>Ga0206919_1127_pt1 | contig 18053 bp, 14 predicted proteins | sample Alteio_BWOrgHeat_67_FD_152962 | JGI IMG/M metagenome (GOLD analysis project Ga0206919, IMG submission 152962) | Enriched cells from forest soil in Barre Woods Harvard Forest LTER site, Petersham, Massachusetts, United States -... | ecosystem: Environmental > Terrestrial > Soil > Temperate forest >... | reverse complement strand
CTCAGTTAAATGGAAACCCCAAGACCGGGATTACTTACACCGACAGTCCTGCCAGTAAGCAGGTAAATAGCCAGTTCTCACCTCCCTCACTCCAAACCCCAAGGCCCGACCATCCCCCATCAAATGCCCAGAGCCAACCCACCACTGTTCCTCAAGAATCTACTCCTATTCCACCCACTCCCCTTGCTGATCCACTCGTTCGCAAGTCGGATACTGAAGTTTATAATCCGAATGATCTCCCTGTCCTCCCTCCGGAGGTAGCACCTCAAAAAGATCCCATTAAACCTCAAACGCAATCTGCCCCCCCTCAATCTCAAGCCGACCCTAATCAGCCTAAGTCTCCTCCACCAGCCCCTCCTCCCAGTATTAATAGTGCGCGTCTGGATCACTCAAGAATCGATGGCAGCCATAACATGGAAGAGGGCGATCCTTCCCCCGACGCGAGAGAGACAGAGATCGGAGCATATAAAGCCAAACTTTACAGGGCCATCGGTTCCGCCTGGTATATTGCTGTGGAAAGAAACCAATCCGTACTCTCCATCGGAGAGGTCAAAGTCCGGTTTTATGTCCGAGCCAACGGTACCGTTGACGAACTTCAAGTCACACAGGAATCAGGTCAGAACGATATTCTCCACAACATTTCTATTCAATCCATTCGCAAGTGTGAACCTTTCAATGTTTTTAGCGAAAACATGATCCAACAGCTCGGTGATGGATACTGGGACGAGATCACATTCACAATTTATTAAAAATCAAGAACCCCATATTTTCTCCCTTGACTCTGAGAGAAAATATCCCATGGGCTTGTTATGATAACTCCATCCGAGCCTCGACAGGATTCAAATCCGGCTTATCAACCGGGAAGAGAGTCCGCCTTAAGGAAATCTCCTGATACCGGTGCGCCAATTCAAAACGTGAGGCATCTGGCCTACGATCAGGTCTTGCAACATAACAAGCACTCCTTGGAAACCTTGAGAACCCAACTTCATGTCCATGCCAATCTACATGACAAGGCGGGATTTGGGGCACCGATTGAGATTCCCTCTCAAGGGTCAGCTCGAGCTTCCTCTAGGGTATTAGATACTCTTATTGATTCCCATCTGAACAATCTACATCAGAGACCTGGTGCTCAAGCACTTCACGAAAGGAAAATCCCCTTCAGACCCTTCCCCTCCAATCGATATCCATCCGGAACCCAGACATTCCAACCACCTCTGAGCCGCCCACTTGACCAGGAGGTTTATGATTGAGCAGTTCCCTTCACCATTTGAAAATTTGGAAAAAACGGAACTTTTTCCTGATTCAGGAGATTCATCCAGAAGGATTAATTTATTACCTCTCACTTCCATTTCTCACGGCCCCAGTGAGAAATTTTTGGCTGTGCTCCGGGTTAGCCCCGAGCTTGTCGAAGGGCCCTGTGCGAGATCTCACAGGGACTGTGTGATATTCGGGCTAAAGATCTCTCCCCATCGATTGCAACGTCAGAAACTCTTCCTCCAGAAGATTAAAGAGATCACAGGGTCCTCAATAGGGAACATCTCAAAGCTTGCACTAAAGATAAAGCGCTCGGACGACGAAATAATGATCAAGAACCCCGTCGAATCCACACAACGTCCAGATTGTAATTGGCTGGGTGTACGTGTGGATTCGTTCTCACGATTAAAATTGAAAACTGTAGGGAAAGTATTTTTTAAAATAGGCATCGGAAAACTTCCCAGAAAAAGACAGCTTCCATCCTTCCATTACCAGCTTGATCCTGGCCTTTCACAGGAGTCGGTTGGAAAATTGAAATAAAGATTCAGGCAGAATCCTGAGTGCCTCCCTCCCCTTTTCCAAAGAATAAGACCTTGATAAATTTGCCACCTTTATCAATTAGGTGTATCAATTAAGACTAAATGAACTTAAGCGAATTTTCCTGGGAGATTGCGAGTCCTACTCCTTGGGCAGACGGAACCCTTGTCTACTTTGATTTTGATGATTCCAGAGTCTACATGGCCGTCCCGGTGCAGCTTGATCAGGCCACCGCACGCCAGGTATCACACTTCCTCCGGAATTTCAGCTTGATTGCCCATTACTGTGGCATGCGCAATACTATCAGTCGAATTACCCAGTTGTACGTTGGAAAGGGAGACCCCCTCGATGAATCCTGGTTAAAGGCGCTTCTTGCGGTGCAGATGACCGTTCTGGGAACCAACTCATTAACCACTCCATTTCTCTATCACTACTCACAGTTCATCAGGCAAAACCCAGCCACAGAGTTTTTTTGCTGCGAGATTAGTTCGCTCCATGGATGGTCGCTTCATGAAACTGCCGACTATTTCCTTAGGGATCTACTTCCGCAGCTTCAGCAGCAAGGGGGATACCCTTTTGAAGAGATCACTGAACTCGCAGATCAGGCGCAAACCGTTCGATCCCACTTCCTGAAGATCGCAGAATTTTTTTCTGATGACAAAAACCCCTACTTCCATCTCTCTGAACTTCCCATTGATGAGAAGCAGGAAGTTTCCAGTAATTAATACCAGTTAATCGACGATTGCCAGCGGCGAATTCTGCGCTAGACAGGAGGTCAGATGCCAGAACTTCGCAAAGATCCTTTCTTGGGTAGATGGGTGGTTTATGCACCGGAACGCAAACAACGACCTCAGGAATTCCCCATGATTCCTCTGCCTAAGAACCTGAATGCTTTCCTAAGTGGACAAGAGAGTCTGACCCCACCTGAAATCTTCGCTGTTCGCTCACCGGGATCGACTCCAAACAAACCTGGATGGAGGGTTCGAGTGGTACCGAATCGTTTTCCAGCGTTGCGAATCGAAGGAGACTTAAATCCAGAAGCCGTAGGTTTTTTCGACAAGCTTAATGGTATCGGCGCTCACGAAGTCATTATCGAGACGCCCGATTCAGAACAACAGTTGGAGCGTCTGCCCGTTGATCATGTGGTGGATATACTAAGGGCCTATCGTCAACGAACACTGGACTTGATGCGCGACTCTCGGTTCCGATACATTCTGATTTTCAAGAATTACGGCCCCATGGCTGGGGCCTCTCTGGGGCATGCTCATTCCCAGCTCATCGCGCTCCCAATCACTCCTCTGGTAGTGAAACACAAGCTGCAGGCCTCGCAAAAATATTATGAGGAAAAGGAGCGATGTCTCTTTGAAGACATGCTCCGACACGAGCAAAAGGAAGGTTCGCGCATGGTTTACGAGAATAACGGATTTGCGGTTTTCTGTCCTTATGCCAGCCGTTTTCCGTTTGAACTCTGCATCATTCCAAAACGTCAATCCCCTGATTTTCACTCCTGTTCCGATCATGAATTGCACTCTCTGGCGGAAGCCTTACGGACCTGTTTGCAAAGACTCTCCATCGGACTCCATCAACCCAACTACAACCTCATCCTCCATACAGCTCCCATACGCCATGCCCGACGCAATTATTGGTCGACCATTGAGGCCGACTTTCGCTGGCACATTGAGATTTTGCCCCGATTAACCGGGGTAGCCGGATTTGAGTTTGGGACAGGAATTTTCATCAATACAACCCTCCCGGAAGAGGCGGCCGAGTTTTTGAGAAACGTCCGGATTAACTAATGCTTCACTTGAAGGAAGAAAGAAACAGATGAACGTCGTGATCCTCTGGCACATGCACCAGCCGTACTACGTCAATCCGGTGACTAAAATGGCGATGATGCCATGGGTGCGCCTACACTCAGTCAAAGGTTACCTGGACATGATCGATCTGGTTAGCCGAACACCCGAAGTTAAAGTCAATTTTAATTTTACACCCGTGCTGGTCAAACAGATCGAGGAATTCGTCACCGGAGAGGTGAAAGATTTATGGGAACAATGGAGTCGCCAACCGGCCAACCAACTCGATGAACAGCAAAGAAAGGGGATGCTGGAGAATTTTTTCAAAGTTAATTGGGACAATCTCATTAAACCCCATCCCCGGTATTGGGAGCTCCTTCAGAAGCGGGGCCAGAATTGGGATCTTGCCAAAATCGATGACCTAATGAAGGTCTTTACACATCAGGACTATCGCGACCTCCAAACCTGGTACAATCTAGCCTGGTGCGGATACTCGGCAGAAGCCCGTTATCCGGTTTTAACCGAGCTTAAGAAAAAAGGGGGCGATTACACCGAAGCAGAAAAAAATACTGTTCTTGATATCCATCAGGAAATTATTCGTCAGATCCTTCCCCTTTACCGTGCCGCTTCCGAACGGGGCCAGATCGAGATAACGACTACTCCTTTCTTCCATCCCATCATGCCTCTGGTGTACGACACCACACTCGCCAAGCGCTGCATGCCGCATGCCACCTTCCCACCACAATTTTCAGCTCCAGAGGACGTCCGAGCGCAACTCCGGCTGGCTCAGGAACAACATAAACGGGTATTTGGTCGTACCGCACGAGGATTGTGGCCGTCGGAAGGTTCAGTAGCCCCTGAGCTTATCCCCTTATTCCAGGAAGCGGGGATTGAGTATTTCTGCACAGACGAAGGAAACCTTTTTCGCAGCCTTGAGATAGACCCCCTTTGGAGGGGGCAGCGGATTGATCACCTGGAGCTTTTTCAAGGCTGGCGAATCACCCACGAAGGAGCACAGGTCAATGCATTGTTCAGAGAGCGCCCTCTTTCCGACTTTATCGGCTTCAGTGCCTCGCAGAACGACTACAGCCACTCGGCCAATCATCTCCTTCACAATCTCGAGCATCTGAGCTCTGTTATCACAACTGACAGCGGCTGTGTCTGCCTGGCATTAGATGGAGAAAATGCCTGGGAGTCGTTCACCGACGGTGGTGAAAAGTTTCTTTCACTGGTGTATCAGGGAATTGCATCTCGTCCCCAGCTCCAATCCCATCGACTGGGAGACTTCTTCGATAGGCATCCGCCACACGCCGAGATTTCGCGTCTTCATACGGGTTCCTGGATTAATAGCGATTTTGACATTTGGATCGGCGACCCCGAGGAGAATAAGGCTTGGGAATGGCTGGGAATCGCCCGCGACTTTCTCGTCCAGAAAATGGAGAATCCACAATACACTCCTGAGATTATCAAGGCCGCTTGGTGGGAGATCTATGCCGCTGAAGGAAGCGACTGGTTCTGGTGGTATGGTCCCGACTTTACCACGGATTGTGATTTCCTGTTTGATGAACTATTCCGAACCCATCTTAAGAACGTCTACCTCCTGTTGGGAACGGAACCTCCGATCCACCTGGATATCCCCATCTGCCTCCCCTCTCAATCCATCCATTATACGCTCCCCAGACGTCATATCCATCCTCCAATTACTGGGCGATTGGAGAACTTCTTCGACTGGGTGGGTGGAGGTGAGCTAGACTTGAAGCAGCAACAGACAGCCATGTTCAAATCGGACAAGCTGGGACAGAGGGTATTCTACGGATTTAATGAAAAATATTTTTACCTGAGGATCGATCTAAAAGGTAAGCCCGATGTGGTACAGCTCCACTTCCTTTCCCAACCCATGCGAATTTCCGCCACCTCACTAGAGAAAGGAGGGTGGGAGATAATTTTGGAACACACCACCGATCCTGCCAATCCGGTGAAAGTTTCCACGAATACTATCGCCGCGTGGAAATATTTTTTTGTTATGGCAATACCAATCAAAGAGTTATCCTGGAAAATCGGTTCGTCGGTAGATTTTTTTGTTGTCATTTTGGAGAATGGACTGAAGTTGGAAAGATATCCTGAACGTGGAGCAATCGAGTTCCCCTCGCCTGCCCCTGATTTCGAGGCCAGCCAATGGTTCGTATAAAACCGGTTACACTGTTATGGGTGGTTCACTTCCACCAGCCTCTGGGAAACTTTTCAGAGGTATTTGTACGTTATGCCAATGACACTGTAAGGCCATTTCTGGCAAACTTGGATGCAAACCCCTCGATCAAGGTCTCCCTTCATTTCTCAGGGGTCATCTTTAGTCATCTCAAAAAACATCATAAAGACCTGATGGAACAACTTGCTGTAATGGTGGCAAGAGATCAGGTCGAACTGTTGGGAGGTGGATTTTACGAGCCAATCTTCAGCCTGATCCCTCCATCGGACATTGAGGCACAACTGCGGATGATGTCGGATTGGTTGGAAGATGAGTTTCACACTACTCCTCGTGGCGTCTGGCTCCCTGAGTCCGTCTGGGAGCCTCACTTTGTCAGTTTTCTGCATAAGGCTGGAATTGCCTATGCTCTACTCGATGAGTCGCTTTTTACCGCTGTAGGATGGAAACGTGCTCAACTCTTCCACCCCTTCCGAACACAATACCTGAATGATCAGGTGACAATTTTCCCCATTCATCGGCAGTGGTCCAAACAGATCCCCCTACAGAATATGAGGGATATCAGGGCTGCGTTCACTCAACTCACTCACCGACAGGAGCAACAGATGGTGATACTGGCCCAGAATGGCGAACAATTCACCAGCTCTTCCGAACTCAACCAGATAAAACAGGATCAGGAAATAATGGCAGAGTGGTTTCGCCATCTGATACACGAACAGGGTTCTATTCAGACCAGCACCCTCCACCATGCAAGCTCAGGGCGCTGGCCCCTGACCTATCTTCCAAGTGGGTCCATGGCGGATCTGGAGTCACATTCCATGGTTTCAACAGCCGAACGCGGATTTATTGAAGTGAGATCCGAACTGCACAAACGCTTCGATTCAGATCGTTTCGTAGGCTACTTACGAGGGGGCACCTGGCTGAATTTTTTTGCCAAGTATGGCGAGGCTCGCCTCATGCAGAACAAATTGCTCTGGCTATACAACCAGATTCAGCTTTTGCCACAGGGAGGAACAAGAGAGGAGGCTGAGGAGAGGATCTGGGCTGCAGAGGAACATTCTGCCTACTGGCATGCTGAAACGGGTGGGGTGTACTCGAACTACCTACGCGACGCCGTCTACCAGCGTTTGATCGAAGCAGAAAAGTTTCTTTTGGCAGATCAGTCTGAGTCTGACCCTCCACTCGTGCAGACAGATTATAACGGAGACGGCGATGATGAGGTGCTTCTTCGAACAGAACTTTGTGGATTAGTGGCGGTTCCAAATTATGGAGGAAGTTTGTGCGAGTTTAACTTCTGGCCGAGCGATTATAATCTGGCCAATACGTTTCGTCGGAGACAGGAGGCATATTTCACCTCAGATCTCCCCATCAACCGCAACATAGAGGACTGGCACGAGCGACGGATGTTTCAGGACCATTTTGTTCCCCCTCAGACGAACCTGACCCAGTTCCAACAGGGAACATTTGTCGAACATGGCGACTTCATTAATCAACCCTATGAAATCGTTCGTGGGCAGTACGCACAGGGTACCTGCTCGATCACTCTGGAAAGACAGGGCGGCCTTTATTTCACAGGGGAACGTCGACCCCTGACCTGCCAGAAGAACTATACCCTTAACTCCCCGGGACAATTGGATGTCACCTACAATATTTCTAATCCTGCTACCCTACCAACAGATTGCCTCTTTATCTCAGAAATTAACTATACACTTCTCGACGGACACTCCTCTGACCGACGAATCATACTGGATCAACGCCAGATTTCTTGCGGAGAAACACTCGAGATTAAAAACATCTCTTCATGGAGATTAGAAGACACGACAAGGAAATTGCGCTGGATCTGGAGCCTTCATTTGCCAGCCACCCTCTGGCACTTTCCGATCATGACCCCTTCCCGCATTGGAAACTCTTGGGGGGAGAATTACCAGGGTTCCGTATTTCTGGTGGTCTGGCCGTTGAAGCTGGAATCCGGGAAATCTTTAGAACATCACGTCACCTGTGTGGTAGAAGTATTGTAAGCTTGAAAATTCCTGCTTTAATTATACTATCCCAACCTTGAGTTCCATATATTTATGCCATCATTTTTATCTTTTCGCATTCTGATTGCAGTCCTCGCTGGTATTCTCATTGGGGTACTGAGCATGTTTGCCTACGACCATTACTTGGGCATTGGCCAACAACTCATGCAAGTCGAAGTTCAGTTAAATAAAGTTCAGGGCGAGCTTACTGCGGCTCGTGCCATAGTGGTAAAACCCAGTCAGGACGTTGAGCCGTCGAAGCCAAAAGGCCAGAACAATGCCCCCTCACCTCAAGCTCCCCCCGTACCCCCCGTCAATGAGGCGACACCACCTGCCACAGCTGAGTCGAAACCAGCAAACACTTCTTCATTTAGTCTCCGCGTTAACTGTGGAGGTGGAGAATTTAAAGATGACGATGGTATCGAGTGGCTGGCCGACCAGATGTACAAGGACGGTTCCTGGGGATTCGTCGATGGCGATGCCGTGGATCGATCCCTCGGAGACCATAAAAAAATGACGGGGGCCAAGGATATACCGATGTACCTCACCGAACGGTTCGGCATGAGCGCATATCGATTCACAGTCCCAAATGGTAAATACACTGTAGTGCTACATTTCAACGAGACATATTACGGTACTGGCGGCGTGGCAGAAACTTTTAATGACGACCCAGCTACCCCTCGACGATTCAATGTAACATTAAATGGAAAACCTGTTTTATCAAACTTCAGTCCGTTACAGGAAGCTGGTGGTGCAAATTACACGCCGGTGGTTCGAAGTTTTGAAACCGAAACAACCGATGGGCGCATTGAGATCAATTTTAAGCAGGTCGACGCTAGTCCTGAGATAAATGGGATCGAAATAATCGGGAAATAACCACAAGCATTCCCTAGCAATGTCTTGAAAAGTGGGTCGCCGTCACGAAAGCAACAAAATCTTAGTGGGGCATGGGGGGACGTGTTAATTAATAATTATCAATCAGTACCATCCCATAGGAGCGAAAATACGCCTCTTAAATGATGAAGCCTCGAGGGAAAGATCGAAAATCTTCAAAAAATGAAATTAAAGATTTTGAATGGGACGCCTTTTTTTGGAGTGCGGTGGCAAGACACCGCTTTGCCTTCCGAGCGGCCACGACGCGAGGCGGCCCGGAAGACGGGTGCAATTACTCGACGTGGGCGAATGAGGGACGGCTCCAGTGGAGGTGGCAGGCTTTGGTGAGGAGGATCTGGTATTGAGGAATGTGTCTCACTCGCACTCGCTCCTCCTTCGTACGCCTGTGCCGGACTATGGCGGACAGGGGGGCAAAGCGGTGTCATCGCCACCGCACTCCAAAAATGAAATATCCCTGTGGGATGCTTGTGATTATCAATTAGGAGTTAGGAATTGGGAACGGGCGAGATCCAATTAGGGCGCATATGGAAATTCGCCCTCCATCAAAAAATAAATCATCTGTGGAAATCTGTGTAATCTGTGGATAAAACCGTCTACTTATTTTAGGTTTGATCCCCCTTTCCAAATATCAACCTTCCAGATCCGATATTGCATTTCATCATATTCCGATAGGTAATTATTTCAAAATGTCCTGAAATAGTAGTGCTGGCCATTTGTTACTAACTCTAAGTTATTGGCAGAGAAGGTGTTGAGCAATTGGCATGTGGACTGCTGATAGTAAGGTATGAGCGTACTACACCTGGATAAAGAAAAATTCGGCAATCTCAACGAGCTATTTATTGGTCAGCTCCATGGCCTCTACCAGGCAGAGCAACAGCTCATTAAAGGAGGGCATATGATGGTCTTGGCGGTTGGGTTGATGTTGATTCCTGCCGTGGGGGTCTATTTTATCGAACAAGCCCGGATAAAAACCTCTACAGCTGCTTATCAGTCTGAATTAGTGGCAATGGAAAAGGCGAAGCAGAATGTCACGAATGATTTGCAGTCGGCCCAAAGCAACCTAACGGAAGTGAGCAAGGAAATGGATGAGGCACTTAGCTATATCCGTTTGCTCCAAAATACTTTGACGAAAGTGACGCGTGAAAGAGATGGGGTCCTTGGCCATGATAAGTCAAACCGAAGTAAACTTGGTCTGAACCCCTGATCGATCTATGGAGATGATTTCATATGTCAAACGACTTCGTTTTATGTTCAGCCTCTTCAGAGGAACAAGCTAACCGGATTGTCAGTAATCTGCAAAACGCGAATTTTTCCAGTCAAGACATTACAGTTCTGAACGATGATCAAAAGACCAGGAAACCCCATGACCACGAGATGCATCTCCCATCCACGAGAGGGGCGATTGTGGGCGCTATTGTCGGCGTTTTCATCGGAGGATGCTCGGGATGGATGACTGGGTTTGAAGCTGCTGCAATTCGAGATATTCATCCACTCACAAGCGGGTGGCCAACAGTTGTCGCCTTGATTGGCAGCGCCGTAGGAGGAATTGCTGGCGAGTTAATTGGCATGTGTATCTCGGTCAACAATGCCAAGCGGCATGCGGAGACGGTTAGGGAGGGTAATATTCGCATATTAGTACATGCCGAGAAGTTTGAGGAAATTGTACGTGCCAAAAAGATATTTTCAAAAGAAGGTGCCCACGAAATCTGTACTTCAGGCGAAATTAGAGCCCACAGAAGGTGAAATGATATGAACAAAAAATCTGAGGTTGGCCGCGAAGAGTTGCTTCGATTTGACCGGGAAAACGAAATGGAGACCATACGCAATTATCGACAGCGGATTAAACAAGCCGACGAACTGGGCGAGTTTGCACTTGGAGAGGTTTTACGCAAAATCATTGAGCAAGAACAAGACCACTTGCTTGATCTGGCTGCCGCACTCGGAATCGATGTGCCAAAATTCAGTGACTGATCGTAGAGAAGTGCAATTAAAATCCGGCTGATGGAAAACATCCGGCAGAGAAAATGCTCTGCGTTTTGTCAGTCGATGTTTTACGAGGAGGACGCACTAGGAGCGAAATAGGAGTCCGGATTTATGTCAAAGACAACGCGAAATGTTACCAGACGATTTATCCTCCTCCTATTTCTGGCGGGATCATGCGCCATCCTAACGAGAGGATGGGCGGAGGAATCTCTTCCTGTATTGGTCAGAACATTCCAACCAAAGACAGAGCGAGTCCCTCTTATTGTTCAGGACTCAGCAAATGGAAAAATCTCTTTGGAATGGGTCAAGCTGCACGGAGAGATCAAAGATGATCAGGAAAGTGACACAATAATGCTTAAATTTGATGATTCAAGTGAAAGCTCTCAGTGTGATTCCTTTCCTGGTCAATTATGGATCGCTGCGCTGGCGAGTGCGATGGCTTGGCAGGAACCCTGGCAGTCGGAACAATGGACCGTTACGGAAATCCCCCATGGAGACGCCTCAGTAAACGGTGCGGCTTTGGGAGTTGCCTTTATCGCGGCAACAGCCGGACTTGATTACCCACAGGACACAATAGTGTTAGGCCGATTAAATCCAGACGGCTCTTTGGGATTTGTGCCCCATACGTACGATCAAATGACGTTTGCTGCCAAGTCGGGGATCAAGCGAGTGGTGATTCCTCATTTGCAACAATTTGAGATATCCGATGAGGGATCTACGGTAACCATGACGGATTTAACGGAAAAACTGGGAATTGAGTGTGTGCCCGTAGATGATCTCACGGAAGCCGTTGAGGTTGTTCTCCATCGCTCTCTTCCCACACCACCCGCTATCAAAGGTTCAACATACTATTCACCGGCCCTTCTCAGTAATCTCGAGCTAAGGTGTCAGACCGAACTTAACAGACTCCATCCTGGCCCCTCTCTGTGGCCGCGAAATCCTGCCAAGTTGGATTTCCTCCCTTTGGAACAACAGATTTTGTGGCGAAGGCTTTTTCGCACTTATGATACTGGCACCGATGCTTTCAGTGCCGGTCAATTGTATGTGGCGTATCAATTTCTTCGAGAAGCGAATGCAGAATTAATGGGCCTGCAAAAGATTAGCCCGGATCAAAAGGATTTTAACTATCAAGGTTACGAGGCCCGAGCAAACTCCATCCGTCAGCAGATGGTCACTGTCATGACAAAGCCGGCCATTGATCATAATGAGCTGCAGAGTGCCTTAGTGTTATGCGAAGAGAGCGAATGGATCCACCGACTCAATGCCTCGGTGGAAGAGGCTCAAATGTTGGCAAGACAGGTCTTCAGTGAGCGTTCGGACGCAACCCATCAGCAAAAATCAATCGCCAGGGCCTTTTTAGTCAGTGCGGTTGAAGAGGCTGAATATCAAATGACCGAAAGCAATTTCTACCAGGAATGTCATTCTCTGTTCGTCAGAAAAGAGGAAATTCCAGTTTTTAATCGAGCGACTTTATTATTAAATCGACTGATTCCCGCTGAATTAGGTGTTTCCGAGACATTCCTCTCCGGACTTAAATCCCAAACGAACAAAGTCGGAGAAAGCATCCTATATGATCCGGAGTTATTCAGCTTTGAACATGTGTTACAGGATGCCAAGACCAGATGTAACCCCAAAGATACTGCATTATCCGATCCAATTCAGAAAGTAGACGCCAACCCCACAAACATCGGATTTTTTCCCGGACCCGGTTATTCTATTTCACAATCATCGCTCCCTCTTCCCACCTCTCGTAACTTAAGTGATGCAGCTCTTTGCCTCAATTGGGTCAATGATTATTGCGAAGCGGCCATGCTCAACCAAAAATATCTATATCTGTCCGGATCTTTCGACCCCAGCAGGTTTGAGTGGCACGTCGAACATCGGGCAACATTGCAAAAAATGTTGCAGGTTGCCGAATATGGAGCGCGGCGAGGAATTCTTTTTGCTCAAAGCGTTGGTGCCGATACATCGGTACTGGATTTAATCTATGAATCAGCCTCCTCATTGCGGGCGTCCAAGGACGATAATTTATGTTTGGAGGGATTGCGCCAATATTGGCGTTGCGCGCTCCTGGGTGAGGTGTGCTGGCATTTGGGATTTATCCCACAGGCAACTGCTATTAAATCGGAAGACTCTACCGTGACGACAGACTCCAATGAAGTTCCCAATCCTATCTCCGGGCGCCTCAAACTTTCCCAGGGTGATCCTGTCTCGAATCCAATTCTCCCCTTGGCAACGAATTATATTCAAGCCATCCGCACACCGCCGTGAGATTACGATAACTCCTTCCAATTGCCTGGTTGATAATCGTGAACCTTCTAATTGATCCACCTCGAATCACGATTCCAACCCGGATAGTCCGTGAGTCTAATCTTGTCCGGATACTCGCTCTATCCATCTTAGGTTTGGCGGCTTTCGTCGTACTCGCCATGACGGTATTGGCCATTTTTTTACGACCATATTATCTCAAGGCCACAAGCTATGATTTAAGTAATCTGGATCGCTTCAACGTGACTTCACTTTTTTATGATCGGAATGGAGAGGAAATTGGGCGATCGTTCGTTGAGGATCGAATCTTACTGAAGCACGCTGAAATTCCTGATCTCATGAGACAAGCAATCATTGCAACTGAAGATCGACGATTCTACTCCCATCACGAGATAGATATCCCTGGTTTGATGCGCGCGGTTTATATCGATATGAGGACTGGAAAGCGAATACAGGGTGGTAGCACAATCACTCAACAGCTCGCAAAACATCTGATTGGGAATTTTGAGAAAACCATTTCCCGAAAACTGATTGAGACCTTTCTAGCCAGGCGCATTGAGCAGGCCTATACCAAATCGGAAATTCTGGATTATTATCTTAATCGAATTTATTTCGGTGAAGGTTATTATGGTTTAGCGGCTGCCGCAGAGGGTTATTTTGGTAAGAAAGCCAAAGACTTAAACCTGCCCGAATGCGCCACTCTAGCTTCGTTGGTCAAGGCCCCTACCCCGTTTTCGCCGCGTAGAGGAAGCAAGTCAGCCATCAGGAGAAGGGATGTGGTGATTGAACTGATGACAAGTCTAAAAATGGTGACTGAGGTCGAGAAACGAGAGGCCTTGGAAAGCTCACTTGTATTGGCTCCGGAACAACCCTTGCGACCACAAAGTTATTGCATGGCCTGGGCATCGCAGGAACTGAGGAAGGTTTTAAACATCGAAGAAAGTCAGGAAATTCCACAAGGACTTATTGTGCAGTCCACGCTGGATGCTCGTCTGCAACGCCTGTCCGAGAAGGAAGCCTTTTCTGAATTAGACGAGGTCGAGGCAAAACGTGCGACAGAAAATCCGACAGGAGCGGTTTTAACAGATGGCCCACTACAGGCAGCGGTTTTAATCATGGATATAGGCACGGGTGCAGTCCGGGTGCTGATTGGAGGTCGCGACTATAAACTGAGCCAATTTGATAGAGCCCGCTCTGCTCGAAGGGAAAACGGTGCCTTATTACAACCATTCTTGTACGCCTTAGCATTTCAAGATCTTAATTTGACCCCAGCCTCAATGATCGATGCTTCTTACCTAGATGATCTCGTACCAGATCGCCCTGTGCCAACCGAGCCATCAAATGATTCATCGGGACCAGATAAACGGTATCTTATGGTACAAAACGCTCTGGCACTTTCCAACAAAGCGTGCGCCACCCGGATTGAATTGGAGATAGGACTTAAAAACTTACAAAGCTGGCTTTCTCTTGCGGGGATCGGTCCGTCAAAGCAGGTGAATCTTGAATCCTGCTGGGGGTTGGATCCATTGAGTCTAAGTGAGATTACTTCATTATACCAGATGTTAGGCAATTCCGGAGTTCGATGTCCTCCATATTGCATTGATAAAGTCCTCAATGAACATGGCGATATCCTATTCCAGAAAAAACCGCCTAGAGGAATTCAACTTCTAGATCCCATGGTTTCACGTCAGATGACCCTTACCCTTGAGTCAGCGATAAAGAGTGGCACAGCCAGCGTATTGACTCAAGATTACCAGTGGAATACACCCATTGCTGGGATGACCGGGTATTCTGAAGGCTATCGGGATGCCTGGTTTGTTGGTTATACTCCTCATACAGTGGGGGGTGTCTGGGTAGGCTACGATAAATCAATCCCAATCGGATCGAAAACTCTGGCAACCCGAATAGCCATGCCAATTTGGGGCAATATTATGCAGAGTATTGTCGAGAGTGGATCTACTGACTCGACGTTCCAAGTTCCCGACAGCTTTGCCAAAGTGGAAGTCAATCGACACACCGGAGTGATCCAAGGACCTGGCTTTCTTGCCCCCAAACCAGAAAACGATTTTGTCTATTTACGTCAAGATCAGATGGATCAACTTTTCAAGACTGCTCCTGTTTCCCATTCGGGTCAGGCAGTGAATTGGTCCGACTGGTTGAGTACGATGTACACAACTCCGAGTGATGAGAGGCAGCAGAACCTATCAAAAGAAAGTTCGCCTCAGGACGTTGAGATCCCTCCTGTCGCCTATTATCGGTTGCCTGCCCTGCGGGGAGATATTATGACCACAGATGGAAGTGTTCTTGCCACAATGACCGAAGCTCAAAACCTAGTTTTAACCTGGCCGTCCCTTAAGGCTGACAATAGCGAGGAAGAGCTTCTAACGTGGGTTCACAAACGATTGGATCTGGCCCGTGATTGGTTAAAACAGGATGTAGACTTAAAAGATTCAGATCTTATATTACTCTATCGATATAAGCGGTTTCATCCGATTTTGATCGCTCAGCATTTAACTCAGGAACAAATTAAAGGCTTTCCCCAAAGCATCCTTACAAAGGAAGGATTTGCACTCCAGGGGGTTCCATGTCGGGTGTATCCAAGTGGAACAACATTAGCCCATGTTCTGGGACATTTGCGGCGAATACAAGGACGCAGCAACAGAAAATATGAGGCCGGAGAAGTGATCTACGATGATTATCAAGGTGCAGTGGGTCTGGAATCTTATTTTGATAAAGATTTGCGAGGTGAAGATGGATCCCTCCAAATTGAGACCTCTCCTGAAGGTTTTGCACAAAATATTCTTGTGAACTCAGAACCAACTCCAGGGTCAACGTTGCGATTGACAATTGACTCGAGAGTTCAAGCTGCGATCGAAAACTCAATGGAGGGTGTCGAAAAGGGGGCTGTAGTAGTGATGAATGTCCAAAATGGAGATATACTAGGAATGGTCTCGCGACCCACTTTTAATCCAAATGATTTCATCCCCGGACTATCCGCAGAAAAGTGGCAAGCCTTCACAAAAGATGCGGAAAATCCATTGTTAGATCGGGTTTATCAACAACAAAATCCACCAGGATCGACTTTCAAAATTGTGACGAGTCTGGCTGCCATGCAAGCCCAGGTGTTTGACCCTAATCGAACAATTCATTGTCCGGGTTATTTCCAAGTTGGGAATGTTCACTATAGTTTACCTCAGGAAAGAGGCGTCGTTGCCTATAAAGCAGCATTGGCACATTCCTTTAACACCTATTTCTTTGACCTGGGACTCCGAATTGGAAGAGACAATTTAATCCAAACAGCTCATGAATTTGGTATCGGAGAGGCAACGGGATTTGTCTTGTCAGGCGAAATGAGCGGTTTGATGCCTGACGATGATTTCGTACTTTCGACTCACCATCGTTCGATGGGACCCGGCGATATAACCAATGCCTCGGTTGGGCAAGGCGATGTCCTGGTAACACCTCTACAAATGGTTGACTTATTATCTGCAATTGCCAATGGAGGTACTCTTTATCGTCCGCGGTTGGTCCGGCAAATCGAAAGCCCCAAGGGTCAAGTTCAATGGAAATTTCCAGAAGAAATTATCCGAAAGATTGATCTTCCCCAACAAACTCCCACCCTCATCGATGCAATGGTCGCAGTTACCGAAGATGGTACCGCACAAATGGCTCAAATTCCCGGCATTCAAATTGCCGCCAAAACAGGGACAGCCCAAGTTGGATCAAAAACTCAACCGCGACAGGTCGCCTGGTTAGTTGGCTTTCTGCCCGCAGATCACCCCCAATATGCCTTCACGGTGATGATCGAAGGCAACGGCACGCAAGACCTACATGGAGGAAGCACTGCCGGACCTGTGTTCGTTAAATTATTCAGCAAGATCTTCGCCAAATCGAACCCAGTCGATTAAGGGCACATCTATTAACTGGTATATGGTTCATTGCGAGGAATTTTTGGTCAAGGTGAGAAGGCTCGACCGGACGGTATTGAAGCAAACAGAGTGAGTGACAATTTCCCAGGGACTGAAAATCTCTTCTTATACCAGTCATGAAAAGGTTTTTATGACTGGTAATAAACCCGAAATCCAATTAGGGCGCATATGGAGATTCGCCCTCCACTATATGATGAAAAATCCAAATGCGTTATTGCCGTGGAGAACGTGTTGACCATGTAGAAAAAACCGGGGGCGGACTACCCGCAATACGTCTCCACATTCCAAGTAACATTTATCTCAATTTGCTTTGGCTTGGCCTTTGGACTCTTCGCGATGTGGACACACAGAACTCCATTTTTGAACTCAGCGTTTACTTTGCTTGAAGACGTGCTCACAAACTAATCACATCCGATTTGAGGTGTAGCCGACCCCGATGATGGCAAGAAGGAACACGGGGATTAATTTTTCTGGATGCTGCAATCAATTTTTTGTCTGTGACAGCCTCTTCATCCAAAGTCGCTTGAAGCCAATCAGCTGCCTCAAAGTGTTCCAGTAGGTTCGCGTAAGAACGGACCGCCCCGTATCCGGCAATCTCATAATGCTCGATTTGCTGGGCGACGGTAATTAAGGCAGCATCCTTTACTTCCTGGTTCGCCCATTCATCGATCACTTCTTTACTCTCTTTAATCAGCCCTATCATTGCATGACAGGTTTTCCCTTCGGGATCTTCAGCCAATTTTAGAAAAATCTCCTCCAGACGATGAACATGCTCTCGTGTCTCATGATAGTGCATCGTAAACCCAGTCTTTAAATCGGAATCTCGAGCTGCCTCAACCATCCTTGGGAGTGCCTCGACTAATTGTTTTTCACTACTATAGAGGATCCGGAGCTGGCTGATGAATAACTCGTGCAACGTAGTGATAGGAGCTTTCCCGATATCGGATATCTTCATAGTAACCACATTTAGCAAAATATATGCCAGCCTATTTAACTCATTCACTGACAAGGTATTGCAACTATCCCTGAAAATATCATTTATCCTGACTGTTTGTCATTTTGCGAAAAAGATCATTCTAGGCATCAGAAAATGCGAGATCACCTCTCGCTTTCCTGCGCTTCCGTTGTCTCATTCCAGTATCCACATGCATCCCCCAGAAATTCTTCCTCTCCC
>Ga0206919_1124_pt1 | contig 18174 bp, 16 predicted proteins | sample Alteio_BWOrgHeat_67_FD_152962 | JGI IMG/M metagenome (GOLD analysis project Ga0206919, IMG submission 152962) | Enriched cells from forest soil in Barre Woods Harvard Forest LTER site, Petersham, Massachusetts, United States -... | ecosystem: Environmental > Terrestrial > Soil > Temperate forest >... | reverse complement strand
AATCCTCGAGCAAAAACAAAAACTTGAAGACACCAATGAGGTTAAAATTCAGCTTTTCTCTATTGTATCTCACGACTTTAAAGGCCCTTTAGCTTCTTTGCACCTGTTTCTTGAACTGCTTGAAAGCGGTGACCTTGACGACAGTGAAATAAAACAACTGGCCCATGAACTTAAGGACCGGATGAATATTACTTTCACTTTTATTGATAATTTACTGGGGTGGGCACAAAGTCAATTAAAAGGATATCAACCAAATCCAATCAATATAAACCTTCATGATGTTGTGAAAGACAGCTTTAATCTCTATAAAAAACAGGCAGAAACAAAACAGATTTCCCTGTTCAATAATATACCTTCACAGGAGGAAATCATTACCGATAACAACATGTTAAAACTGGTGCTGCGCAACTTAATTTCGAATGCATTAAAATATACCGGAGCAGGCGGTAAAATAGAGTTGAATTGCACCAAATCTGCTGATCAAATGATAGTTTCCGTAAAAGATACAGGGGTTGGCATGACCAAAGAAATGCGAGAAAGACTCTTTACCAACCAGCGAATTAATACCATCGGCACCGCCAATGAACCGGGTACCGGTCTGGGTTTGATGTTGTGCAAAGAATTCATAGAAAAGAACGGGGGTTCAATCAATGTAGAAAGCGAACCAGGCCAGGGTTCTACATTTAGTTTCAGTATTCCGCTTGGTCAGGTGGTGTTGATTGGTTGAAAGTTGAAGGTTGAAAGTTAAAGGTTAAAGCTTCTGAAACTGGAACTTATCTACAATTCATCATATTCCACTTACCACTTAGTTAGTCCAAACACCCTAAAACAATTTTCCATAAATCCATAAACGGCACAATTTCGATACCATCCAGGCTCTGGATAAATGTAAATTGTGCATTTTTAAGTTTTGTCTGAAGCCTTAGCGTTCTTTTTAAAACGGTCGACCTTACAAACCGGTGCTTCTCGCATTGGATCATCAACTGGATAAAAATATAACTGCGGTAGTTGTCATTCCCCTTGAAATGCCTTGCAGAATAATTTTTTAAGGCTACAATTTTCTCCGTAATAATATGATAATCTTTATTGAGCAAATAATACATCAACTCAACGATAATCAGTGAAGCATTAAAACCTTTTTTATCTTTTGTATGGATACCAACACTATTTATAAAACTGCTGAACCTGAATTTTACTTTTGAATAAGGTTCGGCTTTTCCAGCCAATACCAGGATTGAATAATAAGCTTCAAAAATCTTCCATCGTTCTTTTAAATTAGAATTTTTAAATTTAAACTCAGGACTACTGGTTATTTGTTTAATAATAATTCCTGCTTGTCCATAGTTTTGGGTGTGAAAAGAAATAATAAGAAGTAATTCATTATATATAAACCAATTATTAGTTCCTTCTTCAAATAAATTGCTGCATTGTTTCGCACAAATAAGGCCATTTTTATAATCCCGTAGATATAAATAGCAATACATTTTTTGAATAAGGATTTCGCCCATCCTTGTTTTATATTCAAAATGCTTATATTGATCACAATATATGGCCATACTATTCCATGTTTCTAAACATGAAAAATAATCCTGTGAGTTTAATTGCAATATGGCTTTAATTCTAAAATAATATAAGTTTAATTGGTAAGTATTGTATTTTTTCCTAAATCCATCCACCTCTTTTACATATTTCTGCATGGTTTTTAGATAATCTGTATGAAAAAGCAAAGAGCTTGAATCCTGTATATGAATTAATTCATAATATTCAGAAGCCTTGTTTTCGGCTACTAAAATTTCAGAATACCTATTATAAATTTCACTATAATAATTAAACACTTTTAGATTGCCAATAAACAATTGATTCCTTCGCAAGTTTTGACTACAGAATAATACAATCTCAGCAAAATGATATTCAATGGCCTTTTTAAGGGTTAGTTCGGAAAGAGCAACTGCAGAGGAACGAGCACTAAACAATAACAATACTCTAATGCAATATACATTTCTTGATAATGCCATTAGAGTATTTGAATAATTTGCAAAACTGTTAACTTTTGAGGATAAAATACTATTAAGAAGTTTTTCCTGAAATCTTAATTTAAACATTCTATATGTACTCGATTTTCTCTCAGCCCCAATAATTTCTTCAACATATTCATCCGCCAAAACAGAATCTGCAGATAGTGCTTCAATCATCTTAATATACTTGGTTCCGCTTTGCTTTTGGTCATTATAGATTTCATCAATACGCTTTGATTTAAATCTTGTGACAAGCTTGGCTAATTCAGCGAAATCTCTCATTGTAAATTGGTCTGTTCAGGCCTCTAAGGTAAACTATTAAATTTATTTAGTATAATTAACTGGTGAAAATGTAGTACAAACTCATACAATTTTTTATAATAAAAAAATAATTTTTGAATTAATGATTAATAGTTAGATTTGCTTGCAACAAAAAATAAATATATGCACGAAATTATTGGGCCTGATACAATTATTGCAAATTATTTTGCTGGCTATACTGTAACACCGCAGGATGCCGCCAGTTATACATGGGCACCTACGGGTGGTGATATTATAAGTGGGCAAGGTTCTGGTGCCGTTATTATTCAATGGGGTGCAGCTGGTCCAGGGAATTTAGAAGTAGATCTGGATGATGCAAGAGGTGAAATTATAAACTCAGTATCAATTCCGATAGATATTCAAACTGGCGGCAATACACCACATTCCTAAAAAAATATTGTGGGTTGGGTAATTGGGGAATCTCGGGGGAGATTCAAAAAAAATGTACGGAAAACAGGTTTTATCAGGGGATCGGACTGATCTTTAAAACTTCTTTGTCATCCAGCATGTAGCCGGGTGTTTTATCTGTTTTAAGGATGGCCATTTTTATGTGCTGTCCTTTTAACTGAACATATTTTTCCTGGTCCGGGATGTTTGGGTAACAGGTATTTCCGGTATAATACATCATGTCTATTTCCCATCCCTGGGGTGCACCGAAGATGACGTAATCTTTAGGCACTTCTTTTTTTACCTTCCTAAAATAATCGGTAAAACGTACTTTGTTTATCCGGTATATATTATTGGTATCAAAGCCGGTATGCAATTTAGCTATCCCATCCAGATTTAGTGATTGCCATGATATAAAAACCAGCAATACTAAAAGCACAGTTTCCATATATGGCCATTTTTTTTGCATGATGTATTGCTGTATATACCAGGCTAAACTACCGAGTGCCAGTACTATAGGCATACACGCTACGTAGCAGTAAGCAGGCATTTTTGTAGCGGCCAGTACAGAAAAAATAAAATAAGGAATAACCAGCACACTGAAAATAAATATCCGATGCTCTTTTCGTTTGATATATCTCCACATTATGATTAAAGCAAAACCTATAATATATGGTACTATAGCCCCGAAATCATGCGCCAGTTGTTCAAGATAATACCATTTTGTTTCGGCCCGGCCTTCCACGGCAGTAAAAAGATGCATTTGGTTAAATTCCATTTCAAATTTAGCTTCAGAAGGATAATGGATTTGGCAATACCATTGCCAGGGCATAAATATTGCAGCACTTAATGCAAGCGTTGCCAAAAGAGACAGGTATGATTTAATTTTCATCCGGGTTGCCGGATCAGTAATAATGATTGCAAACCAGGCGGCATAAACCAGTAGCCCTGTTAGCCATTTACTTAAAACCGCCAACCCCGAAAAAATGCCCACCAATATCAGCCATTTCCAGTTCAAATTTTGGCGATAACAGAGAAAAGCCAATACTGATGTCGACACATAAAATAACAGCGCATAGTCAACATGGTCAGTTGCCTGGCCGCCTGTTGTAAAGTCAAGCGCATAAAAGCTTACCCCATAAAAAAGCGCAGACAAATAGGCAACATTTTTATTCATGAGGATGGTACCAGCCTTGTAGATAATCATGATCATTAGTGTACCTTCAAGCACCATTGGGAGGCGGGTGGTAAACTGGTCAATACCAAATAAACGATAACTCAGTGCAATCTGCCAAAGTGCTAGAGGCTGTTTATGCAACCAGATATGATTAGCCGTCCAGTTCGTAAAATCATATGGCAGTATAGGATTATCATACAAAGTTGGCATAAGTGGATGAAGCAATAGGTTTTTAGCGACCATTGCATGGTATCTTTCATCCCAGTCCCACAGATACGGATCAAGATGTGCCATTACCATACGCAGCCCAAACGCGCCCAGGATAAGCAGGATAAGGGCAAATGTATTTTTATTTGAAATATATAAAAGGATACTGGCCAGGATAAGCCCTAAGGAAGGCAGGAGCAAAAACAGGTCATGCGGCTGAAAACAGTTGAGAACCATTCAGCAATATTAGGATTAATTTGTGATTGCAAATTTGAAATTTGAAATTTGGGTCCTCAGAGAACTTCCCGATCCTCTTTTAATAGATTATTCAGAAAAATATTGGATTATAACAGAAATCCGTCGCAAAGGCGAAGCCACTGACCCCTGTCCCATATTAAACCGCAAAACTCTCGCCACAAGCGCAGGTACGGGTGGCATTCGGGTTTTCGAATTCGAAACCTTTGCCATTTAAGCCGTCACTATAATTAAGCTCCGTGCCGGCAAGGTATAAAAAACTCTTCATATCCACAACGATCTGGAAATCATTATCATTAAAAATCTGGTCGCCCGGTTTTATTTCGGTATCAAAATCAAGTTTATAAGATAGTCCTGAACATCCGCCACCGGCTACACCCACTCTTAAAAAAGCACTTTCAGGTTTCCCTTCTTCAACTTTCAGTTTGGCAAGGCGCTCTTTCGCTTTTTCGCTAATCGTAATCATGGTCTTTCTAAATTTTTCTTTCTATTACCTCAATTTAAACGCAAAGATACAATATATGGTTTCACAAAAAACTTATGAAAGTCAGAACTTTTGGGTTTGGCACCAGGGATCAGAAGGAGATGAATGGTAAATAGAAACGAGTTAACCTTATGGTTTGCGTCAGCCAACCTTTAACTTTTAACCATGACAGGTTCCAGATGTCTCCTTACGTTGATATTACAGCAAGAGGTGAGTGGCTCTGATCCATCATCACATTATCACATTGCCTCATCGTCTCATTTTAAAAAATTGTTTTTGCCTTTCCTCTTTCCGCTTGATTCGAAATAATTATATTTGCCGCTTATTATACTTAAGTCAAACATACACCCTTTATGAAATTCATTTCTTCCACAGCTACGTTGCTGAAACAATTGCAGATGATAAACGGGGTAATCGGTACCCGTACCGTGATCCCGATACTTGAATACTTTTTGTTTGAGGTTGAAGACGGCAGGCTTACCGTTACCGCTACCGACCTGGAGGTATCTATGCGCAGTTCACTGGCCGTTGAAGCCAAGGAAAATGGCAAGATCGCTGTACCATCCAAGCTGATCATTGAAATCCTCAAAACGCTGCCTGAGCAGCCGGTAACTTTTACCATAAACCCTGAAAACAAAACCGTAGAGCTTACCAGCGATAACGGTAAATATAAAATATCCGGCGAGAGCGCTGACGATTTTCCTAAATTCCCAACGGTGGAAGGGGCTTCAGCAGCACATTTCCCTGCTTCGGTGCTGGCATCGGCCATTGCGGCTACGGCATTCTCTATCGGTAACGATGAGTTGCGCCCGGCCATGACCGGATTGTTCTTCCAGATGACGCCTGATGAGGTACGTTTCGTATCAACCGATGGCAATAAGCTGGTATTGTTTAAACGTACCGATGTAAGGGCTGAGCAGGAAGATTCATTCATCCTACCTAAAAAGGCGCTGAACCTGTTACGCAATTCATTGCCTGCCAATGATGCGGCCATTACTATGGAGTACAACAGGCTGAACGCGCATTTTGTGTTTGACAACCTGCACCTGGTTTGCCGACTGATTGACGAGAGGTTCCCGGATTTTAACGCAGCTATACCGGTTGACACCCCGAATAAACTGAAAGTAAACCGCAACGACCTGCTGAATGCATTGCGCCGTACGGTGATCTTCTCCAATAAAACCACCAACCAGGTAAGGTTCAAGATCACAGGCAGCGAACTGCAAATCATGGCACAGGACCTTGATTTCAGCAATGAGGCCCAGGAAAGGCTGAACTGCGATTTTGAAGGAACTGACATGGAAATCGGGTTCAATGCAAGGTTCTTAATTGATATGCTCGGCATCCTTGAATCGGATGAAGTGGTGATGTCATTGTCAGAATACAATCGCCCGGGCCTGTTGAGGCCGCTTGATCAGAACCCTGGTGAAGAGATCCTGATGCTCCTGATGCCGATTGTTCTTAATTTTTAATTGAAGATAAGGGTTCTCGCAAAGGGCGCAAAGGCTTTTCGCAAAGAGCACAAAGGATAATCAACAAGATTGATTGTTGAGAATGGTGAAAAATTCTTTCAATTGCCATGGGCTTTAGCCCGTGGGTAAGAAGTCGACCTTTGATTGGCTTTAGCCAAAAACTGGAAGGCAGGTTTTCGGCTAAAGCCATTTAAAAATCAGAACATTAATCCCCGGGCTAAAGCGCCGGGGCAATATAAAAAGAAATCTCAAAAGAGGGTTTCATGCAAAGGGAGCAAGGGTTTTTCGCAAAGAGCACAAAAGGGTTAATAAGAAATAATTATATTTTTTTCTTTGCGATCTCTGCGGTTTTAGCTTAGTGTCTTTGCGTGAACCAATTTAACCATATGTCCACTACACTAATCAAAGACATCCAGATTGTTAACGAAGGAAAAATCTTCGTGTCGGATGTATTGATCAGAAATGGCAGGATAGAAAAACTGGCACCTGTGATTGACAATGCGGATGTTAACTGCATTGAGGTCAACGGGCATGGGTTGCACCTTTTCCCCGGGGTTATTGATGACCAGGTCCATTTCAGGGAGCCTGGCCTTACCCACAAAGCCGATATACAGAGTGAAGCAAGAGCTGGTGTAGCAGGCGGGGTAACTTCCTATATGGAAATGCCAAACACGGTACCCAATGCGGTGACCCAGGAACGGCTGGAAGAGAAATATGCGATAGGGGCTGCGCGATCGCTGGCCAACTATTCCTTCTTTATGGGTGGCACTAATGACAACCTGGAGGAGCTGAAAAAGACAGATAAGACAAAGGTTTGCGGCATTAAATTATTTGTTGGTTCAAGTACCGGCAATATGCTGGTGGATGATGAAAAAACCCTGGAATCCATTTTTGAGGAATGTGATAACCTGATTGCTGTCCACTCTGAAAGCGAAGATATTATCCGGAAAAACCTGGAGACCTATAAGCAGATGTTCGGGGAGAATATCCCATTTAAAGCACACCCTGCTATAAGAAGTGTGGAAGCCTGTTTTGTGTCCACCAATAAACTGGTAAAAATGGCCAGGCGATATAACACCCGCCTGCATGTGCTCCATATCAGTACGGCTGAAGAGCTGGCCTTATTCAGAAACGATATACCGCTGGCAGATAAACGTATAACAGCCGAAGCCTGTGTGCACCATCTTTGGTTTGATGCCTCTGACTATGAGACCCTGGGTGGCTTGATAAAATGTAACCCGGCCATTAAAGAGTCCCGGCATAAAGCTGCGATCTTGAAAGGATTGCTTGATAACACAGTAGATATACTTGCCACCGATCATGCACCGCATACCTGGGAAGAAAAGCAAAGTACCTATCTTAATTGTCCTTCTGGTTTGCCCCTGGTGCAGCATCCTTTGCAGATGATGCTTGATTTTTACCGGGATGGCAAAATTACCCTTGAACAGATTGCAGATAAAATGAGTCATGCCCCGGCTATTTGTTTCAAAGTACAGGAAAGAGGATATATCCGGGAAGGCTATAAAGCTGACCTCGTGATCGTAGACTTGAATGCCAAACAGACGGTAAGCAAAGAGAATATCTATTACAAATGCGGTTGGTCACCCCTTGAAGGGCATACATTCGGGGCGAGTATTAAGTCTACCTTTATAAATGGTCACCTGGCGTTTAGTGATGGCCGGTTTTATGAAGATAAGATGGGTGAAAGATTGATGTTTGAGTAGATTTCCCCGAATGGGAGATGGTTATCCATTGGTAAATTAGCTAAATACAAGGATTCTAAATTATTTTCAAAATATTCTGTAACATTTAATGCATGCCTGTATCTAAAGGCAAATTAAAAAAATCAGAATAATGAAAAAATTTCTATTGTGTATTCTTTCAATCCTATTTATCCATTTCTCTCTTTCTGCCCAAAACCCCAATGCGTTAAAAGTGCAGAAAAGCGGAAAAGGCACCAAAACGATTGTCCTTATACCGGGCTTTTCCTGCGCCGGAGATGTATGGAAAGAAACGGTTGAAAACCTGGGTTCTCGCTACACTTGTTATGCTTTGACGATGCCGGGCTTTGCCGGTAATGCGCCCGAAAACCAACCCGATTTTAAAGATTGGGTAAAATCAATAGCCTCCTTTATAAAACAAGAAAAGCTGGCCAGGCCCATGATCATCGGTCATAGTATCGGTGGTATAATGGCTCTCTGGCTTGCTGCGGATTATCCGGAACTGGTTTCAAGTGTTATTGTAGTGGATGCCTTGCCCTGTTTATCTGCCGTATATAATCCGGCATTTAAGGCTAAAGATACCATAGATTGCATCGCGATGGCTACCCGTTTTGCGATGATGAGCGATAAAGACCTGTACAAAATGCAACAACAAAATATCGCAGGATTAATGACCGATACCATCCACCGGGAAGAAGCCATACAATGGTCCATGCATTCAGACCGAAAAACACTTGGAACCATTTACTGCCAGTTTACCAATATCGATCTACGCGAAAAAATTGCTTCTATAAAATGCCCGGTCCTTGTTTTGTTAGAGTCTAATTTTGAAAATATTAAAACGGTAGTCGAGGGGCAATATCAAAAACTTTCAACCGCCAAACTTGAATATGCAAAGAAGGGGCTCCACTTTATTATGTATGATGATAAAGATTGGTACCTTGGCCGTGTGAATGAATTCTCAAAATAGCCTCAAGACCAGAAATACTGCCATGACCTTTGAGGAAATATATGCCGGATGGAGCCCGAAAGTTTACAGGCTTTGCATGGGATATGTAAATGATCATGATCGAGCCAAAGATCTTGTGCAGGATACCTTTATTGCTATATGGCAAAACCTTGCAGGGTTCAGGCAAGAGGCGGCCATCGGTACATGGATTTTCAGGATTGCGACCAATATATGCCTCAGATCAGCCGAAAAAAAGCAAAAACATCTAAGTTCAGAACTGCCTTTGCAACTGGCTGAAACGCCTGAATCACCAAAAGAAGAAAAAATTGAATTTCTGTATAAATGTGTCTCAGAATTGGAAGAAGCTGAAAGGATTATAATTTCATTGGTGCTTGAAGGCATTCCACAAGCAGAAATTGCAGCCATTACAGGTATTTCAGAAGGGAATACCCGGGTAAAAATTCACAGGATAAAACAGAAGCTCACGGAAAAATTTGCCGCTTATGAAAACATTTGAAGATCTACAGGATATATGGCAGTCTTCGCCACAGATCAATGCGATCCCTGATGTTGCAACGATCCTGGAAGAGGTAAAAAAACAACATCGCAAAATGCTGCGCAAAAACATTATGGTTGCCCTGCTGCTGGCAGCAACAGCCATATACATCACCATACTTGGTTTCAATTTTGTTTTCAAATTCCCAACTACCTATATTGGAATGGCTATCGTTGTATTAACTGTTATAAGTGGTGTATTTGTCAATGCCTTGCTTTCCGTTCCCGCAAAAACAAATGGCCAAATCATGGAGAGTGCCTCCTCCTATCTTGAAGTTCTTATTAAATACAACAACCGGCAGAAAAGGCTACTTGCTAATTATTACGGTATTTATTTTATTGGCCTTTCTATCGGTATGGCGATGTATCTATATGAGTTTGCTGCCAGGAATATTTCATTTGGCGTCATCGCTTATTTGGGTACTTTCGGCTGGTTTGCCTTTAGCTGGTTTTACCTCAGAAAACAGGCCATAAGAAAACAGCAAGCCAAATTAAATGGGATGATTGAAAAATTGGAAGCAGTGAAAACAGGGATGGACACCTCAAATTAAGGATATTCTTCCTAATAAAACTTAATCTTCCGCGCCGCGAAGAAGCACATTTTCAACAAGATCCATCCATGTTTAAAGCGGGAAATATTTGTCTCGCCATAAGTTCTTTCACGATAGCGGATTGGTAGTTCAACAATCTTAAGGTTCAGCTTATAAGCCCCAAAAATAAGGTCGAAGTCCCCAAATGGATCGAAGTCTCCAAAGAACTTGCGGTTATTGATCAGCCGGATATAATCTTCTCTGAATAGCACTTTAGTGCCACAAAGCGTATCTTTAAACGGTCGCTCCAGCAGCCATGAAAATGCCCAACTGAAGAACTTATTGCCCAGCAGGTTCAGGAAACGCATCGCATTCTTTTCCATAGAGTAAACGAGCCTGGAACCATTGATAAAATCGCCGCGTCCTGATGCGATGGCATCATAGAACTTGGGAAGGTCCTCAGGGGGAACGGTAAGGTCAGCATCCAGGATCATGAGGATGTCGCCGGTCGCCATGCCAAAGCCTTTACGTACGGCATCGCCCTTGCCCTTGCCAGTTTGCTGGCCTATTTTGATGTTATGGGTATCTTTATATTTCTCTGCGATCTTTTGAATAGTCTCCCACGTATCATCCGTTGAATTGCCTTCGATAAATATGATCTCCAGGTCCTTGCCAAATTTTGGGAGGCGCAAAATGGCATTTTCAATATTACCACTTTCATTACGGGCAGGTATAACAATGGAAGTAACATACTTCTTGCTGTATTCTTCCACACTGATCCTGTTCTCAGGCTTGGCGAATGTGTAGAAGTTAAGACAGAACGACCTGATTATCGGCAGCTTGGCCAGGTACTTGTTAAATATAAAAGAGATCAATGGGATATTGACGGGAATCAGCATCCGCTTGGTATTGCGATACACATCAAAGCCTGACAGGTAAAGCAGGTTTTTCACATCCTGTACCGTAAACCAGTTCAGGTAAGGTATCCTGTACTTCAGCCCCAGCTTCTCCATAAAGTTAAGAAGTGGTTCCCAGAGAAAGTTATGATAGTTGACAATGATCCGGGTCTGTGGATGGCAGATTTTATGCAGGCCTTCAAACAACTCCTGCACATCTGAAATATAACCGATCAGGTTAGAAATTATGATGACATCAAACTTCTCATTAAGGGTAATATTCTCCCCCTCCATCACATGAAATTCAATGTCTTTGAATTGTGACCTTGCCTTCTCGATCATCTTCGGGCTGTAATCAATCCCCACCTTGCGGCTGGCTTTGATGTCGTTCAGCAATTCTCCGCTGCCACAACCGATTTCAATAGCAGAGTAATCCTGGTGGGAGAAATACCCGATATAACTTGATATCTCCTTCAGATAATACCTGTATTTCCTTTGCTGCCTGATTCTTTTATCAGCCAGTTTCTCGAAGTAGTCAAAATGCTTTAAGCGGTCTTTTGTAAATTCAGATGCCATTTAATTTCTTAATATCAGTTCATTAACTGATTATACCTTTATACACTTAATATTTGATTTTGATCAGGTAGATTGGTTGTTCCGGGTTAGAGGCGGATTGCAAAACAGGTTCTAATTTTTCCGGGTATTTTTTCTGGATGATCTGTGCAGCTGTCGTTACCTGCCTGGAAAAGCCATCCATAAAGAGATACGTTATCTTCTGTTTTTTAAGATCAGCCAGTACGCTGTCAGCGCTTTCATCTTTGCCGGGCATAGCGATACGCTGAAAGTTATTAAACCCTGCATATACCGATGCTTCACCGGGTTTGCCGGTTGCAATCATGGCATCAGCTGGTACTTTAGCTTTGATGGAGTCACATACGTTCACAAAATCAACCCATTGCTCAGGCACACCATATTTCATGTCGCCCTTTATATAATGTTTTAGCCCCCTGCTGTTCGCAGAGACCTTGTCAGACGTAAGCGGAAACTGAATCAGGATAAGAACAACCATTCCTGCCGCTAACAATGGTTTGAAAAACGATTGCTTAGCTGCTTTGGCCCTGAACCAGAAAGCACCAAGAATCGCGATCAATACATAAGGGGTGTATGGCAAAATCAATCGCCACTGGTCATTCCACATGGTTTGTAAGGCGGTAAAGGAAAAGATCCAGACAATCAATGCATATAACAAAGCAAATACCAGGAACCTGTTTTTACGATATAAGGTAATGAATGCAAAAACAACGGCCGCCGCAAAAATAAGGGTAAGGATAAAACTGGCTTCATCGGTAGTTTTGGCGCCTAAATGTTCCGGCCTTAATCCCAGTACTTTAAAAACCTGTACCGAAATAAAAGCATTGAAATTTTCAAAAAACCTGTCAATGTATCCCGTTGGGAAATCTTCATAGCCTTTGTTTGGATCATAAAAATCAATCCGCATCGCCTGGTCTAACTGAGCAGTTGGCGCAACATGAAAGACATATTTGGTCATCAGTTCATAAGGAACCTTAAATATGCCAAAGAATAAGATGCTTAATCCTGCATTCAGCCATTCTTTATATATCAGGAAGTAAATGACTGCAGAGCCAACACCGAGAATTAGGATATTCTTCGTGATACTGAGCAGGAATAAGAAAAGCCCAAACATCAGCCATGATTTCCAACTTTGTCCTATCGTTGGTTTCGATTCCAGCGTTTTAAGGTGCTGCAGAAAAAAGACAAAGCCTACTGCTTCAATAAAGAGCACAAATGCTTCGGTAAAGGTCTGGCTGGCAAAATATAGATAATAGGAGTTGATCGATAGGTAAATTAATACCGTAAATAAAACCAGGTAAGGTACTTTGCCTTTAAAAGCCTTATAAAAAAAGGCATTGCTGCCAATAATAAGTAAGGATGAGAATAGCTTAAAAACCGGAACATGAAACCCGACTATTTTGATAAGTAACGCCAGGAAGATAGGATAAAGCGATCCCTGGTAAGACGGATAGGCGCCCACCAATGCAAAACCATAAGCCCGCTTAATATATTCAGCATCATCCGTTGCGAAGCTGAGGCGGGCATCAAAAAGCAGGTAACACAAGCCAGTGGTAACCAGGATGCAGATACCAAGAATGATCCGCCGATTCTTTTCTAAAAAAGCTTCAATGGTGTCAAACAGGTCGCCCGTTGCTGAAATATCTGTGGTCTTTGTCTCAGGATTTTTCATGGAATATTAGAAAGGGCTCAAAAATAGGGAAAAAGTTGGAATAGGGAAGTAATTGGCAGTGACATAGTGCCGGAGAAATAATTAAAAATACATACATCATTAAACAATGAAGTTTATAGCAAGTCAAATAGAAAATTTTTAGAATCTTTGCACCGGGCTTTTTTATAAAGGCTTTAAATATTATCAATGAGGGTTTCAATATTATTCCTTTTTATTTTGCTTGCTTCTTTAATCAGCGAAAGCGGTTATGCTTTTGGAAGAAAGAAAACTCCAATTGATAGTACCGAAATTGCAGATTCAACTGTTGAAGCATCCAAATCAGCGAAGAAAAGATATATTGATATATCCGTTGAGTACGGAAGCAATTTTACTTATCGCAACCAGATAGACCAGACATCCGCAGCTGATCCATATATCTATCCTAATTTATATTATAAGGACAAAACAGGGCTTTGGGGTTCCATTGGCGGGTACCGGTTAATTAATAATTATGTTGACAAACTCGCGGACGGAAGAGACACTTCTATAGCGCCGGATTTAATTGAGACAGATTTCAGCGCAGGGTGGGACTATAAATTCTGGGGGAATACGGATGTTACCCTTTCGTATATGTTTAGTATCTATAACCGTAAATTTCCCCTTGTAGCACAGGCGCTCAGAAATACTTATGAAGCCTATGTCGGTCATGATTTTAAATTGATTAATACCGGTTTAAGATATGATTACTGCAATCAGACTTTTACGGCAACCTTAAAAGGTAAAAAGGTAAATGTACCTGTGCATGACAATTACCTGATGTGGGAAACTTCCAGGGAATGGTTTTTTGATGATGTTTTTAAAACGGACGATGAATTTGATCTTGATCCTATGTTTACCGTCCTTGCCGGGACAGATAATTTTATAGGCCAGTTTATCGTAGCCCGTTATCCAACCAGCAAAACGGCAGCGACTTATGCAGCAAATGCAAGTAAATTCCTGATTCAGCAGTTTACCTTAAGTGTACCGGTAGCTTATACCATTGGAAATTTAACACTTACTCCTGATTTTGAATATACCATACTTACTCAAAAAGTAACTGAAACATCACCTACACGGTACCCGATTTATAAGTTTACGGCGGCTTACAGGTTTAATTTTAAGTAGTTGTTAAAGTATAATAGGATCAGGCATGCTCAGTGACGTATAGACCACGGGGGATAGTGACAGATAAATAATTAATCAGATTTCTCCTTACGTCGAAATGACACCAAAATGATCCTTAGATCATCTTTGCACCCCCAAATTTCAAATTTCAAATCACAAATTTCAACCCTTCTCCACACTCCATGCGTCAGCCTTCTCTGCGAACAATGCTTTGGTCCTTTTCCAGGTGTCAATAAAAAGCTCCGAGTGGCGATAGTTTTCAAGTGCATCCTCATCCCGCCAGTTGCTATAAGTAAACATGATCTCCGGATGGTGAATATCCCTTAGCAGTTGTACCCCCTCGCAACCAGGCATCGCAGTTATTTTAGGATGTGCATTTTGATATAGTTCCAGGAAATCATTGCAGAATTCCGGTTTAAAGTGCATTTTTACAATTCGTATCATTTTTATTTTTTGATTATCTGTTTTACATTCAACCCCTTCAGGGTTGGACTCTATTTTGCTATTTAAATCCACGGGTTGCACCCGCGGTTATTTACATTCAAGCCCTTCAGGCTTGTAATTCCAGTACATAATTTATTCCCTCTGAATCGATCTTAATTTTACGCGACAGCAACCTCAATTCCATGGTCTGTGGCACACAGACCATCCTACTAGTTGCGGTCTGTGCGCCACAGACCTCGGAACAGTACCCCATTAAATTCACTTTTATATCACGCGTCAGCAACCTTACCCCTTATTCCTTACCCCTTACCCCTTGTTTACAAGAACTCTATCAATATCGAATGATCAATTTTCAACCCCAGCAAATTGGTACAACTCCCTTTATTAATCGCTATTTCGAGTAAACCATTTGAACCGAACAGGCAGACCTTTTCGCCTTCAGGTACTTCGTTGTAGTGGATGGATATTTTATCAAAATAATCGAGCCTACTGAAATTGATCCTGTATTTTCTTCCTTTTGAAAAGCGGTCGAAACTCGCTTTGTCAATATTGGTAATGGCGTTGCCCAGGTTATCGATATAGATCACCGTACCCCTGATAAATGTTTCTTCAATCAGCGGCCGCATGTTCGCTTTTCTTACAAAGTTGGTAACAGGGTTACCAATGTCAGATATCCCCCCCGTTTCGAATATTTTTATGGCAGCGGGGGCAAGGATATGTTTCAGTGGAAAAATAAGGTCTTCATTCTTAAAAGCAATTTCTACGACCCCTTCTATTTCATGATCTTCAACTACCAATGAAGCAATTCCATTGTCATGACAAAGAAAATAATGCCCTTTTGCTTTAATTGCGAGAAAACGTGTTGTATTTCCTGAACTTGTATCCACGCTTACGATATGAATAGTGCCGGGCGGAAAATCTTCAAAGCAGCCCTTTAAAACAAATGAGGCATCATCAAGCCTGAACGGTTTTATTTGATGGGTTATATCCGTTATATTTGCGGCAGGCAGCTTGCTGAGAATATACCCCTTTGCTGAAGGCACATAATAATCTTTGTCGCCAAGATCTGTAGTAAGGGTAATAATTGGTATGGCCATCTGTATAGGAAACAAAATTATCCCATTTTTACGTTATACCGGTAAAGCATAAAATATTGAGTGAAACAAAAATTAATTTAGACGATGTTCACCCCATCACATTCCTGGGAATCAACAACCAGAATTTCAAGCTGCTTCAGCAGGCATTTCCAAAATTAAAGATCATAGCCCGTGGCAATGAGATTATTATAAAAGGCGATGCCGATGAAACCGAAAGGCTCTGCAGACGGGCAAAACTGGGCAACCATCGGCCAGGTAAAAGGCCATGGCAATGCCATTTCTATGAATAACTATTTCGCTGTAGATAACCTGGCAGGCATTATCCCGGCCGGCACCTTATACTACAGGCTGAACCAGGTAGATTTCAATGGTGTATCAGAATATTCAATGATCCGTGCCGTGAACCTGCATGATGTGGTAACCGCGACCCAAACCTATCCAAACCCTACAAACAATGTATTAAACATAGACTGGAGTAATGCATCAAACCAGGATGCTACGCTGAAAATATATAACATGGCAGGCAGCGCTATCTACAGTGCAAATGTAACCGGCGCTGGCCTGATGCATAAACAAATTGACATGTCTGCCTTCCCGGTTGGTACATATAGTGTGCAGGTTATATCCGGCACAAGTGTTACAAACAAGATGGTGGTAAAAAACTAGAAAAAGGGGACAGGGATCAGTTGTAGAGACGCATTGCATGCGTCTTAATTCAAGACAACCTAAATATAACATAACAAAAAAGCGCTGGAGAAATCCGGCGTTTTTTTTATGCCTTTTCCCCAACCCCGAATGGGGTTGAATGTCAATAACCCCGGGTCGCTACCCGGGGATTATCGCTACAAAAAGGTACACAACCCTGAAGGGGTTGAATGTGATTTTTTTGCAATTATTCTTTTATTTTGCACCTATTATGAGTACTTATCGCCAGATTTTATACCAGCTTGTTTTTGCCACCAAGTATCGTGAGCATACTATACGAGATGCACATTGCGAAGAATTATATAAATATATATGGGGCGTAATTGACAATAACAAATGCAAACTATACCGAATAAATGGAGTTGGTGATCATATTCATATAGCATGTGACCTGCATCCATCTATTGCTTTGGCTGGATTGATAAAAGATATAAAACTTTCCAGTTCTGAATGGATGAAAAAGCAAGATCATTTTAACCTTTTCAAAGGATGATGGCTATGGTGCTTTTACTTATTCAATTAAGGAAAAACCCGCGCTAATACAATATATTAAAAATCAAAAAGAGCATCATAAAGTTGTAACTTTTATTGATGAATATAAAATGCTTTTGAAAGAGCATGGCATTGAATACGATGAGAGATACCTGCCGTAATATGCATTATCATGAATTTACATTCAACCCCTTCAGGGTTGGATAGATATTGGGTTGCCATTTCTCCACGGGTTGCGACCCGTGGTTATTGACATTCAACCCCTTCAGGGTTTGCAGACAGAAATAATTTGAGACTAATGCCTGACTGGAGAAAAGACCCAAAAATTTGCATCTATACAAACCACGCGCCAGCCACTGACGACTGACCACTGATGCCTGACGACTATTTAATCAATTTGCTTAAACTGCTCATACGCATTCACGATACTTTTTACCAGCCTGTGGCGGATGACATCCTGCACAGTAAGTTCTATGATACTGATACCTTCGAGGTTTTTGAGGATATGGATGGCATTCAGCAGTCCTGAGGTACCTTGTTTGGGCAAGTCAATCTGGGTAAGGTCACCGGTGATGATGAATTTAGCATTGGGGCCCATACGGGTCAGGAACATTTTGAGCTGGGTATGCGTAGCATTCTGTGCTTCGTCAAGGATTACCACAGCATGGTTCAGGGTACGGCCGCGCATAAATGCGAGAGGCGCTACTTCTATCACCCGTTGTTCAAAATATTGCTTAAGTTTATCTGCTGGGATCATATCATCAAGTGCATCGTACACAGGGCGCAGGTAAGGATCAATTTTTTCCTTGAGGTCGCCGGGCAAAAAGCCCAGGTTCTCCCCCGCTTCTACGGCAGGCCTGGCTATAATAATCCTCTTTATTTCTTTACGCTTTAAAGCACGTACGGCAATGGCTACTGAAGTATAAGTTTTCCCGGTACCGGCAGGCCCGACCGCGAAAATGAGGTCATTGTTATTGGCCGCTTCTACAAGGGCAATCTGATTGGGCGTTTTGGCACGTATTACCGCCCCGTCGTTACCGATCAATAGAAAACCGGCATCC
>Ga0206919_1122_pt1 | contig 18295 bp, 13 predicted proteins | sample Alteio_BWOrgHeat_67_FD_152962 | JGI IMG/M metagenome (GOLD analysis project Ga0206919, IMG submission 152962) | Enriched cells from forest soil in Barre Woods Harvard Forest LTER site, Petersham, Massachusetts, United States -... | ecosystem: Environmental > Terrestrial > Soil > Temperate forest >... | reverse complement strand
CAGACTGCACAGTTATAGAAGGAAGCCATTCAGAAACGGAGAACACCTATACTATTTACGCTTATTACCGCCCTGTAGGTATTTATTACGATATGTTGATTGGTGTTACAACCTTTCATGCACCGAGCAACTAAAATTGTAATTATTCCTTCTACCCCAAACCCCTAAAGGGGCTTTGAAATTCGCGTACTAGTTAAAGCCCCTTTAGGGGTTTGGGGTAAATAAAGAAATTAAAGATTCACTTACTTCTTTGAGTACCTAACTAAATTTATTTTCTTACTGAGCTACTTTCAAATCAGTCATTGGGCATATACCCCAAATGGTGCGTCTCTCTGGTTGTGTGCCATTGCTGTTGGTCATTATTGAGCCAACACTATGATCGATATCATATATAAGCCAACCTGATACTGTTATTCTTTTACCAACAAGTTTCTCATTAACGTAATCCGCAGTCCAATCTTTGTTGATCGTTCTGGAATAAGGCATTATAACTGCAACAATACAGTCTGCTGTGCGGGTGTTTTTTTCTATAGGTGTTGGCGACAGGTAAATATTGGTACTGTACTTTGTTTTGTCTTCGGTATAACAATTGCACGATTCCATATTATTGTCAACAGCTCTGAAAACATAACCGGTAATTGATGCAGCATTCTCTTCATTCCAGATAGAATCATCCTTGCTGTCATACATCTTTTCAATGGTCACCGTTTTATCGTAATCAGCATCACCGGGTATGCTTTGCCTGTTCTTATGCTTGTTTACATTCTTCTCCCTTGGTTTCAAAACAGCACTCTTTCCCTTTTTAGGATTTGGCTTCCCTTCATTCGGGCAAGGATCTTCATGACCCGCCACTTTAAATGCATACACACTAATACAAGTAACTACAATCAGAGCTAAGAACACTAACTTTTTCATAAGGCTTTATTTTAACTATTATTTACTTGGCAATATACATTACCTCTTTCACCACCTTAACCAGCTTAGGCACATTTGGCATAGCAGCTTCAATAAGTGTTGGCGCGTATGGCAATGGAACATCGGCACAGGTTACCCTCCGCACAGGCGCATCTAAGTAATCGAATGCATCCTTCTGCACTTTAAATGCTACTTCAGTAGCAATAGAACCTAATGGCCATGCCTCTTCTAAAATAACCAGGCGGTTGGTCTTCTTTACTGAATTAATAACAGTTGCATAGTCAATAGGACGTATAGAACGAAGATCAATTACTTCAGCCGAAATATTTTCCTTTTGTAATTCAATAGCAGCAGCCAAAGCCACTTTCATTATTTTACCAAACGATACAATGGTTACATCCGTGCCTTCACGTTTAATATCAGCAACACCAATAGGTATCAAATATTCTCCGTCAGGTATTTCTCCTTTATCGCCATACATCTGTTCCGATTCCATAAATACAACAGGATCGTCATCGCGAATAGCAGATTTTAATAAGCCTTTAGCATCGGCAGCGTTTGAAGGCACAATTACTTTTAAGCCCGCACAGTTTGCATACCAATTATCGAACGAATTAGAATGTTGAGCAGCTAACATACCGGCAGAACCAGTAGGGCCACGGAACACAATAGGCATAGGCAATTGCCCACCTGACATTTCAAGCATTTTTGCTGCTGAGTTCACTACCTGGTCAATAGCTACCAACGAAAAATTGAAGGTCATAAATTCAATTACCGGGCGTAAACCATTCATGGCCGCACCAACACCAATACCCGCAAAACCAAGCTCTGCAATAGGTGTATCTATAACCCGGCGAGCGCCGAATTCATCTAACATGCCCTGGCTCACTTTATAGGCGCCATTGTACTGGGCCACTTCTTCGCCCATTAAAAACACACGCTCATCGCGGCGCATTTCTTCTGATAAGGCTTCACGTAATGCTTCTCTGAAAAATACAGTTCTCATATCTCCCTTTTTATAGATAGGCAAATGTAAGAAATTGGAGGGAAATCTATATAAAACAAACCCAACCGCTTAGGAAACTTAAAAAATTTGAGTGTGCATTATTCTTTATTTACCTTTTGTATGCACTACTTTCAACACCTCCATATCAAATATTAAGGGAGTATTTGGCTCAATCACTCCTCCCGCTCCACGCTCCCCATATGCAAGTGAAGACGGAACAAGTATGGTCATTTTATCGCCTTCATGCATCATACCCAAAGCAACAACCCATCCGCGTATTAATCGCATATTTGAACCATATACACTAGGCAGGGTAGGCTTGCCATCGATGATGACAAAAGGCGAGTCGGGATGGTTAGCCGATTGGTCGAATATTTTTCCATTAAATAATTTACCCACATAAGTAACATACACTGAGTCTCCAGGCTGAATTAGCTTATTTGGAGTTACAGTATGATGAAGAATCATAATATTATCCATGGTAGGTGTTACATTAATATTGCTATCTTTAAGATATTTGGCAATGGTTGATTTTTCCTTCTGTTTTATAGATTCAACTGTCGGTTGTTGCCCAGTATTAGTATTATCTACTAATTTATTCGCATATGAGGAACCCCATCTATTATTATAAATTAGCGTAAAAACAAAACTATAACTATATTCATCTGATTGGTGTCTAAAGGTTTGAATATTCTCATACTCATCAACTCGTAAAGTACCGTAAGATTTTTCTAATAAATAATCCGTTTCAACATACCCTTCCATTTTTTTTGTTTCCAATTCCTTTTCTATTAATATCTTTTGCGTAGCAGTATCGTCTATATATTTTAAAATTACATACTTAATCCTACACCCATTTGTACATAATGTTATATGCAACTCGGTTGATGCAGATTCAAGCATTTTATAATTCCAAGCTTGATTTTGGGAATTAACTTGAAGTAACGATACATAATTTGTTTGGGCATTTGTACCAATTAACCCTAATAAAAGAGCTATATTCAGTATTAATATTTTTCTCATTGTTTCTTATTTTTTAACATTGATTGTTACTTATAAGTGTGAAATAATCATACTGTCCGTCTTATTTTCACAACAAAGTTATTAAATTCCTACACCTTGGAATATTTTAACAACCTCATTTACAGTCGTTTATTTAAATTAAAAAAATATTTTCACTAAGGGTAAAAGCCCTGCATGCCTTATTAACATTGGCGCTTGGAAAACAAAGACACCTCCACTTTATTGAAAACAAGGGTTATCTTTGCAATGTTATACCCAATATCCTATCAAAATGGAGCATGAGATTATTCATAAAAAACATTTAAGCGGACATCATTGGCTTCTCGTTGTGAATCTAATTCCTAAAACTCCTGAACAAAATAATGCTATCAAAAGTTATGAAATAGGGAATGAACCTACTCAAGAAGAAGAAGGATTAGTGATAAACTATTTGCTTTTTCTTCCTGAACCATATTCAATACTCGAACTTATAAGCAAGAAAGGCACATTATTTACATTAAAAGCATCTGATGTAAATTAGTTTGTCTCTAACGGTACACTGGAATATTAACGCTATGAATCCTTTCTACAAAAGTCCCGAAAACCCACTACTTGTAATTCCCCCCCCCCAAAAGGGGATTTAAATACAGCTTATCATGGCATACTCAAAGCACCTTTAAGGGTTTGGAGTAAATTCTAGTCGTAAAGTTCGAACTTTATAACCTTTTTATCATAGCCCATAGCCATCAGCTTATCACGGGCTTCCTTTACCATTACTTTCCAGCCACATAGGTAGAACATGGCGGGTTGTTTAGCCTCGTATAGCTTCTCATAAACCGCATGTACGTAGCCTTTTTCGCCTTTATATTGCGGATTCTCCTCACGAGACAATACAGTTGTATACTTGAAATTAGGGATAATGTCGGCTAATTCTTCCATTTCTTCCCTGTATAATAGATCCTTTTCGTAACGGCTACCGAATATCAGGTTAATGTTTCCGTGTGGTACTTTCCTGTTCTTAATATCGTGCAAAAAAGCACGGAAAGGTGCAATACCTGTACCCGTGCAAATCATGCAAATATCAGTATCGATATTGGTAGCAGGAGGTTGCATGAACTTACCGGCAGGTTGCGACAATGGCAATGTTGAACCCACCTTAATATTATTGAACAAGTATGGGGTACCCAAGCCTTCCGGGTTGAGTGAAATAAGTAGTTCTAAAGTATTAGATCCATCCGGTGCAGATGCAATGGAGTACGAACGGGTCTTTATCTTCGATTCAATTGGCAAATCTAGCATTACAAATTGCCCTGCTCCATAATTAAAACTTTCCATTTCAGGAATGCGAAAAAAGAACCTCCTGGTGTTGTGCGATTCGTCAATTATTTTGGTTACTTCAGCAGTATAAAATTGGTATGCCATATTAATTCAATTAAGAATTAAGAATTAGGAATTAAGAATTCAATACCTAAGACTCAATACTGTTTATATTTTTTTAAGTATTTTTTCAGTTGTTTCAAGCATTTCGTCCGTAAAATCGAGGTGGGTTACCATGCGTACCATTTGCGTACCCATTAATGAAACCATAATATTCTCTTTTGCCAACTCGGCTACAAATTTAGCCGAAGGCATTTTATCAGACAGGGTAAATATTACAATATTGGTATCTACAGGTAATACATTCTCGATATAACTTTTACCGGTTAATAAGCTACCCAAATGCTTAGCACGCTTATGGTCATCTTTTAAACGGGTAACGTGATTATCTAATGCGTAGATGCCGGCAGCAGCGAGATAGCCAGCTTGCCTCATTCCCCCGCCCAGCAACTTCCGCATGCGGCGGGCGTTGGCAATAAATTCTTTTCTACCCAGCAGTACAGAACCAACCGGGGCACCTAATCCTTTTGAGAGGCAAATAGAAATAGAATCACATATCTTGCCGTAATCTTTCGGGCTTTCGTTAGTTTCAACAAGGGCATTGAATATACGGGCGCCATCCATATGCAGCTTTATTTTGTTGGCCTGGCAAACATCTGCTATCTCTTTTATGTTCTCTAATTTAGAATAACTTCCTCCACCTTTATTGCTTGTATTTTCAACCACAGCCAATGTGGTACGTGGCAACCAATCAGCATCAGGGTGCAAACAATCTGTAAGTTGTTTTGCTGTGTAACGCCCCCTATCGCCGGGAATAAGTTTAGGCTGTACACCCGAAGTAAAGGCTATTCCTCCACCCTCGAAATTATAAACGTGGGCTGTAACATCGCACAATAGTTCTTCACCGGGTTGGGTGTGCATTTTAATAGCTATCTGGTTGGTCATAGTACCCGAAGGACAATACAAGCCTGCCTCCATACCAAATATGCCTGCCGCCTTAGCTTCCAGTTCATTTACAGTAGGGTCTTCCTTAAATACATCGTCGCCCACCTTTGCATTGAACATGCATTTTAGCATCTCTGGCGTAGGACGGGTAACGGTATCACTCCTCAGGTCAATTGTCATGATATTTGTTTTAAGGTCCGCAAAGTTATGGAATTAAGAAAGATAGAAAACCTCAGGCCTATTTGGCTTAAATAAGCACGCAAACAATACCTGCTACAATCAATATACCAAAGCTTAGTATGAGTTCCTTACGAAGTGATTTATCAGACAAGGTAATAGAATAAATAAGCTTAAGTACGTTATTACTTGTAATAGCATTTAACACCGCTACAGCAATTATACTCGTATCAATGTTCAACTTACCCTGAAACAGGTTAATGATAAAAGGGTCGATATCGGTAACGCCTACCACAAACGCCAATACACTTACACCATGGCCACCGTATGTTTTAATTACGAATTGGGTTACAATAGCAAAAACAATAAATAAGCCACCAAATAACAGGGCGGTTTTAAACTCCAATGGGTTTTGGTGAGCTGAAGTATCTATCTGCTCGTTACTCTTCTTAACAGCGGTCTTCCTGATCTTGGTGAAGTAGAAAGCGATGGCAGCACTGATAATAATAAGGGCAATAAACTTTGGCAACAGCATCATGGCTATTGTGGAGTTAAAGAACAATGCCAGTAAGAATATGCGCAGATACATCATGGTAAGTGCAAGGAACATGGCGCCGATTATACGATTGCCATCTATATCTTCTTTGCTTTTACGAGCTAGTATAACTGTAGTAGCAGTACTGCTATACAAACCACCCAATACACCTGTTAAAAGTATTCCTGTATCGGGGAAAACGAACTTGCGTAACAAATAACTGAAATAAGAGATACTGGACACAACCACAATAGCCAGCCAGAATTTATACGGAGAGATATTAATTACATCTGATATAGGTTGGTCAGGTAATAAGGGGAGTATAACCCCTGCCAACACCAAAAATTTAGCCAGCGAGGTAAATTCATCATTACCAAACTTGGTAGTAAACTGTCTTAAGTTTTCTTTTATTTCGGTAATAACTAATACAGCAACAACCAACAAAAGCACAAGTGCTTTGTTTTGGGTATACAATAATGGGGCTAGTCCGTAGGTGATGAGGGCAGTTACCAACGATGTCATACCGAACTTCTGATGAATCTTTATTTTTTGGAAATAATAAATACCCAACAATCCACCTATAACAACACCACACAGTATATATGGCAAAAGGTTTTGAGGACTGATAACATAAAAAATAAAGCCTGCTATGCCAATAAGCGTAAACGTGCGGTCGGTACCAAAAAGTGTTTCAGGGGCTTCCTTCTCATTATGCCTGCGCTGCTCCAGCCCTATTAAAAGAGAAAACACTGTAACTAGGATGAATATTAGTATATCGTGTGGTATGTGAGCAGTAATCTCTTGCATGTATAAAATATCTACCGTAAATATAATAAGTTAAAGCCTATATCACGATGGGTACTTTAGTTTAAGCCCTTTAAGGGTATCACGAATTTCCTTTGCAATAACGTAATTACGATACCATTTACTATCAGAAGGAACAATGATCCATGGCAGTTTTTTGCTGCAACGTTCAAATATCTCTTCGTACACGTCCACGTATGCATCCCACTTTTCTGCCTCCCGCTTATCCCCCGGATCGTACTTCCATTTTTTATTAGGCTTGGTAAGCCTTTCCTGGATTCTTTCCTTCTGTTCACTTTTCGAAATATGCAAATAGAACTTCAGTATCACAGTGCCGGAATCTGCCAGGTTTTGCTCGAAACTGTTAATAATGTCATATCGCCTTTCTATAAGATCCTTATCTAATTCCTTATGAACCGTAGGCACAAGAATATCTTCGTAGTGAGAACGGTTAAAAATTTGAATCATACCCTTTGCCGGTATATTTTTATGAACCCTCCACAAAAAGTCGTACTGAAGTTCTTCTTCGGTAGGCGCCTTAAATGCCTTTACATTAACACCCATCGGGTTCATAGAGGAGAACACATGCTTCACCGTGCCATCTTTACCAGAAGCATCTATACCTTGCAATATTACAAGCAGGCTATGTTTGTTTTCTGCAAACAAGACATTCTGCAGATCAAATAACTCATCCTTGAATTTTTCAGTTTCCTTTTCGGTTTTCTTCCTGTCAACTGAATGGGAAGGAGAGGTAGGTAGCTTATTTAAGTTTATCATATATGGGGTATTGTTCACAAAGCTAACAATGCATTTAGTCTAATTATCATATAATCGATGAAATCAAAGTTTATATTTGTGGCCATATAAAAAGAACCCATGAAAGTAAAGCACTATTTAACCATTCTATCGAGTCTCTTATTCCTAACCACTTTTGCACAGGACACCATCAGCCATAAAATGCAAGATGCCTTTATTGGCGGCGGTTTTGTACTGGGTTCATCAGCTGCCGATGGCAAAGTGAACTATGGCCAATCGAGGGAATTTATGGTGGGTGCCGGCACCGGTTATAAGTTTTGCAAATGGAATGGCATAGGAATTGACATTTACTACAAATCGACCGATTTCTACTTAAAACAAGATTCAGCCAAGGTATTACCTAATAATGTACAGCATAGTTCTGAAAAAATAAGCTTCGATAATATTGGCGGCTTGGTATTCGACCGTTTTTATTTTGGCAAAGTTTACTTAGATGGTGGTTTTTATTACGATTGGGCCTTTTACACCAAGCACATCACCTGGGATAAAGACACTGCTACCAACGCAGGCACTACCGTAAAGACAATTGATAAACAACTTAAATTCCTTGCCCCTACCAATTATGGGCTTACGTTCCGTTTTGGCAGCCAAACAGGAGTTTCTTTCTACTTTAACTACAGGTTATCTAAGCTCTATAAGTCAGATGTTACTTATCCTCAATTACCGGCTTACGTTTTAGGCCTGACAGTGGGATTGCACTAACAATCAATTTCTTTAGCTGAATCAAACCTTATTTGTACTTTAGTACAATATAATTCAGCTTGCTCAGCCTAATTACCGCTATATCAACTTATAACACATCATTTTCATGAAGCGTTCCTCCATTGTTTTTTTGGCATTTGCCTGTATGGCATTCGTATTTACAGCCTGTAACCACAATGGCGACTTAACAGTTAAAGAAACGAATTTCTCGAACGGAGAGGTGCAAACCCAGCAATCACTGGTGTTTACATTTAACAACGATCTGGTTGGCGATTCATTATTATATAAAGCAGATAGCACACATTACTTAGATATTCGCCCCAACGTAGCGGGTGTATATGAATGGACAGGCCGCAACCAGCTTACCTTCTCCCCTTTCCAGGCATTTCAACCGAGCACTGAATATAAAGTGCTACTGACCAAAAGCCTGACCAAGCATTTACAAAAGAGTATGAGCATTGATAGTAAACCTATCATCTTTCACACACCATTCTTAAAGCTCGATAACGTTGAAACCTTCTGGACCTTAAAGAATGGCAATGCATCGGCAGGTATATATGTTGGTGTGAACTTAGATTTTAATTATAGCGTAGCACCATCATCTATATTACAGAAACTTAAACTGACACAAAATAAAACCCTAGTAACCGCTGAATTAGTTTCTGCTGATGACGGTAAACAGGTGAAGCTTTTATTTAAACCTGTTGAAGGAGAAAGCTATCCTTGCCCCTTGAGCATTAGCATTGATAAGGGTGTTCGTTGTATTGGCAGCAATAAAGAAACCGAACAGGTTATTGATTACATGGCACAGGTTCCACCGAAAGATCAGTTCCAGGTGGAGAATGCATTGCCTGTTTTTGAAAACGGACAATCGTACATTAATGTTACTACCACACAACCTGTAGTTGCAGAAAATATCGACCAGTATATCAGCTTCCACCCTGCGGTTAGGTTTAAGGTTACCACCACAGGTAATGGTTTTAACATTACCGGAGATTTCTCGAATAAGCAAGACTATACCCTTAGCATATCAGGTAAGTTGAGAAATATATTTGGTATTGAACTGAAAGATGAATACAGCACCTCTATCCATTTCGGAACACCACCACCATACATTGCCTTTTCTGATAAGAATAGTATTTACCTTTCATCGGAAGGTAACCGCAACATAGCGGTGCAATTGATAAGCGTGCCTACCGTTAAGCTATCGGTTTACAAAGTTTACGAGAACAATATTTTGCAATACCTGCGTCACGGTCAGCAATACCAAGGGTATAGCGATAACTCATCGGGTGGAGATGGCGGAGAAGGTGATGACGAGGATGGAGGTAACTACCATTACTCGTACGACTATGCAGCCGATACAACCTTTGGTGATGTAATTACTCGCAGAGAATTGAACACCGCAGGATTGCCTATGACGGGAATGACCTCGTTATTGAATATTACTCCTGCTGATATACAATTCGATAATACACGTAAAGGTATTTACCTAATAAAGGTTCAGGACAAAAAGAAGCCGTGGCTGCAGGATAGTAAACTGTTGGTAGTATCAGACATTGGTATGATTGTAAAGAAAGGGCAAAAGAATATTTACGTGTTCTGTCACTCATTGGTGAATGGAACGAAAATGAGCGGAGTTAAAATAACTTTTGTGAGCGATAACAACCAGGAAATAAATACCGTTAGCACCGATGCCGATGGTATGGCCGCATTTGAATACGACCGTTCGAAATACCCGGGTAAAGATGTGGTTGCCATTATTGCAGCCCAGGGCAACGACTTCTCATTCATGAACCTTGCTGATAACACCATAAACATGTCGCCGTTTGATATTGGTGGCAAAACGACCAACAATGTACCGTATGATGCCTACATGTATACCTGCCGCGATATTTACCGCCCGGGAGATACTATCAATTTCAACTCCATCATCCGCACATTCGATTGGCATACATTGAAAGATGTGCCTGTGAAGTTTAAAATAACCATGCCAAACGGCAAGCAACTGCAAGAACTAAAGGGCAAGCTGGATGATGAAGGTTCATGTGCTGTTTCGTTCTCGGTGCCAACAGCCGCTATGACCGGCGCTTACAACATAACCATGTATTCCGGTAATGATGTAATGCTGAAAGCGTACCAATTTATGGTAGAAGATTTTATGCCGCAGCGTATAAAGGTAAACGTGCAGACCGACGCACCGCAATATGAAATGGGCAGTGCAGTAAAAATATTTGTGCAAGCCAATGAATTGTTCGGGCCACCGGCTGCCAATAAAAATTATCAATCAACATTAGATTTAGATTTTACTCCATTCAATTCAAATAAGTTTAGCGATTACTCATTTAACATTGTTCGTCCGCAAAACATCAGCTTCCAGCAAATGACATCGGATGGAAAGACGGATGATAAAGGGACCGCAACCATCAGTTACGACCTGCCCGACCAGCCTAACGTAGGCTTATTAACCGGTAAAAGCATTGTAACTGTTTTTGATGAAACAGGCAGACCTGTAAACCGCGAAGTAGAATTTAAAGTCTACACCCAAAAGGTATTTTACGGCATACAAAGTTTCGATACCTGGGTAGGAACAAATGCACCATTGAACCTAAACTTTGCCGCCGCCGATAAAAACGGTAACCCATACCCTACTTCTACTTCGGCGTATGTGCAAATTGTAAAACACAGTTGGGAAACCGTGTTAACCAATAGCAGCAACCAATACCGTTATGTATCACAAGAAGTGAACCATACCGTATTTTATAAAGACGTAAGCTTTACAGGCGGCCGTGCCGCTATTAATTATACTCCTAGTGAATCAGGTGAATATGAAGTGCGCATATTGCCTTTTTCAGGAAGTAATACCTACGTTACCCAATATTTTTATGCTTACGGATTCAGCACTACGCAGAACAATTCGTTCCAGGTGCAGAAAGAGGGCAACATTCAAATTTCGGCTAAACAAGCCAGCTACAAGCCGGGCGAAGATGCTAACTTGTTATTCAAATGTCCGTTTGATGGAGAGCTAGTAGTTACGGTTGAGCAAAACGAAATGCTCGAAAAGTATTTTGTGCATACCGAAAACAAAGCAGCAAGTTTGAACATACCTATCCGTAAAGAATATTTGCCGGGGGTTTATGTTTCAGCGTCCTTAATTCGTCCGCTGAGCGATAACTCTATACCGCTTACTATTGCCCGCGGCTTTATACCTATTAAGGTGGAAGATATGGCCAACAAAATGAACGTGCAGATAACAGCAGTTGATAATTGCCATTCGAAAACTACGCAGACCATACATGTAAAGACTCTGCCGAATGCCGATGTTACCATTGCAGCGGTCGATGAAGGAACCTTGCTTATTACTAATTTCCAAACACCGGACCCTTACAGTTATTTCTATAGTAAGCGAGCGCTTGAAGTAAACACCTACGATATTTATCCGCGTGTGTTGCCTGAGCTTTCATCATCGAGCATGGCAGGTGACGAAGGATTGGACGGACGACTGAACCCTGTGGGTGGTAAACGTGTGCGCATTTTATCATACTGGAGCGGCATTGTAAAAGCTAATGGTAGCGGAGAATGTTCTTACACCATCAACATACCTGAGTTCTCGGGTTCGTTGCGGGTAATGGCGGTGGCTTATAAAGGCACCACGTTCGGCAGTGCGCAACATAATATTGTGGTTGCCGACCCTGTAGTTATATCCTCGTCCTTACCAAGGTTCCTGAGCCCTAACGACCAGAACACACTTAACGTGAGTTTGAATAATACTACTGCTAAGAAAATGACAGCCACAGCCACGGTTAATGTATCGGGCCCATTGCAGGTAGCAGGTTCAGCATCACAAGATGTGGAGATACAGGCGCATTCTGAAAAAGATATTTCATTCCAGCTGAATGCAACTTCTGCTATTAATGTGGGCAAGGTTGATATTTCGGTAAAAGCAAACGGCGAAACCTACAGCGACCACGAAGAGCTACCTGTGCGCCCGCCAATGCCGCTTACCAAAACAACCGAAGGCGGAGAAGTAACAGGGGGTTCATCGAAAGAGATAGACCTTACCAATACGTATGCAGCCAGCGATGCTACCAAGGGTTATATAATGGTGAGCAAATCGCCATTGGCGCAGTTCAGCAAACATATTGGCGACCTGCTTCAATATCCTTATGGCTGTATGGAGCAAACCGTATCGACCGCTTTCCCTGTATTGTATTACAACGTATTGGTAAAAGCTATGGGCACAAAAGATAACAACCAGCATTACAATCCTAACTTTATTGTAACCGAGGCCATCAAGAAAATTTACTCAGCACAGTTATACAACGGTGGTGTTGCTTACTGGCCGGGTATGGACCAATCGGCGGAAAGCTGGTGGTGCACGGCATACGCACTGCACTTTTTATTAGAAGCCAAGAAATCGGGTTACGAGGTTGACAACACCGTGGTAAATAATATGGTGCAGTTTTTACAAGTGCAGGTTAACGGAAAAAAGAGTGAAGTTTATTATTTCTACGATGTTAAAAATGTGTTCCACCAAAAGACCATTGTACCTGAAGAGATGTTCTACTCGCTTTATGTATTGGCTATTGCAGGGCATCCTGACATACCGCTGATGAACTACTTTAAAGCACAGCCCGATGTAATGACATTAGACAGTAAGTATATGTTGGCAGCGGCTTATGCACTGAGTGGTGATATGCGTGCATTCTCATCTATGTTGCCTAATGGTTTTGAAGGCGAACGGGCAGTACGTAACCTAACGGGTAGTTTCTATTCGTACTTACGCGATGAATCTATTTCATTGGCTACGTTGGTAGATGCACAGCCAGACAATCCGCAAATACCGATACTGGCACGCCACATTTCAGAAGAGCTGAAACAAGATATGTGGTACTCGACACAGGAGAATGCTTTTGCATTGATTGCATTGGGTAAGCTATCGCAAAACGCCATGAAGTCATCGGCAGCAGCAAGTATATGGATAAACGGAACCAAGGTTGGCGATGTGAGCAGCGACCAGTTGACGACCGTAATACACCAGGATATAACCAACAAAAAGGTGGAGATAAGATCGACCGGAACGGGCTATGTTTACTATTACTACGAAACACAGGGAATACCTGTGGGCGGCAAGTTTAAAGAAGACGACAGCTATATGAAAGTACGTAAGAGCTTTTACGATAACAGCGGCAACCCGCTTACCGACCTTAACTTTAAGGAGAATGAGTTGGTGGTGGTGAAAGTGCATGTAGAATCGATGGATAACCGCTATGTACAGAACGTGGCCATTACCGATATTATACCGGCATGTTTTGAAATTGAGAACCCGCGCATTAACCCGGAACGCGAACTGCAATGGATAAAAGACAAGGCAACGCCTGACTTTATGGATATACGCGACGACCGCATTACCTTTTTTGTAAATGTTACGCCACAGGGGCAGAACTTTTACTACTTAGTGCGTGTGGTAGCTAACGGCAAATATGTTATGGGCCCGGTTGGCGCCGATGCCATGTATGATGATTCGTATCATTCGTATAGCGGTAGTGGAACGGTGGTGGTGAAGTAATGCAATGGAACGCAGATGACACGGATTGGAAAAACAAAAAAGGGCTCTATAAAAAATACAGGTACCGCTTTAGACGCTATAGAATTGATTCGAGAAGAGAAAAAACTAATTGACCAGAGGCTGGCTGCTCATCACAAGAACCCAAAAGCCGGTGCCGGATGGAAAGATGTGTATAAAAGAATAATTGCGAAAAAATAGCGGAACGATGGTGGTGAAATAATTATATCAAGTAATTAATCAACTTAAATTGAAAAGTAAATGTACTGTTTATCTAACTTAACCTTTCCAGACCAAATCCAATTTTGGCTTTTAGTAGTAGGTATAGTAAATATTATGGTCGTTGCAATTACTGCAATAATATTATATAGGACACTAAAGGAAGGGCAAAGACAAAGCGATGAAAGTAGAAAACAAACCAGTTACTCGCTTGCAATTAACCAATACAATATTGTTTATCAAGATTTGAAAGGAATCCATAAAAAATTTGAAGAGCTAAACTTTAAAGAAATACTAAAGAAAAGCAATATCGCTGAAACCAATTTGCCTCAATCAAGTAGACAAGGCATAGAAGAAGCAAATGGCTTAAATATTCCCATGATATATCTATTCAGGCCTTTTCTGCACCCTACAAATAAAAGCTTAAAAGAAGAAGGAATAGGTTTTTTTAGATTTAACATCATATTTCCACTCCTTAGAGAATATGTCAGCCTTTTTGATTTTTTGAAAGATGTTAAAAATGATAAAATATTAAGCATTGAATATAAAAACAGGCTTTATAAAATTATCGAGCGTGATATTCTCCAATCTTATTTTAGGATATGCAACTATCGTAGATTTACAAATATGAAATATTACCTATCTTCTCTTCAACCTGAAGACTTAGAAGATTTTTATGCAATAAATAATTTTTATATCGAAAATAACCTTTTTCAATATAATCCATTGGATTTCTACGAAAGTCATACATAGAAAACATCTCTAGACTCAAACGAGTTCAAAGAACAAACATTTGGCTATAATAATTATGAACAAATCCTTTTCTACCAGGGTCAGCCGTTGAACTTGCATTTTGCTCCGCTTCCAAAAAAGAATGAGTTAAATATCGTTTCAACCATAAGTATTTATTATATGTCTTTTGATCAGAATATAAATTATTCTTAAGATTAGTAAAAAAACCACCCCAGTTCTCACTATTAATACTTTTCACTAATAAATATCCATAGTCTACGAAAACAGCATCCTCTTCAATAATCTTCTCCATGTTTTGATATGTATTGGTCTGTATGTGCGAAAAGATTAACTTCAACCTTGAAGCATAATTAAACTCTTTCCCTTGATTATATATATGCTTAATTCCTAAGCCACTTGTGTTAAGCTCAAGGATAATTTTAGGGTCTAGGATTACACGGAAATAAAGAGCCTCTTTTTCAAGATTATAAGCATTTATGTAGCCTTTACCGATCAATATATTTCTTTTTTTATCAAACCATACTAAGCCAAACGATATAGCACCTCTAAGCCAAATATTCTTTAGTGCAAGAATAGCTTGGATTTTTTGAACCACTTGGAGAAGCACTCTTAGTGAGGCAATTTTACCGTCATGGTTTTCTTTATTATATTCAGACAAAAGAACAATTGTATCACTTATTGTAAAGAACTCTATTGCTTTATATTCTTTATCTATTAAATCCCACAATTCTGTTTCAAGTGTTTGTACATAGGAATCAATTTTATCTGTCTTGTGAGAAGTAACCATCTCTGTGAAGCCCATCACATCAAGGTAGGCAACGAAATAATCTTTTGACTTTTCTTCCATGGTTAATTAGTTTTTATAAATATAAAACTATTTCAATTTAAGTTATAAGAAACCATCGACCTGTTGATATGTAATTTTCTATTTTATAAGAGGTAGAAAACTTAGGGTGTAACTTTGTATTATCTGCTCCCGCCGAAAAAAGTCGGGACTGCTTTAATTAATGAGGAAGATGTTTAATGAATTAACCTCACCCTGCCCTCTCCTAGCCCCAGGAGAGGGTCGGAATATTTATATAATTATAATTACTCTGTGAAACTCTGCGCTGTTTTTATACTCTGTGGCCTCTGTGTTAAAGTCACGTTACAAAGCATCCTCCCTCTCCGGCTGGGAACAAAAACCTTTGCGTGCTTTGCGACTTTGCGAGAAATATCCCGCAATTCTACGGGATTGTATATTTTTCAGGGGAAGCAAAAAACTTTTTATGTACGACGTAAAACGACACAAAACGACATTTTCAGAATTATGAGTTATTAGTTATGAGTAAAATTCGTGAAATTCGTGTCAGAATACTAAATACCCAATCGCGAAAGTGGGGTTACAAAACACCTATTTTTTCTCAAATCATTTTATTGGGTATCAACATGTTGACGGGTAACAAAACGCAAAAGTGTAACCCCATTACAGCGGGTTTGGACAAGTGAAAAGACATGATAGAATTAAGCCAATTCATAATTGAAAACTTTGCGACCTCTGCGTGTATTACTTTGCGAACTTTGCGGTTAAATGGAACGCAGATGACGCAGATTACTATGATGAACAATGATAAATACAAAAAAAACGCCTTTAATCTTATTTAATCATACACAACCAGCGGCATCAGCGTTCTATTACATCACTAAATGAACCACCTAAGAAACATATTAAACTGGCTAAAAACTCGAAGGAAAAAGATACTGTGGGGTATGGCAATATGTGTGGTGGCGTGTTATTTGCTGTTTAAGCTAATGGACAACCTCTACCCCGTAAACACAGACAGGCTGAGTTACTCAACGGTGGTGCTGTCGTCGGATGGATCGATACTATCGGCATTTTTAAGTAAGGATGACAAGTGGAGGATACAGATACTGAAAGAGGATATTCCGGAAGGGCTGAAGAAGGCATTTATATTTAAAGAAGACAAGCACTTTTACATACACCCCGGCGTAAACCTTATATCGGTGCTGAGGGCGTTCTTTCAGGATATACGGGCAGGCAGGGTGGTATCGGGTGCATCGACCATTACTATGCAGGTGGCGCGTATGCTAAGCCCGGAACGAAGAACGTTCTTCAATAAGTTTAAGGAGATATTCCGCGCGCTGCAGTTAGAGAACCATTACACAAAACAAGAAATACTTGAAATGTATTTTAACCTGTTGCCGTACGGCGGTAATGTGGAAGGCATTAAAGCAGCATCGCTGATATACCTGCACAAGCAACCGATAAACCTTAGCCCGGCAGAAATAGCTACGTTGATGATTGTGCCGAATAGTCCGCGCCATTATAGGTTTGATAATAACAACGGAGCCATAATAGCGGGGCGTAACAAATGGCTGGAGCGATTTGCCAAAGCGCATTTGTTTAAAGAAAAAGAAATTCAGCAGGCCTTGTCGGAACCACTATCGGCCAGGCGGGCAGGGCTACCGAAGATAGCGCCGCAGTTTTGCATACAGATGGCAGCGAAGCATAAAGATGAAGCATACATAAAAACAACGCTTGATATTAACCTGCAAAAGAAAGCACAAAACATACTTACCGAATATGTGCAGAAACTCACCCTCTGGAACATTACCAACGCTGCTGTAATTGTGGTACGCAATAAGGACCATGCCGTGATGGCTTATGTAGGTTCTGCTAACTTTGATGATGTGGCGCACCAGGGGCAGGTAGATGGTGTTGATGCCATACGATCTCCGGGCAGTGCCTTGAAACCGTTCTTGTATGCCCTTGCGTTCGACCAGGGATTGGCAACACCCAAGACTGTGTTGTATGATGTGCCCAGCAACTTTAGCGGTTACCAACCACAGGACTATGATAGAATTTTCAGAGGTAAGGTAACGGTGGAAGATGCCTTGCTAAACTCGCTGAACGTACCGGCAGTAAAGATGCTCAGCAATATGGATATTGCCACGTACATAAATGTATTAGAGAACGGTGGCTGCCGGACCTTAGTAAGCCAGCAGCCTAAGTTGGGGCTATCGTTGGTATTAGGTGGCTGCGGAATAAAACTGAAAGAGCTGACGGGGCTTTATGTAACCCTTGCCAATGGCGGTAAATATGCTCCGCTGCGCTATACGCAGGACCAGGTTGAAACCAAGCCCGTGCAATTACTATCGCAGGAATCTTCGTTTATGATATCGCACATACTTACCGAAATGCAACGCACCGATGTGCCCGCCAATTTAGATGATGCGGAACATTTCCCAAAGATAGCATGGAAGACAGGAACATCGTATGGCCACCACGACGGCTGGTGTGTTGGATATAACGATAAATATACTGTTGGTGTGTGGGTGGGTAATTTTAACGCAGCCGAAGCACAGGAACTGAGCGGGGCAAGTTGCGCGGTGCCTTTAATGACACAATTATTCGGCACATTGAATTATTACAACGACCTGAACTGGTTGAAACCACCACCACACATAGGTATGCGCT
>Ga0206919_1121_pt1 | contig 18311 bp, 10 predicted proteins | sample Alteio_BWOrgHeat_67_FD_152962 | JGI IMG/M metagenome (GOLD analysis project Ga0206919, IMG submission 152962) | Enriched cells from forest soil in Barre Woods Harvard Forest LTER site, Petersham, Massachusetts, United States -... | ecosystem: Environmental > Terrestrial > Soil > Temperate forest >... | reverse complement strand
TTTAACACGATAATACTACAGTACTATGAATATATTTAAACGAATCCTTTTCATTTTTTGTCTTTTAGCTTCGGCTAATGTAATGGCAGTGGCAATTTCGGCAAAAGCTAGCGGCCCTTGGAATGCTACATCAACGTGGAGTACGGGAACAATTCCTACCAGCTCAGATGCCGTAACTATTGCTGGTACTTTTACTGTAACGCTCGATGCTTCGGCACCGGCAAACTGTGCTACTTTAACTGTAGGTACTGCAGCAGTTGTCGGAGAACTACTTATGGGTGGCACAGGATTCGGAACACCTTCATTTAATGGCCCCGGTAAACTAACGGTTGCAGGTGCGGTTACAATAGCAGCCAAAGGTACTCTTGAAGCCAATCCTTCGTTAGGTGCCATTAGTACGTTGAATATAGGCGGTAATATTACACTAACTGCCCCGGGTGTTTTTAATATGGCTCCAACTTCCTCTACCTTATGTGACGTTAGTATAACAGGTCTCTCAACAATTACAGGTACATGTACATTTAATACATTAATTATAATTTCTGGCGCAAGTACTGTTACTTGTACTGCTGCTAATCAAAATATTGATTCAACTCTTGTTATCAAATCAGGTACATTATCGGTTGGCACCAGAACTTTGTCTATCGCAGGTGAAGCAAATGTAACCGCGGGTACTCTGGCATTTACTACAGGTACTTTAAGCGTAGGTGATTCACTAACGGTAAGTAGTAGTGCTTCTACCACATTTAGTACTGGTAAATTATTAGTTACCGGAGATATTGATAATGTGGGAACTATATCATATACGGGTACCGGAACATTTAGTGCAACCAATGTATTTAATAGTGGTACCTTTACAGGTGCTTCTACCACAGTTGCTACCACTAATTCAGGGAATTTCACAAACTTCGGATCGGGTATTGTTACATTTACTACCGGTAAACTAAACCCTGCGGGTAAACTAATAAACTCAAGTGCCGCGAGCCCGGCTGCGATTCAATTTACAGGAACAGGGACAATAACAACAACAGGAGATGCTGATGTAAGTGCGGGTTTAATACAAATGACTACTGGATTAATTACAGTTGGTGGTAATTTAAATTTGAGCGGAACAGGTACAATCATTCCTACAGGTGCAGGCAGTATAACTATTCCAACTGGTAATTTGAATATAACCGGAACAACATCAGCAATTACGCTTAATGGTGCTGCCAATTTAAATGTGACTGCTGGTACTGCTAGTATTAACAATTCAGTTACAAATGTTCCTACAGTAACTCTGGGTACGGGTACCTTTTCAGTTCACGGCACTACAAGCATTGGATCGAATTCCGGAGTAAAATTTTCTACAGGTACTTTTACAGCTACCGGTGATTTAACCAATAATGGAGATATTACTTTTACTGGCGCAGGCAATTTAAAGCTTGCAGGTAATTATACGTTTAATGGTACCTATTCAGGTGCTTCTGCTGTTGTAACCTGCAATGGAGTGGCAAACCAAGTTATTAGTGGAACATCTCCAATTCAACTTTATAAACTAACCATAAGTAATACAGGCGGGGCAGGTAGTAATACAGTATCCCTCGGCTCTAATAATTCAAATAAAATTTATGTTACAAATACATTTTCAATTACCAATGGCGGTGGCATATTTGATGTAGGTGCTAACGATTTTTATTGCGAGGGTACTATGACGAACGCCAATGTTACATCAGGTGCTGCGTCATTTAATGCAAGAGCGCAAACTGTTTATTTCGATGGTACAACAGGTACTATTAGCGGGGCGCAATCCTTTACTTTTAATAACTTAACAGTTCAGGTAGGTAGCGGAAATACAGTAACAGAATCGGGTACGCATGCTGCACCAATGGAAATTATTGGTGGCAATCTAACAATAGCAAGCGGTACATTTTCAATTGGTACCACCACCATTGATCTTGCAGGAGATTTTACGGATAATGATACATTCGGAAATGGTGTAGGTCAAACAGGTACTGTTATAATGAATGGTACAGTCAACCAAAACATTAATGGTACAACGTCGACAACATTCTATAACCTTACAGAAACTAATACCGGCGCAGCAGGCAGCAATACAGTATTACTCGGTAATAATATTACTGTAGCGGCTAATCTTAATATAACAAGCGGCCAACTTAACTGCAATGTATATAATATAACCGCAAGCAGCGTTCTTGCTACCGCTACCTTTACGTTAGCTGCAAATACTACTTTCTTGTTAGGCGATCCTTCCAGTGCAGCTTCTGCTGTTCCTTTATTCCCTAATGGTTTTAAAACATATACATTTAATGCTGCTTCCACGGTTACTTATCAGGCAGATGCTCCTCAGGTACTATATACACAAAACCATCTGGCAACTGCTATAACCTACGGTAATGTTAATGTATATACGGGTAGTGCCAGCGCAAGTACTACTTTATCTTCTACAAATGCTTTTACTGTGGCCGGTAATTTGGTAATAGGTGACGGTGTTTCAAGTGGCGTTGCAACATTAACAGCAACCACAAATGTTATTACGGTTCAAAATAACTTTACCGTTAATAATAATGGTGTTTTTGCGCCAGGTACAGGTACTATAACTATGGCTGCTACCTTAGCACAAAACCGTTCGCAAATCATTGGTGGTACTGCCCTTTCCGCTACTTTCTATAATCTTACTATTGATAACCTGGGTAGCAAAGCTGTTACATTAGGTTACCCTATAACTGTTAATAATACAACTACTATTACACTTGGTACCTTGGATGTAACAGCATCAAACTATGCAATTACCTGTAACGGTGGCTGGGCCAATAATAGCGCAACTGTTCCATCATTTAATGCAGAGAACGGGTTAGTTAATTTTACAAACAGCGCAAGTGTAAATATTTCAGGTACTGCACAAACTACATTTTATAATTTATACATTAATACAACTCCAACGTTTTCGGTAACAGTAACAGGCTCACATGCTTCACCTATGGAAGTAGTAGGACATGAATTGCAAGTAAATTCCGGCACTTTCGCTTTAGGAACAACCACAGTAAATTTTGGCGATACTGTAATTAATGCTTCCGGCGCTACCATAACGGCATCTACAGGTAAGTTAGTCGGTACTTCACTTACAGGCGATTTGTATAATAGTGGAACAGTTAACTTTACAGGAGCAGGTAGTTTAACCGCGGTTAATTTCTACAATAATGCGGGCGCTACATATACTGGCTTAACTTCAACTGCAAATATTACTAACTTATACAATTACAGTACTATGACATCACCAAACTCGGTGGGTTTCACAACTGGTACAATAAATATAAGTGACAGTGCATACATTGCTCCCGGTGCATCTATCAATTTTGCGGGTGCCGGAAAACTACTTGCATCTGCAGTAAGTGGCCACATATCTAATAACGGTACCTTAAATTTTGCAGCAGGAGGAACATTAACCGCTCAGAAATTCTTTAATAACCCAAGTGCTACTTATACCGGAACAACATCGGTAGCAACAATTGGTTATTTGTATAACTATAGTACAAACGCATCTCCAGTACCAGGTTCAATTTATTTTACTACCGGTACAATAAATATAAGCGCTTCTGACAGTGCGTATAACGCTGCAGGCGCAAACATAGCATTCTCAGGTGCAGGTACCTTAAACGCTACTAATGCCGATATAGATAATTACGGTACAATTTCTACCGTAGGTGCAGGAGTAATAAAGGCTAATAATTTATATGTAAATAACGGAGGAACTTTAACCGGAACAACATATACAGGTACAATGTCTGGTAACGTAACTACAGGTACTACCGGCCAAATTATACTTACAACAGGTACTTTGAATGTTGGCGGCGTTATGCAGAATAACGGCACATTACAATTTGGTGCGGGTGGAAATTTGAAACTGGCAGGAAACTTTATACAAAACGGTACATATACATATGGTAGCAACACCACCACCTTTAATGGTGTAGGTACATTACAAACCATTAGCGGAACCGGTGGTGCTGCCGGATTACCATTACAGTTTTATAACGTTACACTGGCCGGTGCGGCATCTGATGTAGTTACCCTGGCCGATTCGGTGCAAGTGCATAAACTGCTTACACTAACTACAGGCGTGCTTGATGTTTCTGCAAGCGGATATAACTTAATATTAAATGGAGGCCTTACCAATAATAACAGTACAAGTGCTTTTGTGCCAAGGACCGGCAGAGTATATTTTATCGGAACACAAACCTTGAACGGAACTTCTTCAACCAATTTTAATGATACAAGAATTGAAGGCGGAACATTAACAATAAGTAAGCCTACCGTAATACAAGATACACTTGACCTTGTAACCAGTGGTGGTGTAGCCGGTACTTTTGTGAACGCCAGCCCTAACACTGTGAGTATTGGAAATGCATTCTTCGATAATTCCACAGGTAACTTTGCTTCTAATACTGGTATAATATTGTTTACCGGTAATACTACCAGTAAAAATTATATTGGCAGCGCGGGATTAAAAACAATGACCATACAGAAGCTGACAATGAACCTTGCTAACCCAACTGATACCTTGTTCCTGGTTGGTAATAATGTTTTAACGGTTAGTACAAACGATACTCTTGAAAAAGGTGTTTTTCATTGCCAGCAATATAACTTTAAAGGTGCTGCTGCAACTAAATTAGATGTGCAGGATAACGCAACACTAATACTGGGTTCAAAAAGTAATGCTACGGCAGTAACTTTCCCTATCAACGTAACTGCAGCTAATACAACGCTTACAAATAACAGTACCGTTATTTATGAAGCCAATGCTAACCAGGCAATATTTAACGCAACCAATTATGGCAATTTGTATTTATACTCGGGTAACGCTGCGGGTGGTACAACAAAAACACCTGCCGCGAACCTTACTATAAATGGCAACTTAATTGTGGGTGATGCTACTTCACCTACCGGTGTAAAATTACCTGCGAATGCATTTACTGTTGCACTGCTTGGCAATGCAACCATAAATACTGATGGTAATGTAACATTTACGACCGCTTTAGGTGCTTTGAATATTGGTGGTAATTTTACTAATAACAGAGGTGCTGCCGGGTTTACTGCGGGTCTAGGTACTGTAAAATTCAACAGTTCTACAGCTAACCAGGTTATTGGGGGCATGAACGGTGCAACACATGAAACAACCAACTTTAATAACCTAACAATAGCAAACACCTTCTCAGGTGGTAAGGTTACATTAGCCGATTCAACTTTGGTAGGTGCTATATTTAATATTAATAGTGGCACCTTCGATGTATCGAATTCAAATTACTCATTAGTGGTTAACGGGGGCTTTAATAATAATAATACAACCACTTCATTTAATGGTGAAAGAGGCATTGTGTATTTTAATGGTAGTCAAAATATCGGTAATGGTGTTTCTAGTGTAGCTACTACGTTTTATGATGTAGTGTGTAAATCAGGAACCGTTACTATGAATGCAGCTAACGATTCACTGGTTGCTAACTTTATAGCTGCCGGCGGAACTTTCGCAATTGGTAACAATACCTTGGCTGTTGATAGTAATGTGACCCTTAATGCTGCAGGTGGTAATATAACACTTGGCTCAGGAGGTTTAAAAATAGGCGGTAACTTTACCAATAACAATGCTACTGCTGCATTTACAGGCGGTACTTCTACAACTGCGTTTAATGGCTCGGGCACAACCCAAGCTATTGGAGGTTCAGCAACTACTACTTTCAACAACGTTGCTATAAGCGGATACAATGTTATAATTGTAAAGAACGAAACTGCAGCAGGAACGTTTAAAATAAACTCAGGCGGTACGTTTGATTGTGGTTCACTAACAACCATGACGGTAACAGGATCATTTACTAATGCTTCAGGCGGTACATTCCTAGGCGACAATGGTACATTGGCCTTGTCTGCTGATCTTACAAACAACTCAACATTTACTGCTCAAACAGGTACAGTAAGTTTTAACAATAACGGTGCAGAGAACATTAACGGCACAAACGCCGTATCGTTCTATAATGCAACCCTTAATAATGCAGCAGTAGTTAATATAAATACCAAAACCGAATCGCTGCAAAATATATTAACCTTAAATAATACCAGCCAATTAGCGGGTACCGGTAGCGATTCTCTTATTATGTTATCAACCCCTGCACTTACTGCTCGTATAGCTCCTGTTGCTGCTGGTGCAAGCATTACATTGCCGTTTACCATGCAACGTTACGTGTCAGGTACCAAAGCAGCTTACGAAGCGCTTGCAGCCCCTTCACAAGCTTCTACCTTGCACGATTGGGCATACGATCCGGGCTTTTATATGAGTGGTGTTGGTGGCCCTGATGGAAACGCAGGCGGCTTCCAATCTGTATATACAATTAATGAACCTACTGATGCATATGTGGCGGTTACAACTACATCTCAACCGCTTACACCAGGCTTGGGCTTATATATTTATATGGCGAATTCACTTTCAACATTCGCACCATTTACTTTTGCTACACATGGCTTACCAACCTATGGTACATTTACTTATAGTGTTACACATAGTAATACAGGTAGCAACCTGGTGGGTAACCCATACGATTGCCCATTATCATGGACAGCTTTAAGGGCACAAGGATCTAATACGTCTTTACTAGGAAATGATTTTAGCGTGTACGACAGATCTACAGGTAATTGGGAAAGCTCTGACGGAACTACAGCTTCTTGTGTTGGTTGCGCATTAGCTTCTCAACCGAATGTAATACCGGAACATCAGGGCTTTTTAGTATTGGCTAATAGTGCAGGTTCAATGACTTTTGCTGAAGCAGCTAAAACTACTACACTCGATCAACCGGTGTATGGCCCAGTGGTTGCGGTAACACCAAATTACCTGAGAATTACTTTAACCGAAAATGTAAATACTTATTCGGGTAATGCTTTAATAGGCTTTGATAATGCAGCACAAACAATATATGATGGTAAGGAAGATGTGCTTTACAGAAAAGGCCTTACTGAGGGAGCTCCTGTATTGTACACACTTAGCAGCGATTCAAAATTCTTAAGCCGTAACTTATTACCTGCAACCGATGGTAATAACCAGGACATTATGTTCTATGCAGGTGGAGATATTAGTGGTAATTATACTTTAACATTTACAGGTATAAACGACCTTACCAAATATAATTGCGTACAATTAGAAGACTTAAAGACGGGTAAACTTGTGCAAGTAGAAGAAGGCACCACCTATACATACCAATTAACCACAGGTGCTAATTACAAGTTTATACTACACTTTAAGAAATTGGAAGCTGGCGCTGCATGCGTGTTGCCTGTTATGGCTAATGTAACAAACGAAAGTACAAGCGAAGCAGTTGATGTGTTCCGTAATGAAATAGGTGCAGAGGCACGATTTACATTAACCCAAACACAGCAAGCTATTATAACGGTATATAACACATTGGGCCAGCAAGTGGGACAAGAGATTGTGAAGGATGTAATGGATGAATCAGTTCAGATACCATTGCCTTCTACCAACGCAATGTATATAATAAGGATACAGACCCCTGGTGGAGTTACTACTAAAAGGATATACCGTTAGGAGGTAGAAAGGAGAGACTTAGATCTTTTCCTTTTGGCCAAGGAAGTGTGGAGATGTATGTAATACATACAGATCGAGAACAGCTTTGAACTTAGCCAGGTATTCGCGCACCTTAGTTTGAACGGAGAATATTGCAGGAGGGTCTTGTGCGTTAAAACCAATAGCATGCATCTTATAGTAGTTGGCAATAAAAATGGCTCGCTCGTTATGAAAAGCTTGCGAAATAACCGTAACGCTGTCCTGCCCGAATACTTCTAAACAGCGCACCATAGAGTCGAGTGTGCGGAAGCCGGCATAGTCCAGGGTTATACACGAATCAGGTATTCCTTGTTTTAATAGAGAATCCTTCATGTCTTTTGCCTCATCGTAATAACTCAGGTGGTTATCTCCGCTTACAATTATGTGTTTTATTTTACCCGACTTAAAAAGCGCTACCGCCGCATCTATCCTGTATTTAAAGTAAGGGTTCTCAGCACCGTGCCACGATTTGTTGGTGCCTAATAACAGACCAACCTTGCGGCATGGAACATTTTCGACCCTATTAAATAGTTGGTTTCGGGTAGATGTTATTACCCAATAGTTGCAAAACCAGGTGGCAATAACCATAAAAAGGGTTATGCCGAACAGCCACTTTGTTATTTTTAAACCGAATAGTTTCCTTACCCAAGCCATGCTAAACAGCAATAGTTTTTTCGAAAGTGAAGATACATTAATTTTCACGACAAGTCGGATATGAAGAACATGGTGAAAATAAAACAAAGGTTTTATAACGAGGTAATCGTCTAATGCTTATAGGATACTCCATGCCTTTAGAAATAGATATATCAGCGTTAAGAAATAAGGACGAAGATGCGTTTAGGTTGTTGGTAGACAACTTTGGTAAAAGCATTTTCAACCTATGTTTAGGTATAGTACCTATTGCTGAAGATGCCGAAGATATTTCACAGGAAGTTTTTGTTGAGGCTTTTAAGAGTATACACACCTTTCGCGAAGGAGCACATATAAAGACCTGGCTTTACCGCATTGCAATAAACAAGTGCTACGACCATTTAAAGTTTACCAAACGTAAAAAGCGTTTTGCATTATTGCAACCTCTTTTTAATAAAGATGAAGAACCAATTGAGATACCGAGCAATTTTCAACATCCGGGTATAGTATTAGAAAATAAGGAACACGCCAAGGTACTTTATGCTGCACTTGATACCTTACCCGAGAACCAAAACACTGCATTTGTTCTGTATGAAATGCAGGGTATGAATTACAAAGAAATATCAGAAACTATGTCAGTAAGCATATCGTCGGTGGAGGCGTTGTTATTCAGGGCACGGGCGGCATTGCGAAAAAAATTGCATCAGTATTATTACAATAGCACAAGTTTTAAAAAGTAGCATCGTCTAATTACTTGGATATGGAAATGAACAACAACATAGAAAGAGAGATTGAACGCTCGTTAGAAACTGCCAGGGGCATTACCCCCATTAATGCTCCTGCACAGTTTACTGAAAAAACCATGCAGCGTATAAAAGCAGTAAAAGAGGAGCCGTTTATATCGGTATCTGTTTTGCTAAAAGCTGCGGCCGTTCTTATTCTTATATGTTTAAATGCATATACTATAAAATATGTGTTTGAGTCTCCTGCTCCGCAAACACCTACTGTTACAGCAACAATCGACGACCTGGCTAATGATTATACAGTAGCAGATGTAAATACCGATTGGCTAAACAATAAAATAACCAAGAGTCATGAGTAACCCTAAGTTGACCAACATATTATTGATCATATTAATTGTTTTTAATGTCCTGTTCTTTGCAGTAGCGCACTGTTCGGCACATCACTGGCATCACAGAATGGAATATCGTTGTGGCTTTCGTGGAAGGGAGCATGGCAGTTTTGGGAACTTCCACAGAGGTTTCAAGGCTCACCGTGGAGATTATGGAGGTTTTCACGGGAGCTTCTGGAACCGTAACGCAGATGACAATAAATAATTGAATTTATTAAAATGAATACCCGACTTACCAACGCAATATTAATAGTGATGCTTCTGCTTAACCTGGCTTTTTTGGGAAGCTGGTGGATGATGCACATTAAAGGGCATAATAATAAGATGCATCACATGCCGGGCGAAATGCATGGCGGTATGTCAGATAAAGGTGGCATGTTTCTTACCAAACAACTCGATTTTACCGACGAGCAGCAAGCACAGGCAGATAAAATATTTCACAATCATGCTGATAGAATGCAGAAATATCAGGCTCAGATAGGAAGGTTGCAAAAGGAAATATTTAAATGCATGACAAACGATACCCCTGATAGTGTTCACGCCTTTATGTATGCCGATTCGGTTGGCGTGTACCGTGTAGAAGTGCAAAGGGAAATGTTCAGAAGCTCATTAGCTATCCGGCAATTATGTACTCCCGATCAAAAAAAGAAGTATGATGACCTCATGCAAAACATGAGTAAACACATTGGTCATCAGATGGTTATGCATGGTGGCCCCATGAAGCGCGATTCTTTGTAAATTTGCCATCCCAAAATTCTCCATATGAAACGGTATTCCTTAGCTAGTCTTGTTGTATTTTTATTTTTTACGCTAAGCGTTACTGCCCAAATGGGTGGGTTTGGTGGTGCGGGCGGAGGCAGTGCTATGAAGGGTGCCTTGAACTCGGGCCACTTTTACGGTAAAGTAGTAGATAGCATTACCGGGCAGGTTATACCTTTTGCTGCAGTTCAACTTACAGGCCCTAAATGGGATTCGGTTTCAAAAACAATGAAGACTGTTGTTATTGCGGGTCAGCTGACAGGAGATAATGGCGAGTTTAGTTTAGAGAAATTGCCTGTTGCCGGACCTATGTTTACACCTATAAAATATACCCTTCAAATAGGCTCGATGGGGTATAATGTTTATACCAGCACTGTTACATTTGACTTGAGCCAAATGATGGCGAAAAGGAAGAAGATGATGGCTGCTCAAGGTGGCGATAACAGCAACCCAATGGCTGGGATAGAAGGATTGATAGATATTGTAGATAAAGACTTAGGAAATATAAAATTAAGTTCTACCTCGCATCAATTAGGTACAGTTACCGTTAGCGGAGATCCTCCACCCATGGAAATTAAATTAGATAAACGCGTATTTGATGTTAGTAAAAGCATTACCAATGCGGGTGGTACGGCTGAAGATGTTTTAAAAACAATCCCTTCGGTAAATGTTGATATTGATGGTAATGTGACATTACGTAATTCTTCACCGCAGATATATATAGATGGCATGCCAAGTACACTTACCATCGACCAAATACCGGCAGATGAAATTGATAAGATAGAAGTGATCACCAACCCTTCGGCAAAATATGATGCATCGGCAGGCGGTGGCGGAATTATAAACATTATTATGAAGCATAACCAGGCATTGGGTTACAACGGCATGGTGCGTGGCGGAGTAGATGAGTATGGTAAACTTACTGCAGGTCTCGATCTTAACGTTAGGCAGAAAAAGATAAACGTATTTGCCGATGTGTTTTATAAACAGATAAAACATAAAATGTATGGCACCGAAACGAAGAATGCCGATAGCACGGATAAGACAGGTAACCCTCCACCGTATTTAGACCTTAACCAGCATGATACAAATACAATGAATGGTTATTTTGGTTTTGCACGTGCAGGTTTCGATTATTTTATTGATAACCGAAATACGTTGACTATTAGCGGCACCTATGGTACCGGCAATTTTACAAGTTCGGATGTTCTGCGCACTACTACCGATACAATGCATGGATCAAATCCATCAACCAATTCAAGCACGGTTGAATATTCAAATTCGCCTCGTGTGTTTAATAACGTAGGTGCATCTGTTTTGTTCAAGCATCTTTACCCGAAAGACGAAGAAAATTTTACTACAAGTATAACGGCTAATGAAGGCAGTACTACAGGCAACGGAACGTATGATATTTTGAACTATAATGCCGCCGGCTCAGAAATATCCAGAATTGATGAACAACAAACCAGCAATGGTAATAGCGGCTATTATGTGGGTAAGTTTGATTTTACAGATCCACTTTCTAAAAAAACAAAGCTTGATGCAGGCGCTATGGCTACTATTAATAATGTGCATAGTGTAAGTGATATTACGCTTCTTAATTATGGAGAAATACCCGGCGAAAGCAACACTACCAATTATAACCAACAAGTGTATGCAGGCTACGTTAGTTATAGCCATGATTTTAGCGCTTTGTTAAGTGCGCAGGCTGCAGTTAGGGTAGAACAGTCTTTTTATAGTGGCCAGGTTGCAACTTCTTTAGACACTTTGAAGCTTGCACCACAATCGCTGTTGTTTTTCTTCCCAAGCGCTTTTGCAACTTATCATTTAACCGAAAATGCTGACTTGCAATTGAGTTATACAACGCACATTACACGTCCTAATTTTAGTCAACTGGTGATTAATAATTACTCTAACTCGACCAACATACAAACCGGTAACCCTAACCTGAAGCCTAGTTATATGCATTCGTTCGAGTTGAACCTGATAAAAAATTTTGACAAGAGAAATAATATTTTGTTATCGGCATATTATAAGATCACTTATAATATTATTACAACTCAGCTAGATTCATTTCAGAATAACCCGATACTAAACCAGATACAATATTTCAGCACTTACGAAAATGCTAACTATGCATATTCAGAAGGGTTGGAATTGACTTCGCAAAATTCAATTGGTAGCTGGTTAGATATTACAGGTAACATCAACTTCTTTGAGTCCTCTATCAATGCAACTAATTTAGGAATACCTGATACTGCAAAAAAATTCCTGAGCTATTTTGCAAAACTTAATTTGACCTTTAAGTTACCTAAGAATTTCAGTCTGCAGTTCAATGGCAACTATTTATCGAAAGCTGAAGTACCACCCGGTGGTAGCGGCGGTGGCCGTTGGGGCGGTGGCGGCATGGGCGGTATGGGCGGCGGCATGGGTGGTGGTATTACCCCATCTGCCAGCGGCTATATTGACCCTAATTATTCACTCGATGGAGCTATTAAAAAGGATTTCTTTAAGAGTAAATTATCTATGACATTTAGCGTGAAAGATATTTTTGGCACTTCTGTGCAGGGTAGCACTATGACTGCGACTAATCCATTAGGCGTTCCATTATATACTGAGACAAATTCACGCCGCAGAGATCCTCACTTCTTCCAGTTTACACTTAGTTATAAGTTCGGTCAAACCGATTTGACCCTGTTTAAGAAGAAGAACAACAATATTGACATGGGCCCTGATATGGGTGCAGGAGATGCGCAATAGAGCTTAAAGGTATAGATTAAGCGGTGAATAATGGCGATTGATTATGCTAATAACCAGTCAATTGCATGTCAGCTATTCCACTTCATAAGCCTAATAAATGGGATTTTTGCTATTTTCGTCGTTCTCTAAACAATCCCTTTATGAAAATAGTATCGGCAATTGCAGCTCTTTCTTTAATGATGAGCTTCCAGGTATGTAATGCTCAAGGTGGTTATTACGATGCTCACCAGGCTTTCGACCCTACATTTTTAGATGAACCTGGTACACCATACCGCAGTGCAAGTGGAGCCCCTGGCCCTAGCTACTGGCAAAACCATGCCGACTATAAAATTGCGGTAACATTAGATACTGCTAAGAAGCAAATTGCAGGAACTGTAGAAATTACCTACACCAACAATAGCCCTGACGAATTAAAATACCTGTGGTTGCAACTCGACCAAAATCTATTTACTCCAACATCAAGAGGTCATTATAAAACCCCAATTGGCGGTGGTCGTTTCGGCAATGTTGAATTTCAGGGAGGCGATAGTATTAGCTCTGTTTCAGTAACCGGTGCCGATAAAGTTTCTACTACTCCTGAATATGTAGTTACTGATACCCGTATGCAGTTAAGGCTTAAATCACCTTTAAAAGCTAAAGGAACGGTTACAATAAAGATAGCGTACAGCTTCTTAGTTCCGCCTGACGGATCAGATCGTATGGGAAGGACTGAGACCAAGAACGGAAGGATATATGAAATAGCACAATGGTACCCACGTATGTGTGTGTACGATGAAGTGAAAGGATGGAACACTGAGCCTTACTTAGGTGCATCGGAGTTTTACCTGGAATATGGTAACATAGATTTTACCGTTACGGTTCCAGCTAATATGATAGTAGCTGGTTCGGGCGAACTGCAGAACCCAACTGAAGTACTTACTACTACTGAGGTTGACAGACTTAACAAAGCAAAGGGAAGTGATGCCCGTGTATTTATAGTAGGAGCTGATGAAATTGGTAAAACAAGTTCTCGTCCTAAATCATCTGGTAACCTTACCTGGCATTACAAGATCAATAATACCCGCGATGCAAGCTGGTCATGCTCAAATGCGTTTATTTGGGATGCTGCACGTATTAATTTGCCAAGCGGTAAAAAATGTTTGGCAATGTCGTTTTATCCGGCTGAAAGTGCGGCTGATACTGCATGGGGCAGAGCAACCGAATATGTAAAGGGTTCTATTGAGTTTTATTCAAATACCTATTTTGAATTCCCTTACCCGGTTGCATCTAACGTAGCTGGCAATGTTCGTGGTATGGAGTATCCGGGCATTGTTTTCTGTTCGTGGAAATCTATCAAATCGCAATTGTTCTTTGTTATTACCCACGAATTTGGTCATAACTGGTACCCAATGCTTGTAGGTTCTAACGAACGTAAATATGCATGGATGGATGAAGGCTTCAACACATTCATTAATATTTATTCGGGACAGAATTTTAACAAAGGTGAATACAACAAGCCTGAAACAGCTGACCCTATTATTAACTTTATGAAACGTGATACCAGCGCAATAATGACGGTTGAAGATGCTATGTCGACCCGCGAAATTGGTATGCTTTGTTATTACAAGCCTGCATTTGCTTTATATATGTTGCGTGAATATATAGTTGGCCCAAAACGTTTTGATTATGGTTTCCGTAACTATACAAGCCTGTGGGCATTTAAACATCCAACCCCAAAAGATTTCTTCCGCAGCATGAATGATGGAGTAGGTGAAGACCTTACCTGGTTCTGGAAAGAGTGGTTCTACAAAGGATATACGCTCGACCAATCGGTTAGCGATGTAAAGTATGCCGGTGGAGACACTACGCAAGGTTCGAAAGGTGTAGATATAACTGTGAAGAATTTAAGGCAAATGGTAATGCCTGTAATTGTTGAAGTAAAAGAATCGAACGGACAATCGGGCCGAGTTACATTACCGGCTGAAATATGGCAAGCGGGTGCTAAATGGACATTCCACTATGCTTCTACCAGTCCAATAGTGTCAGTAACAATCGACCCTGATAACGTAATGCCTGATATGGATCGTACCAACAATGCATGGCCTGCAAAAACAGCAACCAAAGATGCCGCAGCAGGGAGCAAATAACGTATTCCCCGTATTCGATAAAGTAGTAGACAGGAAGAATAAAGAGCTTCTTCTTAAACAGCGTGGTATTGTTATTTGGATGACCGGACTATCAGGCTCGGGTAAAACAACTTTGGCTATTGGCTTAGAAAAATATTTGCACGATAATGGCCTCTTGGCGTATTTGCTGGATGGCGACAATATAAGAACGGGCATTAATAGTGATCTCGGCTTTTCAGAAAAAGACAGGCACGAAAATATAAGACGCGTAGCGGAAATATCAAAACTATTTGCAAGCAGCGGCGTAATAACTATAAACTCTTTTGTGAGCCCTACGGAAGAACTACGACTGTTGGCAAAAAACATTATTGGCTCCGCAGACTTTAACTTAGTATATGTAAATACTCCGCTTGAAGTTTGTGAGAAACGAGATACAAAAGGCCTTTATGCGAAAGCGCGTAAAGGAGAGATAAAGGATTTTACAGGAATATCTGCTCCTTTTGAAGAACCTAAGAATACAGACTTGATAATTGATGCAGGGAAGTCTACTTACGAAGAATGCCTGAAGCAGTTAATTGCTTTTGTGCTGCCTAAAATAAAACTCTAACTTCTTTTTAAAGAAGAGAGGTAAAAGCTTTTGAAATAAATAACACCCATTATTGAAATTGCCAAAGGCAATACAGTATACATGATTATATCTGTAGTGCTTAAAACAGATAGCTCTTTAATCAGGTCGTGCACAGCTACAAATATTACACCAATAAATATTGTGTAATACAGACGTCGGGTACCTGTCATATTTCTGATAAGGCGTATACCCGCAACAATCGATAAGATACATAAGGTCCAGCGATACCAATAATGCATGAACGACATGTCTCTGGCGGCGCCGCAATTCGAACACTGTAATTGTTCAATATAACCCGGTAGTGTTTTGCTTAGATATACCACGCTACCAACTATAGATACTATAGCTATTAGTGCATTTATAAAGCTTGAACTCTTTTTACTCAATTCTGTAGTGATTGGTGATCAATCGACCAATAATATCACCACAATCTTATAGAAAAAAAGCTGAATATCAAACTTTTATGACAAAAATCAATTTCTAAAGCTTGATGCAGACATTTTTAGGTTCTGTGAAAAAACGCATCGCTTCCCAGCCTCCTTCGCGCCCCACACCCGAACTTTTACTGCCACCAAAAGGTGTACGCAGGTCTCTCAATAACCAACAATTTACCCACACAATACCTGAACGTAACGCCGCAGATAATTTATGTGTACGGGTTAAATTTTCTGTCCATAGTATAGATGTAAGCCCATATTCTGTAGCGTTGGCATATTGCAGTGCTTCTTCTTCTGTTTCAAAAGGCATAATGGTAACCACAGGGCCAAATATTTCTTCCATATTGGTGCGACAGTTGTAAGACAACCCTTCAATAACAGTTGGCTCAATATACCAACCATCTTTTTCTTCGCCCGATAATTTAACTGTATTGCCGCCACATAAAACTTTTCCCCCTTCTTGCTTTGCAAGTTCTATATAAGAAAGTATTTTATCGAAATGAGGTTTTGAAACAATGGCCCCCAACCTGCTGCTGTCTTCCATTGGCGGGCCTACTTTCATGGCCTTCACTTTTTCCACAAACTCTTTCTTGAATTTTTCATACACGTTTTTCTCCACTAAAATTCGTGAACCACACAAACATATTTCGCCCTGATTAGTGAATGATGATGTAATAGTGGTCTTCATCATTTTATCCCAATCGCAATCGGCAAAAATCAATACCGGATTTTTGCCACCCAACTCAAGCGAAAGTTTTTTGAACATAGGCGCGGCCACACGTGCAATTTCTGCACCTGTCTTAGTGCCACCGGTAAACGAGATGGCCTTGATCTCAGGATGTGAAACAATGGCGCTGCCAACCTTAGGTCCGAGGCCATGTACAATATTAAACACACCTTTAGGAAAACCAATTTCGACACAAAGTTGAGATAACATAAAGGCAGTCATTGGCGTAATTTCAGATGGTTTTGAAACTACACAGTTACCTGCGGCAAGTGCAGGTGCTATTTTCCAGGTAAATAAATAGAGCGGTAAATTCCAGGGCGATATACAACCGGCAATGCCAATAGGATCGCGCAGGGTATAATTAATTGCATGGCCATCCATGTTGTGCGACTCGGAAGCAAAATGCAATGATGCAGTTGCAAAAAAACGCAGATTACTTACTGCACGCGGTATATCTACCGAACGCGATAACCACAACGGTTTACCATTATCTATTGTTTCCGCTTTTGCAAAATCTTCTAACCTTTTTTCTAACAGATCGGCAAGTTTCATTATCCAATCTGCACGGTCTTCTTTTTTCATTGATGACCACTCAGGGAAAGCTTTCTTAGCTGCTGCTACTGCCTTTTGAACATCTTCCTCATCCGAATCGGGAATTGATGAATATACTTTGCCCGTTGAAGGGTTATAGTTATCGAGGTATTTAGCCTTTGCAGGCGCAACCAATGCACCGTCAATGTAGTTGAGTATTTTATCCATAGTATTTCAAAGCTACGTAATTTTTTCTCTGCAAGGCTTGTTAATGCTAATACTATTTACATGCCTCAAGAAATAATGATAGTTTTATATCATAAAGATTTCAGGAGCTGTGTACAGGATCAAAATAAAATTTCTTGCATTCTTTTTATGTATGGTTACCGGGTTCGGTTTTTCCTATGCCCAAAATAGTGAAGTAGATTCACTGCAAAGTATAGAGCTAAAGTATTATAACCAGGGTAACTACTCTAAGGCGTTAGAGTTTGACATGAAAATTCTCTCCATAGGAAACAAAGCCGGAGATAAGAAAACTATTTCATTGGGGCTTGGCAATATAGGATTGGTGTATTGGAATTTAGGTAACTATACTCAAGCGTTAGAATATGATTCGAGGGCATTGGCTATTGCTACTGAAATTGCAGACCGCCCTACCATTGCCCGGAATGATGGCAACATTGGCATTATATACTGGAGCGAGGGGAATTATGATAAGGCAATAGAATACCAACTAAAATCATTAACCATTGATAATGAACTGGGCGATAAAGGAAAAATTGCCGGTAATATGGAAAACATCGGCAATATTTATTTTGATGAAGGTAATTATACCAAGGCGCTCGATTATTATTTAAAAGCACTTCCTATAATTGAGCAAACAAAAAATAAAAGCGCCATAGCCCGTGCATTAGGTAATATTGGTAATGTGTATACCGAGAGGGCGGAGTATAATAAAGCATTGGAATATGATATAAAAACATTGGCACTTGTTGAAGA
>Ga0206919_1120_pt1 | contig 18437 bp, 17 predicted proteins | sample Alteio_BWOrgHeat_67_FD_152962 | JGI IMG/M metagenome (GOLD analysis project Ga0206919, IMG submission 152962) | Enriched cells from forest soil in Barre Woods Harvard Forest LTER site, Petersham, Massachusetts, United States -... | ecosystem: Environmental > Terrestrial > Soil > Temperate forest >... | reverse complement strand
CTCAGCTGGATCTGCCAGCTGGTGGTGTCTCCGTTGTAGCCGGTGCGGGCGCTCAGGTCACCTTTATTATAGGTGATATCATTGCGGGGATACCCGAGGGTAAACACTTCTTCGCCCAGTTCTACATCTGACCGGCGGATCCCATAGGGAAGGCTTTTTAAAGGCGTATAGTCATCATCATCGATCTTCAGGATGGCCAGGTCGAGGTCTTCGTCGATATGTGCGATCTTGGCATAGAACTCCTGGCCTTTGCTATTGGCCACGATGGCGCCGGAGCCTTTCAATACGTGCGCATTGGTAATGATATAGCCACGGGCATCGATCAGGAAGCCGGAGCCGCTGATGATCAGCTTGGCGTTTTCCGGCAATTTGCTTTTTACTTCGTTGATGAGGGACCCCTGCGTCTTCAGTCCCGTTTTGAGCACCTCGATATCGCGGCTCAATTGCTGGATCTGGTGACTGTTTCCCGGCCCGAGTGAAGCTACGAGCACGCTGATCACCAATGCAATCACACCACCAGCACAGGCGGCAATGGCGGTTACCTTGCGGTACCGGGCCCATAGGCGGATCACTTTGCCCCTGGCGGTGAGTTCGCCGCCTTCACTGATATCTCCGCGGTTGACCAGTTTGGCATGTGTTTCATGGAGAGAGGAGCGGATATCGCGCTGCGCGGAATAGTTGCCCATCTGCTGCAGGAACATCTGGTGTTCTACCACCATCTGGTCTATTTCCGGGGTATTGGCGCGCAATTCCTCGAAATAGGTCTTTTCGGCATCCAGCATGGACCCGTCCAGATATCGTTCGATCGCCTGTAAAAGTAGAATGTCTTCCATGGGTTACTCTCCTATATTGTATTGCGCAAAAAACAATTTTTTCAACCGCATCAGGCACTTGTATTTCTGGTTCTTCGCGTTGTCTGCGTTGGTATAACCAAATTCCTTTGCCAGTGCCTGCATGTCCTGTTTCTTCAGGTAATATCCTTCGAGCAGGCTCTTGCAGGGTTCTCCCAGGCTGCCCAATGCCCTGTCCATGATCGCGAACTCTGCATTTCTCTTTTCATGCAGTTCCAGGTCTTCTTCCACTGCGACCGTTTCATCCAGCCCCGGGGCATGGTATGCGTGCCGGCCCATCTGTTGTAATCGCTTGAGCCAGAGCCTCCTGCAAATCGAATAGATATAGGTGTTGATCTTGCAGGTCAGCACAAACGATTCGGTCTGTGCTTTTTCATACAGGGCGATCATCGCCTCCTGGAATATGTCCCTCGCCTCATCATATGACCCGTTATTGTGGACGATGAACGACTGAACCATGTTAAAGTTCTCCTTATATATGGTCTCGATCGCCCTGGAATCATTGTGTGCCAACCCCTTCAATAATGCCTGTTCGTTCAGCTCAGCTTTCACTATATCTGTGTTTAATACATGATGCGGGTAAAAGTAACCCAAAGATGGCCCAAAAAACCCCAAAAAAACTTTGAAAATGAGGGTTACCTATGTACATGAGCCGGTATTAAGGTAAAATTCACTCACAAAAAAAGCACTCAAAAAATGAAAAAAGTATTTGCCATCCTCGCTGTAGCCGGTCTTATGGCTGCCTGCAACAACGGAAGTTCTACCGATGCCAGCAAAGATTCAACGCTGAAAGCAATTGATTCTTCTGCTGCTGCCTCAAAAGATTCAGTGAAAGCCGGTGCTGACACTGCCAAGAAAATGATCGATTCTTCTGCACATGCAATGAAGGATTCAGTTAAGAAGAAGTAATTACCCGGGGTAACCAGGCTTGCCGCTGGTCATTCACCCCATACGTTTTTTCATATGGCAAGCAATCGTTAGAGGCCGCTCCGTTTCCACGGAGGGGCTTTTTTCATTCCGGTCATGCCACCGTCACGTTTTGAAAAATAATTTGGACGCTGATAGATACTTCCTACATTTGAGCTGTGAAGCAATTGAGCGCAAATACATTCTATTATTTCTTTTACTACTACTTCTTCGGAAGCAGCCGGGTTGTATTTGCCAAAGCTTAGAGCGATAACAAATCATCAACATACCATCCCGGCCAGAAAGGCCGGGATTTTTTTATGGCAAAACGAGTCGCAATACAGGGTTACGAAGGCAGCTTTCATCAGCTGGCCGCCCAGCGCTTTTTTGGTAAAGGCGTGGAGGTAGTGCCCTGTGCCGGTTTCCGGGATGTGATCGCCTTTGCATCCGAAGCTTCCGCAGGCCAGGCCGGCGTTATGGCGATCGAGAACTCCATTGCCGGGAGCATCCTTCCCAATTATACACTGCTGCAGAAAAGCAAACTGCACATCACCGGCGAAGTATACCTGCCTATCCGCCAGCACCTGTTGGTCAATAACGGAGTAACGCTGCCGGATATCAGGGAAGTGCACTCACACCCGATGGCGATACAGCAGTGCATCGATTACCTGGGCCGGCATCCGTGGAAACTGGTGGAAACCGATGATACGGCCCTCAGTGCACGCAGGGTGCAACAGCGCCGCAGCCGTCACATCGCTGCCGTCGCCGGCGACCTGGCCGCCCGATTATTCGGGTTACACATCCTCGTCCGTGACATTCACACGCAGAAAAATAATTATACGCGCTTCCTCATATTGCAACCTGATGCGGTCGTTCCGGCAGGAGCCAATAAGGCATCAGTGAACTTTGAAACGGACCACAGCAGGGGCAGCCTCGCAAAAGTGCTGGTGAAGATCGCCGCCAGGAACATCAACCTCAGTAAACTGCAGAGCTTTCCCATTGCGGGAACGAGATTTTCCTACAGCTTTCACGCCGATATGGAGTTCGATGACACCGGCTCCCTGCATGAATTGCTGCAAGAGCTTCGCGGCATCACTTCGCGGCTGCGGGTTTATGGCATTTACAGGAACGGGAACAAGACCTTCATCAAAAAAGGAAAGAAATGATAACTACTGCAGACAGGCTGGAAGGCATACACGAATATTATTTTTCCCAAAAGCTGCGCGAGATCGATGCGCTGAACCAGCAGGGAAAGGATATCCTGAACCTGGGTATCGGCAGCCCCGATCTGCCACCACACCCCGACGTTATCAGGGTGCTGCAGGAAGAAAGCGCCAAATCCACTGTGCATGCCTACCAGGGTTACAAAGGATCCCCGGTACTTAGAAATGCGATCCGCGACTGGTATGCCCGCTGGTACGGAGTTACGCTCAACAGCGACTCGGAAATATTGCCCCTGATCGGCAGCAAGGAAGGCATCATGCATCTCTGCATGACCTATCTCAATCCGGGCGACAGGGTGCTGGTACCCAATCCCGGCTATCCCACTTACCGCAGTGCCGTTACCCTCGCGGGCGGCCAATGTGTGGACTATACCCTCAGCGCCGGTACGGACTGGGAGCCCGATTTTGACGCACTCGAACAACTGGATCCCGCAAGCATCAAAATGATGTGGGTGAACTATACACACATGCCTACGGGCCAGCTTCCATCCATCGCATTGTTCGACCGGCTGGTGGCCTTTGGCAAAAAGCATGGCATACTCATCTGCCACGACAATCCCTATAGCTTCATCCTGAATAAACAGCCGCTCAGCCTGCTGCAGGCAGAAGGGGCCATGGAAACCGCGGTGGAACTCAATTCGCTGAGCAAATCGCACAATATGGCCGGCTGGAGGGTGGGGATGTTATGCGGGGCAAAGCAACGCATAGATGAAGTATTGCGTTTTAAGAGCAACATGGACAGTGGTATGTTTCTCCCGCTACAACTTGCAGCCGCAACCGCTTTGGGCCTGGGCCCGGACTGGTTCAACGAACTGAACAAGATATACGCAGAGAGAAGGGAACACGTATTTGCACTGCTGGAAGCCCTGGGCTGCGAATTCTCCCGGGAGCAGTCGGGTCTCTTCGCCTGGGCCCGCATACCGGCAGGCTACAAAGACGGCTTCGCGCTGAGTGACGAGGTATTGCACCATGCATGTGTGTTCCTGACCCCGGGCGGTATATTCGGCTCGGCGGGTGAGCAATACGTGCGGGTAAGCCTGTGCGGGAGTATCGAAAAATTCCGCGAGGCCGCACGGCGGATCCAAAACAGCAGAAAATAAAAACAATCAAGCAGATATGTTGGATAATGTAACCATAGTGGGCGTGGGCCTGATCGGCGGATCTTTCGCGCTGGCAATGAAAGACAATGGCCTTGCACGGAACATCATCGGTGTGAGCCGCACCCGCGCCAGTCTTGACAAAGCGCTCGAAATAGGATTCATCGACGAGGCCCTCGAACTGGATGAGGCGGTAAGCAAAAGCGACCTGGTCTACGTAGCGATACCAGTAGATGCTACGGTACCATTGATCAGCCGGCTGCTGGATAAAATTGGCGATCACCAGGTGATTGCGGATGCCGGTTCCACCAAAACGGCGCTGTGCCAGGCGGTGGCCCATCACCCCATGCGAAAAAGACTCGTGACCACCCACCCCATGTGGGGCACTGAATACAGCGGTCCGGAAGCAGCCGTGAAAAATGCATTTCGCGAACGCGCCTGTGTGATCTGCGAAAAGGAAAAGACCGATACCCAGGCCCTCCACCTGATGGAAGATATTTACAGGCAGCTGGGCATGCACCTGATATATATGGGAGCGGAAGAACACGACATCCACGCAGCGTACGTAAGCCACATCTCACATATCACATCGTTTGCCCTCGCGAACACGGTCTTGGAAAAGGAAAAAGAGGAGAATGCCATTTTTGAACTCGCAGCAGGCGGCTTTGAAAGCACGGTGAGGCTGGCAAAAAGCAACCCTGCCATGTGGGGGCCGATCTTCATGCAGAACCGGGAAAATGTGCTCGACGTGCTCAATGAACACATCGCGCAGCTGAAAAAATTCAAGGCCTGCCTGGAAAAAGAGAATATGGAATACCTGGATGAACTGATGATGAATGCAAATAAAATACGCCGTATCATCCGCTAACAGGCAACAAGCTGGCACTTAAAGGTTACTTTTGCCGCAAATTGAACACATGATAACATTTAGTGAAATAGGATTGGATCCCAGGCTGGTACAGGCCACGGACGCGCTTGGTTTTGTGAACCCCACCGCCATCCAGGAAAAGGCGATCCCGGTGCTGCTCAGCGGCACCAAGGACCTGATCGGGCTGGCACAGACGGGTACCGGTAAAACGGCCGCATTTGGACTGCCGCTGCTCCACCTCGTGGAGTCGGCTAAAAAATATCCGCAGGCATTGATCGTATGCCCCACGCGTGAGCTCTGCATGCAGATCGTGACCGAAATGGACCTGTTCAAGAAATTCCTTCCGGGAATGCAGGTGGTGGCGGTATACGGGGGCACCAGCATCAGCGGACAGATACGTGAATTGAAAAGAGGCGTACAGGTAGTAGTAGCCACACCCGGCAGGCTGATTGACCTCATCGAACGCAAAGCCATCGAACTGGAGAAGATCAGTTATGTGATACTGGATGAGGCAGACGAAATGCTCAACATGGGTTTCAAGGATGATATTGAATTCATCTTACAGAATACCCCGGCAAGAGAGAGCATCTGGCTGTTCAGCGCCACCATGCCTGCAGAGATCAGGCGGGTAAGCAAACGCTACATGAAGTCCCCCGTGGAGGTAACAGTCGGCAAGATGAACACGGCCAATACCAACACCGATCACCAGTATTTCGTAGTGAATGGTCATCACCGGTACGAAGCCCTGAAAAGGCTCATTGATTTCAACCCCGGCATTTACGGGATCATTTTTACACGGACCAAGATAGATGCACAGAATGTTGCCGAAAAGCTCACGCGGGATGGTTACAATATCGATGCACTGCACGGCGATCTCACACAGCAGCAGCGCGATAAAGTGATGGGAGAGTTCCGGGAGCGCACTTTGCAATTGCTCGTGGCCACCGATGTGGCGGCCAGGGGGATCGATGTAAAGGAGATCACGCATGTGATCAACTATGAGCTGCCCGACGACACGGAAGTATATACCCACCGCAGCGGCCGCACCGGGCGCGCGGGCCTTACGGGTATTTGTATGAGCATCGTACCGAATAAGGATATCTATAAGATCAGGCAGATCGAAAAAATGGTACAGGTACCCTTTCACAAACTGGAGATACCCAGCGGCAAAGACGTCTGTCGCAAGCAGTTCCACTCGTTCATGGACAAGCTGCTCGAAACGGATATCAGTCATGGTAACTATGAAACCTACCTGCCGATGCTCCAGGAAAAATTTGCATCGGTAACAAAAGAAGAAGTGCTTACCCGCGTGGCATCCATGGAGTTTGACCGGTTCCTGAAATATTATGAAAATGCCGAGGACCTGAATGTACGCGACAATAAAAGAGAAAGAAAAGAGATCGTTCGCGGAACAACACCCGACCAGGGACGGCGCCGCGGCAACGACAACGTTGGTGTGCAGCACGGAGACGGTGATTATATGCGGCTGTTCGTTAACCTCGGTACCAAAGACGGCTTTTATAAAGCCAGCTTCCTGCAGTTCATACTCGATATGAGCGATCTGCGCAAGGAAGTACTGGGAAGGATCGACCTGAAAGACATGAACAGTTGGGTAGAAGTAGACAGGAAAGTGGCCGCCCAGATGATCAAGGCCATAGATGGAAAAAATTATCGCGGAAGAAGGATCAGGATGAATGATGCCAACAGCCGTTAAATCAAGTGTGATAATCAATTCATAAAAACAGGACAATGGAACAGGTAGCAGAACAGAAAAAAACGATCGCCGAGATCTGGGCCAAACGCCCGCTGATCATCAGCGGCCCCTGCAGTGCCGAAACGGAAACACAGGTTATAGAGACCGCGCAGCGCCTTGCCGCTACCGGTAAGGTAGACATGATGCGTGCCGGCATCTGGAAACCCCGGACCCGTCCGGGCAGCTTCGAAGGGATCGGTACCAAGGGGCTGAGCTGGTTACAGAAAGCCAAAGAACTGACAGGGATTCCCTGGGCTGTGGAAGTGGCGACCGCCAAGCAGGTGGAAGATGCGCTGCATTTTGATGTAGATGTATTGTGGCTCGGCGCACGTACCACTGTAAACCCCTTCAGTGTGCAGGAGATCGCCGATGCGCTGCGCAATGTGGATGTGCCGGTATTGATCAAGAACCCCATCAACCCCGACCTGGAACTCTGGATCGGGGCACTCGAAAGGGTGCAGAAAGCCGGTGTTAAACAGATAGGACTGATCCATCGCGGTTTCAGCTCTTACGGCAATACCGAATACCGCAATGCACCGATGTGGCATCTTGCGATCGAAATGAAAAGACGCTATCCCGATGTATTGATGATCAACGATCCGTCGCACATCGCCGGTCGCCGTGATATCCTCCTGGATATTGCACAGAAGGCCATCGACCTTGATTTCGACGGGCTGATCATAGAAAGTCACATCGATCCGGACAATGCCTGGAGCGATGCCAAACAGCAGATCACACCGGAACGCCTGGGTGAACTGATCGGGTCGATCATCTGGCGCAAAGAAGAGATCAGCGCAGGGGAGCAGCACAGCTCCATGGAAAAAATGCGCCAGCAGATCAACCAGCTGGACGATGAACTGATGCAGTTGCTCTCCCAGCGCATGAAGGTGGCCGACAAGATCGGTAACTATAAAAAAGAGAACAACATCACGATCCTGCAAACAAACCGCTGGAACGCAATACTCGAGCGAGCCTTTATAAAAGGCGAGCAGCTGGGCCTGAGCAGGGAATTTATCACGCGTTATTTTGATGCCGTGCATATGGAAAGCATCAATCACCAGAACAAAGTGATGAACTCGTAATCCTTTCATTCAACCTAAATAACACGCGATTTGACCAGGCAGTCATTTCAATTCCCCGGCGGGTCTACCGATCTGTATTTCGCAGGCGGTTTCAGTCATCTTAAAGACATTACGGACCGCCGCAATACGGTGCTGATCACGGATGAGCAGGTTTTTGCATTGCACCAAAAACGATTCAGGAACTGGAAGGTGATCGTACTGAAGGCCGGTGAGGAATATAAGGTACAGGCAACCGCTGACTCCATCATTGAACAGTTGATAGATATGGAAGCCGACCGCAAGACGACACTGGTCGGCGTGGGCGGGGGTGTGGTAACAGATATTACGGGCTATGTTGCTTCGGTCTACATGCGCGGCATCCGGTTTGGCTTTGTACCGACGACCCTGCTGGCACTGGTAGATGCATCCATCGGGGGAAAGAACGGGATCGACCTGGGCGTCTACAAAAATATCGTAGGAACGATCCGGCAGCCCGCATTCATCCTGCATGACCTCGTCTTTCTCAATACATTGCCAGTGGCGGAATGGCAGAACGGATTTGCTGAAATCATCAAGCATGCCTGTATAAAGGATCCCGCCATGTTCCGCGAACTGCAGGAGCATTCCGTGGAATATTACCGGAAGAAAAAAATTCCTCTTTGCAAGCTCATTCAAAAAAATGCGCGCATCAAGATCAGGATAGTGCAGGCCGATGAGCGCGAACAGGGCGACAGAAAGCTGTTGAATTTCGGGCACACGCTCGGGCACGCACTGGAGAACCAGTATGAACTGTCGCACGGGCAGGCCATCGCCGTGGGCATGACCTATGCCTGCCGTTTTTCCGAAGAGCTGCTCGGCTTCCGGCGGTCCGAAGATGTGATCGGGTTGCTCGATCAGTATGGCCTCCCCGCCTACCTTTCATTCGATCACAAAAAGGTAATGAAAGTGCTCAAAATGGATAAAAAAAGAGAACAAAACCTGATCAGTTATATACTCCTGGAACGGATCGGCAAAGGAGTGATCCGCCAGATACCCGTAGACCAGGTATCAGCTATGTTATCCCTCATATAAACGGAAGCCAACGGTATGAAAGTGCGCGTACAACCTTCTTCTCTGTCCGGAACGCTGTATTCACCGGCATCCAAAAGCTCCATGCAGCGTGCCTGTGCAGCCGCCCTGCTTCATCATGGAGAAACCATTCTTTCCAACCCGGGTAAATCCAATGATGATCTTGCGGGGATAGAAGTGATCCGGCAACTGAGCGCTGTGGTTCAGTCTAAAAATGGTCAGTTGATCATCCGGAGCCAGGGAGTACTGCAAAGCGATGCGCACATTCATTGCGGCGAAAGCGGCCTGGGCATACGGATGTTCACCCCGCTCGCGGCGCTCTCCCAGGGGAGAGTACTCATAACCGGGGAAGGCAGCCTTCTGAAACGTCCGATGGATTTTTTTGACCAGGTGCTGCCGCAACTGGGCGTGGCAGTGCAGTCTTCCGGCGGCAGGCTTCCGCTGGAGATCCGCGGACCCCTGCAACCAAAGAATATTGAGATCGATGGATCGCTCAGCTCACAATTCCTGACCGGTCTCCTGATGGCCTATTCCGCAGCCGGCGCGAGGAATGTATCACTGAAAGTGAAGGACCTGAAAAGCAGGCCCTATGTAGACCTTACCCTGGCAGTGATGAAAGCATTTGGATTGAAATCTCCTGTTAACCGGGACTACAAAGAATTTTATTTTGATGATATGGATACTGTTCCATCAGGTATTCCGGTGAATTATACCGTGGAAGGCGATTGGAGCGGCGGCGCTTTTTTGCTGGTAGCCGGTGCCCTGGCGGGGAATATAAGCGTGAAAGGGCTGGACCTTTCTTCCACGCAGGCAGACAGGGCCGTACTGAAGGCGCTGAGCGCGGCAGGATGTGATATGGTGCCGGGACGGGATGAAATAGTCATAGGAAACAAAAGACCGCTTTGCGCATTTGATTTTGATGCCACTGATTGCCCGGATCTTTTCCCGCCCCTGGTGGCACTATCTGCCTGTTGCCCCGGAACCACGCGCATCAGTGGCGCGCACCGGCTCCTGCACAAGGAAAGTAATCGCAGCGCGAGTCTCCGGCAGGAGTTTGGCAAACTGGGTGTGGAAATAAAAGTAGACGGAGATGATATGTTTATTACCGGTGTGCCGGAATTGAATGCTGCCGTGGTGAGCTCTCATCATGATCACCGGATCGCCATGGCCTGTGCCGTGGCAGGGCTTCGCTGTAACGGAGAAATGATCATAGAGGATGCAGAAGCGGTTGACAAATCATATCCCGGCTTTTACGATGATATCCGCAAGGCGGGCGCTTTAGTATCTTTACTTTAAACAGCAATACAATGAATTCCTTCGGCAGGTTGTTCCGGGTGCACATTTTTGGCGAGTCGCATGGCGATGCCGTGGGGCTTGTGCTGGACGGATGCCCCGCCGGACTCAATATCTCCGCAACTGATTTCGAAACGGATATTGAAAGAAGGAAAGGAGGTATACAGAAGGGAACCACACCCCGCCAGGAGGCGGATATCCCATTGTTCCGGTCAGGCATATTCAACGGGAAAACGACTGGCGCGCCGATCACTATTCTTTTTGAGAACCGTAACACGCGCAGCAGCGATTACGAAAAGCAACTGGCCTTTCCGCGACCGGGGCATGCAGACTTTGTGGCCCATGAAAAAGCGGGAGGGAATGAGGATTACAGGGGAGGCGGACATTTCAGCGGACGGCTGACCGTTGCATTGGTGGCCGCAGGCGTGATCGCAAAAAAATTGCTCGGAGAGGCAGTGGTAACGGCACGGCTGCTTGAAATAGGAGGGGAACCTGATATCGACAAAGGACTGCAGAAGGCCATCGACGCCAAGGATTCGGTGGGAGGGATTGTGGAATGCAGGGTCACCGGGATGCTGGTGGGATTAGGGGAGCCTTTTTTCGATTCGGCAGAATCACTGATCAGCCATGCGGTGTTCGCCATACCCGCGATCCGTGGCATCGAGTTCGGCAGCGGCTTTGCAGCAAGCAGGATGTTCGGCAGCCAGCACAATGACGCTATCATCGACAGTAAAGGAACTACGGCCACCAATCATGCGGGCGGTATTGTCGGGGGCATTACCAACGGCAATGAACTGGTTTTCCGGATCGCGGTGAAGCCGACCTCATCCACACCCAAAGAGCAGCAAACCTGGAACCGCGACACGAAGCAGGTAGAGCCTTTTTCCGTAAAGGGACGGCATGATCTCTGCATTGCACTTCGCGTACCCGTGGTGCTCGAAGCGGTTACCGCAATGGTGCTCGCCGACCTGCTGTTGCTTGAACAAAAAATAAAAAGAGTGCTGACTCCCTGAACATATGGACACGATCTATCATGTTACCACCAGGAGTGAATGGGACGGGGCGATGGCCCGGGGAAGTTATGCTGCCCCTTCACTGCAGGCAGAAGGATTTATTCATTGCAGCACCGCCGCACAGGTCGATGGCGTACTCGGAAGGTATTTCCAGGGAAAACAGGACCTGGTGAAGCTGGTGATTGATCCTTCGAAGCTGGCCGCAGCACTGAAGTATGAAACCGCTCCGTCGATCGGTGAATCTTTCCCGCATATTTATGGTGAGATCAATATCGATGCGGTAACGGCCGTCGAAAATATATCCCCTTCGCGGTGATCTTATTGCGAACCCTTGCACTGTTCAACTGAAATTATTTCTTATGCACTCATTCACCGTCAATGCCTCGATCCAGATCGTTCCCGTGGTAACCGATCGCCATCCTTACGAATGGGTGGACGAAGCGATCGATGTGATACGCAGGTCGGGTGTGAAATACGAGGTGGGGCCGTTTGCAACGGTGCTCGAGGGCGAATACGCCTCAGTGATGAAAGTGGTTGACCAGGTCAATGAATACCTGTTTGAAAAGGGCTGCGCGGAATGGATCAGCCAGCTGCAGTTACAGGTACGTTCCGGGGGCGATATCACCGGCGAAGAAAAAACGGCGAAGCACCGGTAACACAGCGGTTACTTCACAAGGTGTTTCATCTGCCTGAAGGAAAGGTCCAGCAGGGGATACTGCTTTGGATCGGGAAGGGAATAATGCCACCACTCCGTTTCCAGCGCAACAAAACCAAATTTTTCCATCGTTTGCCGCAACAGGCTCCTGTTACGGATCACTTCCGCAGGCAGCTGCTGGTAATCGTGGTGCGCTTTTTCGGTGAAATCATCGAAGGGAGTGGGCATGGGCAGCTCACTCCCCGTGCGCAGATCGATGATCGTGAGATCCACGGCGATGCCGCGGTTGTGACCGCTGCCTTTTGCGGGGTTGGCGGCATACCTGTCATCGGGTACCACCTTCCACATTTTTTTTGTCACGGAATAGGGCCGGTACGCGTCAAACAGTTTCAGGCCCAGGCCATGCGCATTCAGTTCGCGGTTAACGGCCGCGAGTTGTAACGCTGCTTTTTTTCTCAGGTAGGCCACAGGTTGATGGTACAGCACGCGGTGAGTAAAATTGTGCGTCGTGGCATAATACCATTGCAACGAAACGGGGCGCACATAATTTTGCACGGGTACCATGAGGAGATCGCTGTCTGATGCAATGCTGGCCGTGTAGGCTGGTATGGAACCGATTACGTGCGGCATTGACTGGTCCGTCTGCGCACGCATAACCGTTTGTGTAAAAATGAGCAGAGCGATTATGGCCGATATTCGCAATGATTGTTTATTTTTCGCCATTGGTGCTGAAAATTACGACCATAAAGATGAAGAAGTTTGCCTGTAGTTTTATTTTATCGTGCATCATTATTACCTGTGCCCGGGCGCAACAGGACACCATCGGCATGTCGGGGAAGGACAGTGCTTTTGCACCTCATTCAAAAGTCCTGTACGGGATAGCCAGTTTTTACAGTGCCAATCTCGATGGTACCAAAACGGCAACCGGCGAGATATTCCGTCACAGCAAACTCACGGCGGCCAGCAACCATTTCAAACTGCATACATGGGTACGGATCACGAATGTACGCAATGGAAAATCGGTGATTGTGCGCATCAATGACCGGATGCACAAGAGAATGGCAGCAAAAGGCCGGGTGGTCGACCTCAGCCATTCCGCTGCGAAAATCCTCGGGTTTCTTACCAAAGGAATTACCCGGGTGAAAGTGGAAGAGGTGCCCAAACAGGAATTGAATGAGAAAAATGTGAATTATTAAATTCGCCAACCCCTTGTAAATCCATTCCAGCCTGTATTTTTGCGGAACTAAACAATGCTCATGAAGAAGATATGCTTATTTGTCGCGGCTGTGTTATTTACACTGACCACATTCAGCCAGACCATCCCTGTTCCAAACCTGAAAAAGGCACCCAGTTTTGGTGTTAGTTTCTTTTTCAAGGATTTCGCCACCCCCGATGCCATCAATTCCACCTCGCTGGCGCATGTTTTGGGAACAGGCGCATGGAGCAAACTGAAAGACATGAACGTGGGGGCCTCTTTTAGTTACTATAAAGGCCTGACCAATAATATCGACTTCGCGGCCAACCTCGGTGGCTCCTACACCACTTATCCTTTCCCGGCAGCCAGCGGCAAAGCCCGGCCAAACAGCGATGGCTTCCTGCTCGAAGCAGATGCCAACATGCATTTTAAACTGCTGACGGATAATTATTTCGCAGTGCCGTATTTTTCGGCCGGACTGGGGTTGTCAATGTATACAGGCACCTATTTTGCCGCCTATATGCCGTTCGGGGTGGGTATGCAGTTCCGCCTTGGTGGCAACACGTTTGTGAACCTGCAGTGGGATTACCATGTTCGGGTTACCGACCTGGCGAATTACAACTTCCAGTATTCCCTCGGTATTGTTGCTCCTTTTAATTAATTACCGTTCGGGTTATCCATATTATAAAAAAATCCCGCAAAAAGCGGGATTTTTTTATATGGGTTACATGATGGTTTGTAATATTCCGATCACCCGGTCTACTTCCTCTTTGGTATTGCTGCGGCTGAATGAGAACCTGACCGTTACACCGTCTTCGTGTTTGCCCAATCCCCTGATCACATGGCTCCCGGCATCTGCGCCGCTGGTGCAGGCACTGCCACCACTGGCGCAGATATTGTTTATATCCAGGTTGAAAAGGAGCATTTCACTCTTGTCACTCCTGGGCAGCTGAACGCTGAGCACGGTGTAAAGGCTCTGGCCGGATGGATCGCCATTAAAAGAAACCGAAGGTATCCGCGCCTGTAGCTCACTCATCATATACTCCTTCAGCGAACGAATATATTTACTGTCTTCTTCATATTGTTCCGTGGCAAGTTCCAGTGCCCGGGCAAAGCCTACAATACCCGCCACGTTTTCCGTGCCGGCCCGCATGTTCCGCTCCTGCGAACCACCATGTACCAGGGGGCTGATCTTTATCTTATCGCTTACGTACAGGATGCCGGTGCCCTTGGGCCCATGAAATTTGTGCGCGGCGCCAGTAATGAAATGCACGGGCAGCTCGTGAAGGTTAAACGGGAAATGCCCCACCGTCTGCACGGTATCGCTGTGAAAGACAGCATTGTATTTTTCGCATAACCGTCCGACCGTCTGGATATCGGTTATGTTCCCGATCTCGTTATTGGCATGCATCAGGGTTACCAGGCATTTCTCAGGGCTGCCGATCAACAGCTGTTCCAGCGCTCCAATATCGATGTGTCCATCGGGAAGCAGCGGGATATATTCCAGGGATACTTCGCCCGTCCTGGCGAGGTGCTCCACTGTATGCATGGTGGCGTGGTGCTCGATGGCGGAGGTTAATATTTTTTTGCAATGAAGATCGCGGACCGCGGCAATGATGGCCGTATTGCTGCTCTCCGTGCCGCCACTGGTAAAAAAGATCTCGCCCGGGTTGGCATGTAGAATACCCGCTATTTTCTTTCGGGCCGTCTCAATCGCAAGGCGGCTCTCCCTGCCATAACTGTAAATGGAAGAAGGGTTGCCGAAATGAGTGGTCAGGTACGGCATCATGGCTTCCAGTACCCGTGGATCCAGCGGGGTGGTGGCTGCATTGTCAAAATAAATTCTTTCCATCTGCCTGCATTTAATCGAAGGTCACAGGACCTCCCGGATGTCTTTCATCATTTTCTTCGCGATATTGTTGGCCGTTGCCTCGAAATTACTTTCGGCATAGATACGTATGATGGGCTCTGTATTGCTGCCCCGCAGGTGCACCCAGTCATTCTCGAATTCAATCTTCAGGCCGTCCTCGGTGTTCACGGGGTTCTTGCTGTATTTTTTCCGGATGGCGGTAAATATTTTTTTGAGATTCGAACCGTTTGCCAGCTCGATCTTGTTTTTACTCATGAAATAATCCGGGTAGGTGCTGCGCAACTGGCGGGCTGATTTTTTTTCGCGGGCCAGGAAGCTTAGAAATAATGCGATACCGATCAATGCATCACGGCCATAGTGCAATTCGGGAACGATGATGCCGCCATTCCCTTCACCACCGATCACTGCATGCACCTCTTTCATCCTGGTTACCACATTCACCTCGCCCACGGCACTGGAATGATAGGTACCCTTGTGGCCGGCCGTAACATCTCTCAATGCCCGCGTGGAAGAAAGATTGCTCACGGTCGCGGCATTTGATCTGCTGCCGGCTGGCAGGTTTTTAAGAACGTAGTCTGCTATTGCTACCAGCGTATACTCTTCTCCGAAGAGACTTCCATCTTCGCAAACAAAACACAGGCGATCCACATCCGGGTCCACCGCGATACCCAGGTCGGCTTCCTGCCTGGTTACCTCCGCGCATAAACCGGTCAGGTGTTGCGGAAGCGGCTCGGGATTATGCGCAAACCGGCCATTTATCTCTTCATTCAGTACGGTAAAGGTTTTAACGCCCAATGCGCGGAACAGGGCCGGCACTGCCAGCGCCCCGGTGCTGTTGATGGCATCCAGTACGATATGGAACTTTCTTTTTTTGATCGCAGGAACATCCACGAGGGGATGCTGCAGGATGGCATCGATATGTTCCTGCAGGGCATTTTCCTTTCGCAGGGTAACGCCCAGGCGTTCCACAGGTGCGAAGTGATAGTCGTCCTTTCCGGCAATGTCCAGGATGGCAGCGCCATCTGCAGCGCTCACAAACTCGCCCTTATTGTTCAGCAACTTCAGTGCATTCCAATCCTGGGGATTGTGACTGGCAGTCAGTATGATACCGCCATCGGCCTTCGTGGAGATCACGGCCATTTCCACCGTTGGCGTGGTGCTCGGCCCCACATCCGCAACATCTATTCCCAATGCATTCAGGGTACTGACCACCAACTGCTGAACCATTTCACCGCTGATCCTTCCATCACGGCCCACTACTACGTGCTTCCTGCGTTTCCCTCCGGCCAGCCTTTGCAGCCAGGTGCCGTACGCTGCAGTAAAACGCACCACATCCAGCGGGCTCAGCGTTTCCCCGGGTTTACCGCCAATGGTTCCACGGATGCCCGATATACTTTTAATCAATGCCATGCCACAGGGATTTTGAGGATGGCAAAAATAATTAAAACAAGTGGAAACGTTCCCGTCATTGTTGCTTCCCCGTTCCGGACACAGGAGCAGGGTAAAAAGACAGCTGCCAGGTTTCAGGATCCCGTATGCGATCAAACGGCGCTATCCGGAGGCAAAAACCACGCAGGTACGGGCAGCAGAAAAAACCACAAAAAGCGGATCTTTATACTGGCAATTTGCGAAAAGGTGCCAAAACGGCCACAGCTGCGCAAGCCAATACAAAATATACACATCTTTCCCGGGCTGTCATCCGCTCGCTGCCAGCTTTTATCTTTACGCCATGGTTTATCTCTTGTCGGCGGGAACATTTATCCGGGAAACGATTGAAAGCATTCTCCGGGCCGATGCCGATCTTTTTCTGAAAATCAACGGGAAGTGGACCTGCCGGCTGGCCGATACCATTTGCCCCTTTCTCCGGCAACCCAACAACTGGATACCGCTGTACATCCTGCTGGGTATTTTTGCCACCTATCACCTCCGCAGAAGGGTAGTGGGGTGGGTGTTGTTCTTTATTGTGACCGTAGTACTGACCGATCAGTTCAGCCTGTTGCTGAAAAACCTGGTTAAACGACAGCGGCCCTGCCAGGACCCCGCTATGATCCCGAAAGTGAGGCTCCTGCTCGATCACTGCGCGGGCGCCTATAGTTTTACTTCCTCTCATGCGGCAAATCACTTTGGTATGGCCGTATTTATTATCATGACCCTGGGTGCCTTCCTGAAAAACTGGAAATACCTTTTTCTTGTCTGGGCCGCGCTGATCAGCTACTCACAGGTATATGTGGGGATCCATTATCCGCTCGATGTAATTTGCGGCGGCCTGCTGGGCGCTGCACTGGGCTATCTTACGTACGTTTTACATCACCGTATCTTTATCGGAAGCAATATAAAATCGGGAAATATTCATGCAAAAAAATAATTGGCCAGGTTATGTTTTTGCTGCCTGCGGGATAGTATACATCGTGGGACTCTTCATCCCGCTGATGGAGATCGATGCCGCTCAATATGCTTCCATCAGCAGGGAGATGCTCGAAAATAAAAGCTACCTGCAGGTATTTGATCTCGGGCGGGATTACCTGGACAAGCCACCCATGCTGTTCTGGCTTTCGGCGTTCAGCATGAAACTATTCGGCGTGCATGGCTGGTCTTACCGCCTTCCTTCCGTATTGTTTTCTATATTGTCCGTTTATTCTACCTACCGTTTCGCCCTCCTTTACTACAAAAAAGAAGTGGCGGTGTTGAGCGCTGCGGCACTGGCCAGCTGTCAGGCCATTTTCCTGATCAATCACGATGTAAGAACTGACACGATGCTGATGGGCTGGGTGATTTTCAGCATCTGGCAACTAGGAGCCTGGTATCGCTCAGGTGGATGGTTGCATTTTCTCTGCGCCTTTGCGGGCATCGCAGGGGGCATGATGACAAAGGGCCCGATTGCATTGATGGTGCCCGTATTTGCACTGGTACCGCATTTTATATTGAAAAGAGATTGGAAGCAGCTGTTTCGCTGGGAATATATTCCGGGCCTTCTGCTGATCGGAATTCTACTGGTGCCTATGAGCATCGGCCTGTACCGGCAGTATGATCTTCACCCGGGAAAGATCATCCATGGCGTGCCCATCCGCTCCGGCCTGCGCTTCTTTTACTGGACGCAAAGCTTTGGCCGGATAACGGGCGAAAGTGAATGGAAAGAAAATAACTCCTTTTTTTTCCTGATGCAGAATATGCTCTGGAGCTTTCTTCCCTGGATACTTTTTTTTCTTGCCGCCCTTTTCTTCCAGCTGAAAAAACTGGTTACGCAACGTTTCCGGCTGCACGCAGGGCAGGAATGGATCGCAACGGGAGGATTCATCGTTACCTATTGTGCATTGGGAAGCAGCCAGGCACAACTGCCGCACTACATTTTCATCGTGTTCCCGCTGGCGGCCGTTGTTACCGGGGACTTCCTGTACGGGCTGCTATACACCAATGAATTCGAAACCTGGAAAAAACCATTCTGGATCGTGCACGCAGTCGTGTTTTCCCTGTTATGGGCAGCATTGATCCTGTTGTTGTGGGCGATGTTCAACGGGTTCAGCTGGTGGCTGCCGCCGGCGGGTTTGCTGATCACTGCCGGACTGGTATGGATGATGCGCAGGCGG
>Ga0206919_1016_pt1 | contig 18460 bp, 22 predicted proteins | sample Alteio_BWOrgHeat_67_FD_152962 | JGI IMG/M metagenome (GOLD analysis project Ga0206919, IMG submission 152962) | Enriched cells from forest soil in Barre Woods Harvard Forest LTER site, Petersham, Massachusetts, United States -... | ecosystem: Environmental > Terrestrial > Soil > Temperate forest >... | reverse complement strand
CGTTAAGCAAAGTCGTCTGCTGGTTCTGTAAATTAGTGATCGGCCTTTTATCAACCGCAATGAGCTTCTGAACAATTGCGTTAGTATCGATACCCGAAATCAATCCACTAATACCAAGATTTGAGGTGCTGTTGCTTGTCGTTGAATTACTCGTCGACGGAGTCGTCGTCGTGGAAGGGGTTGTGGTAGTGATTGCAGACATAGATTCCCTCCTTATTTACTCTAGTGGAGTCGACACTAATTCCGAATACTTTAAGAATACTTCAAACTTCATCGGGTATTATCACAATGCCACACGTTCAGTATAGCTGTTTACAATCTTTTGCCAGAGAGTGAATTAGATGCAAGACCTTTTAATCCTCAGATTTCGGGTTTATACCACGCTTTACCCAAACCATGAGCAAAGACACATCCGAAGGATTGATACCTGAGATCCGACCCGCCTGACCAAATGTACGTGGCTGAATCAGCTTCAACTTAAGCCTCGCCTCCGTCTTTAATCCATGAACTGAATCGTAATCCAGCCAGCTAGGAATAGGATGGTCTTCGACTTCTCGGGTTTTGGCAATCAAACCCATCTCTCGATCGATATATCCGGCGTATTTGATCTCTGTCTCGATTTGGAGCGCAGCCTCCGGATCAACCCCCTGATACATGACTGGTAAATCACCCCAGAAATATTCCGGTCTCTTGAGCCAATCCGCCAAGCTAACCCGATCTAGTCGCTCGATGCGCAATTTTTCGAGGGTTTCAGCCATGACCCGTTTTTTTTGTTGGACACGCTGACACCGCTCTTCTGAGCCCAACCCAATCTCATGTCCAAGTTCCGTGAGTCGCAAGTCCGCATTGTCCTGTCGCAAGAGAAGCCGGTACTCCGCTCGTGAGGTAAACATCCGATATGGCTCCAAGGTGCCTTTGGTGATTAAATCGTCGATCAGAACACCGATATAGGCTTGGTCTCGGCGCAATACCACAGCCGGTTTGCCCAGGACTTTTCGTGCGGCGTTGATTCCTGCCACGATTCCTTGCGCTCCCGCCTCCTCGTACCCGGAAGTTCCATTGATCTGGCCTGCAAAGAATAACCCATTAATTCGTTTCGTCTCCAAAGAGGCCTGCAATTGGGTTGGGGGACAGAAATCGTATTCCACCGCATAGCCCGGGCGAATAATCTCCGCCTGTTCTAATCCCGGAATTGAGTGAATAAACGCATACTGAACTTCGAATGGCAAACTGGTCGAGCAGCCATTTACATAAAATTCTTGGGTGTGACGCCCCTCCGGCTCGAGAAAAATTTGGTGCCGTTCCTTGTCGGCAAAACGAACCACCTTATCCTCAATCGATGGGCAATATCGCGGTCCCACTCCCTCGATGACCCCACAGTACATAGGGGATTTATCCAAGTTTGCCCGGATTATATCATGTGTCTGTTGAGTTGTGTAAGTCATCCAACAAGGAAGTTGTTCCACGTGGAACATGCCCTCTTGCCAATGGTTCAGGGTAAAGAGATCATTTTTGCCCTTTTGAATGGTGTGGGTCATGTAGGAAAATAAAGGCGGTCGGTCATCTCCCGGTTGGATTTCGCACTTTGTAAAATCGATGCTCTTTCCATTGAGTCTCGGGGGAGTTCCAGTCTTTAATCTGCCCAACTCGAACCCAAGATCGATCAGACATTTGGAGAATCCGCTCGCGCTGTCTCCCATCCTGCCACCAGGGATGTTCTTCATGCCAACATGAAGAAGTCCTTGCAAAAATGTCCCGGTCGTGACGATCACCGTCTTGCTCAAATAGCTGATCTCAAATTGGGTGGTAACTCCTTTAATGGAGTCGTTTTCCACCAACAATCCAGCTATCTGTCCTTGCTTGATCTCAAGTCGTGCCTGGGATTCACAGGTCGACTTCATTCTGAACTGATAGGCCTTCTTGTCGCACTGGGCTCGCGGTGCTCGAACACTCGGCCCTTTTCCCGCATTGAGCATCCGAAATTGGATTCCTGTGGCGTCCGTGTTTAGACCCATCTCTCCTCCCAATGCATCAATTTCACGAACCAAATGTCCCTTTGCCAGACCACCGATAGCTGGGTTGCAGGACATCTGTCCAATGGTGTCGAGATTCATCGTCAGCAAAAGCGTCTCACAACCCATGCGTGATGACGCCAGGGCAGCCTCGATCCCTGCATGACCGGCACCGATGACAATAACGTCGTACTCTTTTGGATAGATCATCATTTATAGAAAGCGAAGGAGGGGAAGGTTACCCGCAGATTACGCAGATTTCCACAGATTTTTTAAAGACTATTCATGAGAGACTGCAAGTGGGATACAGTCCTTATACACGGTCCGTATGATGAAAAAAGTAATTTTGCGTTTCGGATTTTATATAGGAATTATCTGCGAAAATCTGCGTAATCTGCGGGTAAAACATCTACGGCATTTTAGCGGTATATGTTTTCTTGGTTGGGCGAAGTTATTCATTGTGAATAGATTGTGAATAACCTTGTGAGTTTCTTTTTCTTGCGGCTTGACGGGGTTTGTCCATGGTTCTTTTCATATCATGACCCCGCCCACCAACCGACCCAAGAATAAAAGAGACCGTTCCATACCCGACTCTCTCTCTGTAACGTTGCCACCACTATACAGTGCCGAAGCGGAAAAAGCGGTTCTCGGTTCGATGTTGGTTCAACCGGACACGGTGGTGGATCAGGCCTTGGAAAAAATCAATCGCAATGATTTCTTCGTTCCGGGTCATCAGGAACTTTTTGAGGTGATCAGGGAGATGCACTCCCTTCGACAGGCCGTGGATATCATGACGGTACATCAGCACCTCGTGGACCGAAAAATGGCCGAGGCCGTGGGCAGTCCCGCTATTCTTGGAGAGCTGGCAAACTTTTTTGGCTCTCACCTGAATGTTGGAACGTACATCAAGATGGTGAAGGAGAAAAGTCTGCTTCGTCATCTTCAGCTTGCCTGCTCGACTATCACACAGATGATTCATGATCAGCCTCACGCTGTGAATACCGTGATGGATACTGCCCAGAGCGAGATCTTCAAGGTCGCCAATATGGGGCTGACGCAGAGTACAATTCCAGCCCGAGAGGAGATTGATCGTGCAATCACAATGGTGGAAAATTTCCAGGCCCGTAAAGGGCATTTGATGGGAATCCCAACCGGATTTTATCGCTTGAACGAACTCACCACAGGTTGGCAGCCCGGTGATATGGTCGTTTTGGCAGCCCGTCCAGGTGCCGGTAAAACCGCGCTGGCCCTGACATTTGCCCGACATGCCATGAATCAGAAATATGATGCGAAGCGTGACGACTGGGTGAAACCGGGTTACGGAGTCGGATTATTCAGTTTGGAAATGACTAATTCTCAGCTCATGCTGAGACTCATGGCCTCGGCCATGGGAGAAAGTCTACAAAAAATCCGTCGAGGTGAACTCGATGAAAGTGGCATGCAAAAACTTCGGATGGGTGCCGAGGATATGAAATCCTGGCCACTTTTTTTGGACGACTCCGGCGATCTGAGTATCCACCAACTCCGCGGAAAGGCTCGCCGAATGAAGGATCGATACAATATCGACCTATTGATAATCGATTACTTACAGCTGTTGCGTTCCGACTCGGATCAGGCCCGCGACAACCGCCAAAACGAGGTGGCCGAGATCTCCCGTGGCATTAAATCCTTGGCGAAAGAATTAAATATCCCAATCATCGTCCTAGCTCAGTTGAATCGTCGAGCCGAGGAAGGAAAACTGGAACCGGCCCTTCACAATCTGCGTGAATCCGGTGCGATCGAACAAGACGCCGATATGGTATTACTTCTTCACAAACAGTCGGATCAGGATCAGGACGGCGAGACCCATCGAAATCCGCTGATGCCGTACAAACTCAAAATTGCCAAACAGCGTAATGGTCCCATCGATGATATCATCATCAACTTTAACTCACCCTACACCCGATTCGAAGACCCCGTACGTCACGAGGCTAGAACTGAGGATTAATCAATAATCCCAGAATTATGATCAACTAGGACGCGTATTGGGAACCACAATCAATAATGTCGGCCAGACTGTTTCCTATGATCCACTAAGTAGAATCACCCAAGCGGTCAACCCCCTCGGCACATTCCAGTATACTTATGTCGATACCACCAATCGCCCTCTACTCACCACGTATCCGAACGGACAAACCTGCAAATATAGTTACTACCCGAATGTGGGCGATCAGCGTTTGCAACAGATTCAGAACTTTGCGGCGAATAGCACAACCACTACGCTTTCAAATCTGTCGTATTTTTTAGTGGAGACCGCCCTTGGAGCCTTCTAAAGAAGATAAAAGAATGGTTCGGTAAACCCCGAGTTAATCCCAACAGTTCGCCTTCCACCAAGCATGCAAGAAACGAGTAACCTGCCACCTGTGGCGGCATACCTGTGCCACACATTTAATCCAAAACAGGGCCAACCTTCGACATGTGCAGGAAATGCTCGGACACCGCTCCCTTGCCACCACCGAACGGTACTTGCATTTGACCATTACAGATTTGAAGGAAGCTCACCGGCAATTTCATCCGAGGGAACAGCAATTTATCGGGTGAAGAAATGTACAATGCTCAATGTATTGCCAAGCATTCGTTCATCGGCTACAGTCATTCTATGAGCGTGTTGGAATCTATCGTCAAAGAGCTTGAAACCCTTCCGACTCCAAAGTTGGAGGAAGTGGCCCGCTTCGTGCATCGCATTAATCCGCGTCGACGTGAAGAACGGCTGGCTATCCTCATGGCTACGGCTGGATACATGAGTGGCGAAGAAGGTGAAGTCTTTGAGAAAGCGGTTCGCGAAGAGGCTGACCGGATCGACGTTGATGACTGGAAATAGCCTGCTTCTCGACACGTCCGTGGTCATCGGACACCTCCGATCTTTGGCTTACGCTCGCCAATTGGCCCAATACGAGGAACTTTATATTCCTCAACAGGCTCTTGGGGAACTTTATTATGGGGCATTTCGATCTCAACATCCCGAAAAACATCTTGCTCAAATTGAGCGATTCCTTGAATCAGCTGATGTCCTAAACCCGGATCGTGACACTTCCCGGCACTACGGAGAAATTGCCGCGCAACTGGCACAGGCTGGAACCCCAATACCTTAAAATGATATTGGGATCGCGGCACTCGCCATCCAATACGATATGTCCTTAGCCAGCTGTGACTACCACTTTGGCCATATTCGGGGCTTACGCTTCCTTCAATGGTGATTATGCCGCCGTTTTCCCTTTAGCCGTTAAGTTTCCACTTATATTCATTTTTCTCCGAAAAGGAGTTGCCAAGGTCGCACTTGGTGTTAATGCTTACCCCGCGTACGCTACGCCGCTTTCCGTGAACTCGATTTGCACCGGGCGTTTTTGGAAATGTTATACCTCTGTGCGTATCGTGAATCCGTTGGAGTTGATTTATGACTAAAAACTTTCATGCCGTTGAAATGTCGCGTAAGTGGCGCAATCGCGTAAGTGGCGTGAGGCCACCAGCCGTAAGCTTGATGCCATGAGTCGGGCTGAACGCATAACCTTTCTCAACAAGCGTCCTGAAACCTTGAGAGCCTCCCGAAAAAGGGTACTTGCTCACGCTGTCTAAACCGCTGGTAGTTTTTACCCGTTGTGGGATACGAATTGACGGTAGAGTATGCACCCGACCCAGAGCCTTGGTTCACGTCGATTATTATTTGAACAGCTGTAAACTTTTAATGATATGCTGGGAAATATTTCCCGGGGTCAATTTATCGTTGGCGATATCCTTAAGCATTTCTAGCAAAACTTCTGTTCTTAAAGCCATTCGTGCTGAGTCTTCATGACCAACTCTGGACTCCAAAATAGACAATCTTGCCTCAAGCCCATCTACTCTCTCCTCTAAAGGCTGAAATCTAAAAGCGGAATAGGATTCTTCTTTTGTCATTGTATTACCTGTTGTTTATCGGAGGAGAGATACACAAAATTTTCCAGATCGTCATACCATCCTACCTTTCGAGGAGATCAGAATTTCTCACGATAACCCGAGTTGCTAGCAGTTCATCCCCGTCTTGTTCATAGAAGATGGTCGCAGGTGTGCCTGGCGTGATTATTTTCTTTTGGACAGGATTGCCGTTTTCATCGACGTAAGCCGTGGCATCATGGGTCTTGTAACGAATCGGCTTGGGCGAGTCGCCTGTTCGGAGGTCGATGTGACCCCAGCTGGCATCTGTTACGATCCCTTTGGCTGTCGGTGGCGTTGGCGCTTGGGTTGTAATCGTGGTTGTAGGTGCAGAGGCTGTGCCATCGGTCGTGGTGATGGTCTTTCTCACCACAACTTTGTCGACCACAAAGCTGTCCCCATTTTTCTCGTAATAGACGGTTACAGGAATGCCGGTCTTGACCGTTTCAACCGACACCGGGTTGCCGTTTTCATCCACATAGGTTGTAGTTTTAGTGAATGTATAACGGACTGGAGTTGGTGATTTATCAACCTTGACCGCAATTGAGTTAGGAGCCAATTCGCTAACAGTTCCGGTTGAAGTAATCGTCGTGGTTGTAGTTGTGGTTGCTGCCTGTGCGAAGACCTCGTTGGAAGCACCTGAGATCATGCCCAATAAAGCCATACTGGTGACTAGCCATATTGTTTTATTCATATTATTTTGCCTTTGGTGAGTTTAGGGAAGTTCATGTCTCCTCTCTATTATTATTACACGCATACCGCATGCCTACACCATGGTACACACTATAACTCTTTGCAGTGCAATAGGTTGCGTTAAACTATTCAGCCCAAGGAAAATCGATGTCTTGTAAATTGCGCGAAATGAATGAGGGCAAAAACGCAATGTGCCCAATGATGAAGCCCCTCATGGGACACGCCGGAATCACCGGATCAATTTAGGAAGATTCCTTTCATCAACGTGCGCCAGTTAATAGATGTGCTCTTTACTTATGGAACATATCAGCCAGAGCCTCTGAAAACTTCGCAAGTGTTATGGGTTTTGTGATGAATTTTGTGGCCTTAAGTCGTTTGCACTCCTCCAGATCTTTGGGATCGTTTGAGGAGGTCATGATGAATATTGGAACATCGGCAAGAATATTGTTCTCCCGCATATGTTTGAGAATATTTAATCCCGGAATCCCAGGTAGACGCAGATCCAGAAAAATACCTATTAACGACTCCTGTAAACCTTTGATATTTTTATCAATATATTCCTGAGCGGACAGGCCATCTTCAAGGAAGTGAACTTGTTTATCAAAGTCGATGGTTTTAAGCCGTTGTTGAAATAAGTAGGCGTCATCTTTGTTGTCCTCAATGACCAGAACGCGGATAACTTCACTCTTTGAAGCCGATTCAGGCAAATGCTTTCCCGTTTCCATGGCAAAAAATAGTCGACTTTATTCGATAGATGTCAAGACCCTGTAGCTCGATCCTGATCTTGCAAGAATGTATCAGTTTTGGGAAACCATGTTGTTTCGAACAGGTGGATATGCAGGTCAACCTTGGCCAAAGCATGCCGTGCTGAATGTTGGGGCTGCACATTTTGACCGCTGGTTGATACTATTTCGTAATACCCTCGATGAACATTTTGAGGGTCCGAAAGTTGCCGAGGCGAAGAATTGGGCAGCGAGTATTGGCGATACTTTCCAACGACGAATGGAGAAGAAAAAGCTTGGCCTATGGGCTAATTTCAGTGGTGATGCCCCAAATGACCTGAAAAATTAGCATGTCCGCTGAAATGACTTGTGGAATGGCTGAAATGGGTTCCTTGCGAATGACTATAATACCGATGTCCACCGGCATGATGCCCATGCCTACCATAATAAAATGAATAGTATCCGTAACTATAGGGATAGGGATAGTCTTCGTAGTAAGGTGCGCCATATGGGCCATATGAAGCATAATCGCCTTCCACGGCACAGCCCGACAAAAAAAGTGGGGGCAAAAGAATAGACACCAAAAGCATTTTCATAGTATCGATTTGGATTAGCTGCGGTCAGTTCGATAAAATGCAAATTCTATTCATCGATTCGTAAGTGAGTGGGTCATGACAGTTTTTCTACGGACTCCTAGGAGTCTGTCGAAAACCCAACCATTCCACTGCTAATCAGAGCGATGACACAGCCTCCCCATGTGAGCAGTGCAACCTCAATCAGCAAAATGATTTGTACCGGTCCTCCAAGTAAGACTATAATACAACCAAGGGTGGCGACTATGGCAAGCGTCCCGAAAATTGCCATTCCTGCACGGGCCATCTCCTCTATTTGTTTATTGCTTTTTTTCCTAGTTGATACAGGGGTATCCACCAAAAGCGGTTCAACCGACTCCTCTCTAACAGATGCCACTGAAATACGATTTGCACCGAGTTTATTGAAAGGCATTACCAACTCACTCTTCCACAGTGCGGGGATTTGTGACAAACCGTACAAATTAGATGGTGGCATCAGTTGTCTCGTTTCGGTTGGTTTCTTATCGGCAAGACTGAGCATTGAGGTTCTTGTTCGCATTGACTACCGATCGCATATTAGATGCCAACTAATATAATAAATACATATCCTACTTATACACAGAGGGATACATGAGACAGACCCAACCGGTGCGCTCCCATTTGTCCCTGTACATAATGCAACTGATATTTTGAATGGTTCGGCTTTTTGATTGTATTCCCATTCCAGAAGCATCCCACCTCAAATCTTTAACCCGAAATCCGAAGTTGCCCACAGCAAATTCTCGCAAGATCCTGGGCATAAAAGCATTCGTCCTTCTTACAGTATTACTTTCTAATTACAGTTGCGTCGCTTCTCATGTTTTTCTGCTCCAGGCTGGTGCGAAATTTCTCTGCGCTCAACCTCGGAATTCGGGTTTAATCTCATTTTTACAAAATTCTTCCAACTTTTCTCCTGTTTCAATTGCTTTTCCGAGCCTCTGCAAGCTAGCTTCCAAAGTAACTCAACCAACTTACGGCTTATGAAAAAAAGATTGCTCGGCAATTCGGACCTGAATATTACCATGATCGGCTTTGGTGCCTGGGCTATTGGTGGTGGCGACTGGCAATTTGGTTGGGGCACACAAGATGAAGCAGACTCGATCGCGGCGATTCAGCACGCACTTGATCACGGTATTAACTGGATCGATACAGCCGCTGTCTACGGTCTCGGTCACTCCGAGAAGGTTATCGCCAAAGCTCTCAAGGATTGGTCCGGCCCCAAGCCTTATCTGTTCACGAAGTGCGGCATGCCTTGGAATGACAAACGCGAAATCTCTTATTCCACAAAGGCTACTTCCGTTCGGAAAGAGCTTGAAGACAGCCTTCGCCGGTTAAAAGTCGACGTAATCGATCTCTACCAAATTCACTGGCCAGCAGATGATCTGGCAGAAACGGTGGAAGGTTGGACAGAGCTGACCAAACTTCAGAAAGAGGGAAAAATACGTTGGATTGGCGTGAGTAACTTCAGCCCTGATGAATTGCATGTCATCCAGGCACTATCTCCTATTACTTCGCTGCAGCCCCCTTATTCACTGCTCCGACGTGACATTGAAAAGGATCATCTCCCTTTTTGCCAAAAGGAAAAGATTGGTGTCCTCGCGTATTCACCCATGGCTTCAGGACTGCTCACAGGGGCCATGACTCGTGAGCGCATCGCTGCTCTCCCATCAGACGATTGGCGCAGAAGCAGTCCAGAATTCAAAGACCCAAAACTGACTAGAAATCTCTTACTGGTTGACCGGCTTCGAAAAATTGGTCTAGCCCATGGCAAATCCCCGGGCGAAGTTGCCATCGCCTGGGCATTAAGAAACCCTGTCGTCACAGGCGCCATCGTGGGTGCCCGCACGGCCAAACAGGTCGATGGATTTATCGGTGTTGGGGATTTTACTCTGAGTCCCGAGGTAATTGCTGAAATAGAGGCCGCTTAAGATAGTAAGGGGCGGCGCAATTACAGCTTATGCTTTTTGTACAGGGTGTACTTGGCATTTTGTTCTGGCGTCAATAAAGCAACGATCTGCGCATCCGCAGCATCCTTTATCTTCGCCTTATCGGTCTTTGCGACAGCCAACTGCTTTTCTTCATCCTCATAGATCGCCATGACCTTGGGTTGTTGATCAGCAGTTAGACCAATTGCAGTTGTCAGTTTCGCCAATTTCTTTGCTAGCTTGGTGGCAAGTTTATCGGGTTTCGATGGAGCAACAGGCGCGCTGGTAGTTGTAGTTGGGGCCGAAGGAGGAGGTGTTACTGGGGTAGCAGGTGTTGGAGCAGCAGGTGTTGCTGGGGGAGTCTCCGTTTGCGCTTGGGCTAATGAAAAAGTTGTAGTTAAAAGAGCGGCAGAGCCGATCACCGACATTAATTTGTTGTTCATAAAGAGTTTGACAATGTAAGGCCCTAAGTTGCTCGTGATTAAAGAGACGTCAATCAGAAATGATTTAATTCACAGCTCAAGAGCGGGCTGCCATTTTGTAATGAAAATGGCTTGGAAGATGATAGGAACTCCGCCACCAAGCGGAGATGAAAAAACCAACTCAGTCCCCCAAGCCACAACCATTCTTCATATTGGAAAGGATTTGTAAACTCATTTAAACCCGAAATCCGAGATTAAACGCGGGGTTTTTTGCCAATTAAAGCCGATGTAAGAGCTTCATGTTTTCTGGGAAATGCATACAGATCCATCCAGGGAGCGATCGGCAAGGATTTCCAATCTTCAAAAAGCATTAACAAGCAACTAAGGGAAAGAGGCGCCAACTGAACAGGAGCTGGCATAAACAGTTTATAGTCAAAGATCTCAAAAAACTTTATCAGATCAGCTCCCGACGATTCAAATAGATGCATCTTGGCCGGACTGAACTCGAATTTGATAATGGGTGTTTTCCCCTGCTTCTGAATTTTACCAGCGGCCCCAAGGAGCACCTTGGCATCCATACCCTCGGTGTCGATATGTAGAAACGAGATGTCCTGTTGAAAGTCATAATCTGACAGAGCAATTGTCTCGATTGTTTCATCCTGCGATTCTCCTTTTACATAGGAGATTTGTGTTCCACCCATATTTGTTGGATTTCGTTTCAAGGAGATTTTTTGTCCCGAAACCTCCGCAACCGGTCTCGGTATAATCGTGCAGTTGGCTTGATTCAACTCCAGATTCTTTTTTAGATACTGAACGTTGGAAGAGTCCATTTCGAAGGCGAAAAGCTTTTTGAAAACCTCCGAGGCAAATACAGTGTCCGTCCCAATATTGGCCCCCACATCCACGAAGGCGCCGGTGATCAATGAGGCGGCAATCTCCAGGACTCTCTTATTGAGGCTATAATCCCACGTACAAAGGTTGTGAACCGCCTCGAAAATGTACCGGCTTTTCTCTCCCGGCGGAAAACAGAAGGTGAATACCCTCGAGTCATGAGCAAATTGTTTGGTTAGCAGTAGATTCTTGTCAGGCATAATTACCTCCGATGTAGCTTTGAATCCCCGTCTGAAAACTTTTGAGCCTAAGTTCAAATGCCCTTTGAGCAATTTTGTGATCTCCCGTATTCCCATCTTGAAGCATGATCAAATTGTCAACAGTCAAAAGTGGTGCTCCAAAAATCCAGACGTTTTGAACCAGCGCCGCCAGAAGAAAGGCCATCGGCCAAGGAAGTGTGAATAGGATGATCGATTTCCACCGCAAAGCGATAATTACCATTCCAAGCCAAATCAATCCAAAGATGAGTTCGATAGGAAGACCGAGTGAAAGATAGATAGTCACCACCATGATCAATGGGAGGCATAGAGAAAGTGCCCAAACCCCCTGACGCACTATTGTGCGAAAAGGAAAATTCTCGACCTCACTCCGTTGTCCCGTGGTTTCAATGATTTTCTGAAGGATCTCTGTCAGGGAGAGCTGCTCCTCACCACAGAGGTCGTACGTCCTGCCAATCGAATCCTCGTGCGATAGCGCTCGAACAAAAGCTTGTGCGACGTTTTCAACAGCAATGGGTTGAAAGAGACTCTTTCCGCCACCCAGTCGGGGGAATGTATACAGACTCAGGACGTTAAGGGGATATGTGAGAAATTTGGTTAGAAAATTCACGAACCCATCCCCAGGACCAAAGATCAGTGAGGGGCGGAAAATCGTCCACTCAAGTCCGCTGGTTCGCACAATCTCTTCCCCCGCCCACTTGGTCCGATGATATTGTGAACGTGCATTCATCCTGGTTCCGAGGGCACTCATATGGATATATCGATTGACTCCAGCTTTCTTTACTCCCTCAATGACGCTACGAGTTGCCTCGACATGGACTTTCTCAAAAGGATTGGCAAATGATTGATGAAGGATTCCCACCAAATGAATAACCGCCTGAGCCTCTCTACATGCTAGGGCAACATCCTCGGGTTGATAAATATCACCTTCGACAATCTCCACACCTTCGATTTGGGCCAGTTTCTGAGTCCGAGAAACGTTCCGGGTCATCACCCGAACTGAATATCCGGAACCACAAAGTTCCCGAACCACTGATTCACCCACAAATCCAGTGCCGCCAGTAACAAGTATTGTGCGCTGAGTTGTTACCATCGGTAAATGGTTCTATCTGGAGAGAAAGGCTGCACATAAAAGTCTGTATTCCAGGTGTGATCGATGTAAAGCCCACTTTTGTGGAATAACTCTAAATCCGCACTCCACTTCCAATTGTTTACTCGACGAAATGGGGTCTTCACTCATGATAGATCCTCATGGGAGATATGAAACTGTCACGAAAAAAGGTGGTATTGCGCTGCGACGATTTTGGTTCGGCGGAGGGTGCGAATGAGGCCATACTGGAGTTGGCTCAAAGTGGGATGGCAAAAAACATTTCTATACTCGTATGCGGCGCTTTTGCACAGAGTGGAGCCAGCCGCCTCTCCTCACTTCCGAAGGAAGTAAATCTAGGTATCCATCTGGCTATTAATTCCGAATGGGATATTGTGAAGTGGGGTCCAGTCGCAGAATCTTCAAAACAATCTGTTTTAGTGGATTCCAAAGGTTATTTTTTGTCGTCTAGTAATGATCTCTCAAAAAAAGAGGGTTTATCGACGGAACTCATCATTGATGAAGCTAGGGCACAAATTCTCAAGGCGTTGAGTTGGAATCTTCTCTTTTCGTATATCGATGAGCACATGGTTTTTGGATTTATGCTTACCAATTATACACCGCGAGTTTTTCCCGATCTAGCTTCAAGGTTGGCACTTCTTGCAAAAGAGTTCGGGTTGATTTATCTCCCGGATTTGGTTTTATTACCTGAGTCTCCGGATTTACCCATGGAACCTCTCGCTCGTTGGTCTGCACAAATTCGGGCAGCAGGACCTGGACCCACTCTCATGCCTGTCCATCCCGCCAAATCCGATGTCATCATGCTGCAGATGGGAGATTCCTCAACACCTCTTGGAAAAGTCGCAGCCGACCGAGATAGCGAGTACAAAATACTGAAGAGCGAGGCATTCCATCAGCTCCTCCGTGAGGAGAGGGTTGAGTTGGTAGGATACAAGCAGCTTTAATCCTAATCCGGCGTTTTACGCCGTCCGCATGGGCATGATGACGTATAGGAAGGGTTTGTTATATTTCAATACGCCGGGGCTAAGTTCATCAATGAAATCGAGGAAGATCTCGTCCGAGTCGAGATTCCGAAGGGGATCCATCAGGAAATAGGGATTGAAGGCGATGGTAAATTCCTTGCCCTTGTAGTTGACGGTGATGGTCTCCTTGGCTTCACCAACATCTGGCGTATTAGCTGCTATCTCCAGCGTGTTTTTACCGAAACTGAGTTTAACCGAGGTTGATTTATCGCTGGCCAGAAGAGAGACGCGATGGACGGCGTTGAGAAGGAGTTCACGTTCGATGACCACACGCTCTTTTGCCTCGGCTGGAACCACTTGGCGATAGTTGGGATATTTGCCATCAACTAGTTTGGAATACAGAACGATATTACCCAAATCAAAAGCGATTTGATTTTCAGAAAGAGAGATCGTGAGTGGCTCGTCTCCACCTAGTATCCGTTGAAGCTCATTAACTGCTTTGGTGGGAAGAATAACCTCGGTTTCCTGGTTGGCTGGAATCTCCATTTCCTGTTCGACCAATGCCATGCGGCGTCCATCGGTGGCGACCAGTGTTAATTTGTTATCCTTGAAACTGAAAAGAATCCCATTAAGAACATATCGACTCTCGTCTGTTGACATTGCGTAAGCCGTACGTTTGAGCATGTCCCTGAGACCAACCTGAGTAATTTTAAAGACTTTCTTTCCATCGGTTTTAGGAAACGCGGGGTATTCTTCCTCGGGTAACCCGTGTATTTTGAAAAAAGAGGCTCCTGAACGAATCGAAGCACCATTTTTGGAATCGATTTCGAATGTTATCTCGTCTGATGGAAGCTCTCGGGCAATTGTGAACAGGCGCTTGGCTGGAAGCGTGATGCCTCCTGGTTTCTCCACTTTCGCATCGATATAAGTTCGGATACTTACATCTAAATCAGTGGCTGCAAGCATCAGGCGCCCGTTTTCTGCTCGGAGTAATGCGTTGGAAAGGATAGGGAGCGTCGTACGGTTACTAACGATGTTTTGCAACAGTTGAAGGCCGTTGAGAAGAATCTCTTTACTTAGGATACATTTCATAATACGCGGTTATTAATAGTAGTAAAAGTGGATATTCTTCTTCTTCTTAATAGTGTGAACAAGTCGTATGTCGATGCCAAATCATTAAAAGTTAAGGGATTGCAGATGGAGTAAGTTGTTAAGAAGTGGGGTCTTTCATAAGGAGAATCTCAGAGATCGTGGACTTCTTGGAAGTTATTGGTGATATTCCAGATGCGTACCTTCATGTATTAACAAGCTATTCAGTGGCTATTACCCATTTGAACTCAATTTATCGAAGATGGTTTCAACAGCTTGGTGGAGCTTGGAATCCTGGCGCATTTTCTCGTCGATGGATCGGGTGGCATGCAAGACTGTACCATGGTCACGACCACCAAAGGCATCACCGATCTCATTGAGAGAGCAATTAGTCAGACGACGGCTCAGATACATTGCCACCATACGCGGAAGGGCAATATTCGCAGGACGCCGTTTACTGGTCATATCAGCTAGACGGATGTCAAAGGACTCGGCCACCCTACGTTGGATTAGGTCGATCGTGATCGAACGGGAAGACTCGTGTTGGAGAAGGTCCTTAAGTAGCACCTCAATTTGAGCAGGGGTAATGTGGCGTCCATGCAGGGCTGCATACGCAGCAACTCTTGTTAGCGCCCCTTCCAATCGGCGGATGTTAGTTTTTACGCGGTTGGCGATTAACATCAGGATGTCATCCGGTAACGACACCTGCATGGCAACGAGTTTTTGGCGAAGAATCGCCACACGGGTTTCAACCCCGGGAGGAAGGATTTCGGCGGTCAGACCCCATTCGAAACGGGAACAGAGTCGCTTCTCAATATTCGCGATATCGCTTGGGGAGGAATCGCACGTCATGATGATCTGTTTACTGCCATTAAATAAGGATTCAAAGGTATGAAAAAACTCCTCCTGAGAGCGGTCTTTACCAGCCAAAAACTGCACATCATCAATGAGAAGTGCATCCACTTGACGATAGCGTTTGCGGAACTTAGTCAATTCACCATGTTGAATGGCTGAGATAAACTCGTTCGTGAACTGTTCGGAAGTAACGTATTGAATTTTGTAGTGCTTCTTCTTGCGCGCCAATGCATTGCCAATGGCATGCATCAAGTGTGTTTTCCCAAGTCCCACCCGACCATGCAGAAAAAGCGGGTTATAAGTCCGTGCCGGAGCTTCGACAACAGCCTTGGCAGCAGCTGTCGCCAACTCGTTATTGGGGCCGATGACAAAAGATTCAAAGGTGTATCGAGGATGTAATGCCGCAGCAGGATCGGAAATGTGAGGCACAGTAACATTGGGAGTTGGATTCAATGGAGAGAGAGGAGAAGGAACGGATGGCGTGGAAGTAATAATAGATGTCAAAATGATTTTAGCAGTCATGGGCTTTCCCAGTATGCGACTTGCCACACTATTTAATTGAGGCAGGTAGTTGTCTTCGATCCAGTATTTATAGATATCGTTGTCGACGACTAAGATGAGTTGGGTATGGTCAACTCTTTGAATCTGAATGGTAGAAAACCAACGAGAAACAGCCTCAGGTGAGATCACCTGGAGGAGCGCCTCACAAATCTGTTGCCACAGAGAGGCGTGATACTCGCAGGAGTCCACCTTGTTCGCTAGTTGTTCACCGTTCATTCCCAAACCTTCTGATAGACGGTTAGCTGATTTTAACCCCAACGACATGCAACTGTTACACTCCTAATGGATTGCACGATAGAATGTTAGAGATGTTGCCGGATATGCGAGTTATAAAAAACTGTAAAAACTGATATTCACAAAAATGTGGATAATCGGGAAATCGACTTAAAGAGAGGGACTTATTCACAGGCGTGAATGGGAGGGATAAAGAGGCCGAACTTGCGGAGATTGCGGGCAGTGAAAAAACAGATTTTAGACTGATACTTTTCCTGATTTGCTTAGATCTCATAAGTGTGGAGGACTGACCATAGTGAGCGACGAGAAGGCGGCAAGAAAATTGCAAAATTGTTGCAGATTATTTTTTAAAAACGACTTGACCATCCGAAAACAGACGTTGATTGAAAGGGAAAAAATTAATTTGGCAAAAGACCCAATGCGCTCAGAGAATCAAGATAGTGGGCAGTCCAATCTGCTCCGCCAAAGATCCAGACAGCCGCCGCCAAGGATAGGAAGGGTCCGAAGGGGAGGCGGTTGCCATATCCGATGGGGCCTTTTAGCATGAGAAAGATACCGATCACGGATCCAATCATGGAAGACAACCCGATGATATATATAGTAGATTCCCATCCGAGAAACGCACCCACGGCGGCCAATAGTTTAACATCGCCCAAACCCATGGCATCCTTTTTGAAAATCTTGCGGCCGATCAAGGAGATGGAATAGAGAATCAAACCGCCTATGGTGGCTCCTAAAAAACTTGCTCTAAATCCCATCCAGGCTGACTCTTCATGGTGCAGGTAAGGGAAGAGAGTGCTAGCGGCGAATCCAACCAGGATTCCGCCTACAGAAAACCGATCTGGGATGATGAAATGATCCATATCGATCACACTCACTACCAGCAAGCCACTCAAAAAAGTTGCGTAGATAATAAAGAGTAAGGGTTGATAATGAAACCAGAGACCCACAAACATTCCGCCCGTGACGAGTTCCACAAGAAAATATCGTGTATCGATTCTTGTCAGACCGCACGCGCACCATCCGCGGTATAGCCACCAACCGATCAAAGGGAGATTTTGATAGGGCTTCAAACCGATTCCACAAGAGGAACAGCGTGATCGTGGCAAGACAATGGAGGTGTCCAATGGAATCCGGTAAATACAGACATTAAAAAAGGAACCCAAACAACATCCAACGAGGAAAATCGAAAGACCCCATATAGGATGATGCCATTCGGGAATATAAAATGGGCCGTAATGCATGAATCTATATCAGCACACGGTTAATAATGCTGCACGCATGGCTTCCACTGGGGCCTCTTTCCCAGTCCAAATCTTGAATGCCTCGGCCCCCTGGTATAATAGCATACTTAGTCCATCGGCTGCCTGGGCTCCGGCTAGACGAGCCGCTAATATCAATGGAGTATCAGTTTTTTGATAGACCAAATCATAGACCATTAGACCAGCATGGAGAATATTTGGCGAGATGACAGAGGTATCGGTGGGACGCAATCCCACGGAAGTAGTATTGACCAAAAGATCCGTTTGGCGCAGTTCGCGAGACAGAGCGGCATCCTCCCATGGAATAGCCAGGACATCGGATTGATCTGGATAATCCTGGTGGATGGATTGAACCAACATCTGAGCCTTATCCTGAGAACGATTGGCGATTACCAGGCGGCGACATCCGACATAGGCAGCTTCGCGCGCCAGGGTTTGACCTGAACCACCCGCTCCAAGGAGAAGAACTCTCAGATCTTGGATGGATTGACGAAAGCAATTCCGAATTGCCTGAACCCAACCATCGCCATCCGTACTATATCCCAGAAGTCGACCATTTTGACATTTCACTGTATTGACCGCGGTGGCCCGGATTGCAGAGGAATCTTTATCATGTAATAGCTCAAGCATGGCCAGTTTGTGAGGTATCGTACAGTTCCAGCCCAAAAACCCGACGTCTTTCATTACGGAGATCGACTCACGAAGCCGTTCAGGTGGGATCTCCACTCGCACATATTTAGCGGGTAACTGCAATTCACGGAACGCGGCCATTTGCATAGTTGGCGAACGGGAATGAGCAACAGGAAACCCAATCACACCATACAGTGGTGGAGAACCAATCAGTTCTGGTAATGTTTCCAGAGTGTATACCGCGCGGTCCATCATGAAGAGGCACCACCATAAAAGTTCCCTGGAAATTGTCCAGTCGACGAAACAGATAATTGTCCCAG
>Ga0206919_1118_pt1 | contig 18774 bp, 18 predicted proteins | sample Alteio_BWOrgHeat_67_FD_152962 | JGI IMG/M metagenome (GOLD analysis project Ga0206919, IMG submission 152962) | Enriched cells from forest soil in Barre Woods Harvard Forest LTER site, Petersham, Massachusetts, United States -... | ecosystem: Environmental > Terrestrial > Soil > Temperate forest >... | reverse complement strand
TCGTCACGATTCAGAATGCAATGATGGATTACTTTAGACCCAGCAAATACAGTCTTATTGTTCCCGTGGTATTGATGTTTTTGTCAATCGTTCCAGACCAAAACCTGAGGCAGATCCTTTTTGGTTTTCTGGGAAAACCTTTTGACTCATTTTTACAATTTCCTCCGTTTAGTTATGCAAAGGCATCCTGGCTTCTAACCTTTTGGGGCGCTTTGGCAGTCGCAGTTATTTGGAGCGTCGTTGCCTATGTGCTTAGTTCAGTGATCGCCTGGGTTCTCAAAAAATGGAGTGGGAAAGAATATTAGTGTCTTTAAAAATGAGTATACAGATTTTGAAATGGAGGGCGAATCTCCGTATGCGCCCTGAATTGCCTCGTTAGGTAATCATATGCGAATTAATCGGTATTTGGCCCAGGCCGGACTGGGATCGCGCCGTGCTTGCGAAACTATGATCTTGGCTGGCGATGTGACGATCAACGGGAAGACGGTCATCAATCTTGCCACGCAGGTCGGGCCCAAGGATCAGATTAAGGTGGGTCGAAAACTGATCCGGTCTGAGCAGACCATGACGGCGGTTCTCCATAAGCCGCGAGGCTATATCTGCACGGCCGATGATCCAGAAAAACGAAAAACTATTTACGATCTCATTCCTAAGGAATGGCCACGGCTGTTTTATGTCGGACGGCTGGACACCGACAGCGAAGGTCTGCTGCTGTTAACAAACGACGGATCGATGTCGCAGAGACTAACTCATCCCAAGTATAAACTTCCCAAAACCTACGAGGTTGTTCTGGATAAGGAATTCGACTTTGAGGAGGCCTCTAAGCTGTTGAAAGGAATGATGATCGAGGGGGAGTGGGCCAAGTTTTCCGAGATCCATCGTCTGGGTCCGAAGTGCGTGAAGGTTATTTTGACCCAGGGAATTAAAAGGCAGATTCGAATCATGTTTTGGCGATTGGGTTACACGGTTGAAAGACTTGTCCGAACGTCGATTGGCACCTTTAAATTGGGTCGACTCAAGCCCGGTGAATGGAGAATCCTTGATGAGGATGAAGTTAAAACATATTTTGGAAAAATTCATGGGGCCAGGAAGGGATTAACGGCTATTACTCCACCACAATAGCCGGATGGAGTTTCCAACGAGAAACAAGTCTGACAGGCCCATTGCGACGGCACATAAAATGGGTGAGGCAAATCCCAGAGCGGCTATCGGAACGGCGGCGATGTTGTAAAAGAAGGCCCAAAAGAGATTTTGCCTGATGGTGAGAAGAGTTCGACGGCTTAAGTGGAGGGCTTCCGGTACGGCTTCCAAACCAGCCTTCAGCAAAATAATGTCGGCAGATTCCTTGGCAACATCACTGGCAAGTCTCACAGCAATTCCGAGATCGGCCTGAGTCAATGCGGGGGCATCGTTGATGCCATCCCCAACAAATGCTACCCGCTTGCCCTGAACCTGGAGGGATTTAACAATATCAACCTTACCTTCGGGACGAATACCTCCGAAGATGTGATCACTCTGAAGGCCTAAAGACTGGCCAATCCTTTGAGCGACGATGAGTTGATCGCCGGAAACCATGTAAACATCGAGATTGAGGTTGCGAAGTTTATCTAGAATTAGAGTAGCATTTGCTTTAAGGGGATCCTCCAAGCTAAATATAGCTAAAAGCTTCTCATTGTCAGCTAAGCCCAACAATGAGCCAGTGGTCTCTTTAGTCCATTGGGATGTATTCACTCCGCCCGATTTAAGCCAAATTAGTGAACCAAGCCGAATGGTCTTGCCTTCCACCTGTCCAATCACCCCACTTCCGCTCTCCTCCTTCCAATTCTCAACAACGAAAGGTATGGCTGCATCGGCATAAGCAGCAAGAGCTTGACTAAAAGGGTGACGACTTGGTCCCGCCATGGCCTTAACGAGGCGCAATACGGTTCGTTGGTCAGTCAGGTAAAGCGGAGGTTCCTGAATCTGAGGCTTTCCCTCGGTTAATGTTCCAGTTTTATCAAATAGGATGGCGGTGATTTTTCCCGTTTTTTCCAATGCGATACCGTCACGAATAAGAATACCTCGTTTCGCTCCCGCGTTTGCTCCGGCCATGATGGCAGCAGGTGTGGCAAGTCCCATAGCACAGGGGCAGGCCACAATCAAAACAGCCACGGCACTGATGATGCCTTTTTCCCATGAGTTCCAGCCGAACCCCCAGGCCAGTAGCGTGGCCACGGCACAGAGAACAACAATGGGGACAAAGATACTGCTGACTCGATCGGCCAGACGTTGAATATCGGCGCGACTGTTTTGTGCTCGTTCCACGACTGCGATAATTTGCGAAAGCGAAGTACTTTCACCAACCGCTTGCACCTGGCAAACCAATCGACCGTTCGTGTTTATAGTGCCTGTGTATAGCAGACTCCCTGATTTTTTTTCAATGGGGATTGATTCTCCAGTAAGCATACTTTCATCCACGGTGCTCTGTCCCTCGCTGACAATACCGTCAATTGGAATCCGATCTCCCGGTCGCAAAATAACTTGGTTGCCAGGGATAAGAGTGGCAACCGATACTTCCACTTCAGTCTGATCTTCGTTCAATCGACGAGCGGTCGCTGGAGCCAGTGTGAGAAGTTGTCGTACAGCCTGTGCAGCGTGACTGCTTGTAATTGATTCGAGCCAATGACCGACGCTGATTAGGGTGATAATTGCAGCGGCCTCCATGAAATAGGTGTGAGTTACCATCGAAGGAAAGAAGAGACCATAGGTGCTGAAGAGAAATGCCGCCGAGGACCCTAAAGCAACCAGTGTATCCATATTCGATTGCCCGATTTTCAATTGCGACCACGCACCCCGATAAAATCGAGCCCCACAAAATATCTGTACGGGTAGAACCAGTAGAAAACTTGTCCAGCAAAACCAGGATTGGGATCCAAGACCGAAACACCATTCGGCCAGCATAAGTGAAACGGTCACCACACCTCCAAGAATCACGTTGAATATCCAACCGGAACCCACGCTTTTCGTGTTTTCAGAAGGGGATTCACTAAGAATCTGACTGGGATACCCAGCAGTTTCCAATGCTTTGAGTAATTCCTCTTCAGCAGAATCATCGGTCTTCCATTTTACTACTGCCTGAGCCTTATCTAGATCGACTTTCGCGTAGTCAACACTTGGCAGGCCCAGAATTGCGTCCCGTACATGACGGACACAATTCTGGCAAGTCATGCCGTCGACATGAAGAGTGGTGGTCATGGATTCTTAGCTTGAACTGCAAATTGAAGAAGTCCATTCGTCCGAAGGATTGGCCGGCGTATCTCCGATATCCACAGCGCAAATATACATAGACTAGCCGAGATTAGCCATATATTTCTGAGGTCCACTCCTGTACGATAAAGAGATGTCACTCCATCCATTAACCACGCATCAACGCCAGGTTCACCTCGATTTCCATACGTCTCCCTTCATCCCCGATGTCGCTTCGGAGTTTGATGCACGGACCTTTGCCCAAACATTCAAGCGAGCCCATGTCAACAGTGTAACGGTTTTCGCCAAGTGTCATCACGGTATGAGTTACTATCCGACGCGGGTTGGCACCCCCCATCCCGCGCTAAAGGGAAAGGATTTGCTCGGTGAGATGATTGAAGCTCTTCATCGGGAGGGAATCCGGGCCCCGATCTATACCACGGTGGCCTGGGAGGAGGATGTGGCCCAGAAGCACCCTGAGTGGCGTCAACTGCGGGCAGATGGAACTTTCGCACAAGTCGGCAACCCCGATATAACCAAGCCCGCATTTCTTGGCGGGTGGAAATATAACAATTTCCTCCATCCCGATTATCAGGATTATATCGAAGCTCATGTCCGCGAGTTGCTTGCGGAATATGATGTCGATGGGTTCTTTTTCGACATTCTATTTTTCGACCCCAAAGCCTGTTGGAGTGATGCCAGTCTGAAATTCCGCAAAGAAAAAGGCCTTCTTGGTTGTGACTCCAGAACTCAAGTCCAGTTTGAAAGTCTTGCTCAGACCGCCTTTTGCCGACGATTCAGCCGACTGATCCACGGAATACGAACGAACTCAACGATTTTCTATAACTCATACAATCGGATCTTTACCGACGCTCGGGCCGGCGTTCGTAGCCGCCACGACCTTCAGACTCATTGGGAACTCGAGTCGCTTCCGTCAGGATTCTGGGGCTACCAACATTTTCCCCGTCTCGCACGAGCCTATGGCAATTGGGGTAAGCCATGGCTGGGCATGACTGGGAGGTTTCAAAAGATGTGGGGTGACTTTGGTGGTCTCAAGCCGGTGCCCGCACTCGAATATGAATGCTTCAGGTCTCAAGCCCTCGGGGGTGCTAACTCAGTCGGCGATCAGCTTCCTCCCCGGGGCCGTCTCGACGCCGGAGCTTATGACTTGATTGGCGGCGTCTACGCCCAATGCGAGGCGGCCGAACCGTTCTATGCAGCATCCACTTCTCTCGCCCAAATCGGTATCCTGGCTCCAGGTCATTCAGATCTCGATACCGCTATTACTGACAAATCACTGGAAGGAGCTGTACAGATTTGCGAGGAGGCTCATTACGATGCCGTCGTGCTGGACGACGCGAGTCCAATCAAGGATCTTAACCTTCTCATTCTGCCTGACAGTGTGACACTGACGAAGCCGCTAAAAAAGCGTTTAACTACCTACATCGCGAGAGGAGGCAAGCTGCTCCTCTCCTGTAAAAGTGGCTTCAATGTTGACGGAAAAAACGAGATCCCGGGTCTCAACTTCCGACGCACTGGCTCCGTGGAGCTCTATCCCACCTACTGGCGCGCGAAGACGACTTTCTCACCGGGTCTCTCCCGCAGCGATCGCGTGGTCTATCTCCCAGGAGAAAATATTGAGATAGATCGTAATGTCTCAGTTTGGGTGGAACGAGTACTTCCTTATTTCAACCGGACTGACCTCACGTTCTCTTCGCACTTTCAGACTCCTCCTCGTAAGCGGGCCGATATGCATCCCGCAGTGGTTGGAGGAAAGAACTTTGTCTACTTCGCTGACCCCATTTTCCGTGAATACCGGCAATCTGGGAATATCGCTGTGCGGGATGGATGCCTCGAGGCGTTGCGCCGTCTCGCCGGTCCCGCGCCTTTCGGCCATGGGCTTCCCACCACCATCCTTAGCGTCCCACGCCGCCGCGGGCGTGATCTTCTCCTTACTCTTCTTCACTATATTCCGACGCGCAAAGCGCTGGACATCGATATGATTGAGGAGCGCTCCTCCTTTGCCGGTGAATCGCTTCGTCTACCAAAATCAGCTACCCAAGTAATCGATTTCGAAACGCGACGCCCCCTTGATCGCAATACCGATGGCTCCTTCGCCTTGCCGACTGCCAAAGGCCGCCTCCTGCTCGAGATTCCCCGATTTTTTAAAGTATGGTCGAGGATGGAGGGACCGACTTCCCGGTTATTATCACTTGATGTCCAACCGGAAGATTCTTGATGCGGTTGAGTCATTGATCGGTGGCGAGATTTTTTCCAATCCCGTTTACAATACCAGACCTAAAGTCCCAAAAGTTTCAGCAGGCGCGGTTCCTTGGCACCAGGACAGATCTTATTGGCCTGCAATCCTCTTCAATGACCGATGCATTCATATGTCAACGCCTAATCTTTCCAACGGAGTTCGTTGGAGTTGCGATCTTCGATACCAACCAATAGACCAGGACCCGATGATCGAACATGGTGCCGGATTTCTTGCTAGGAGCCGAAAGTTTCCTCAGCGGGTAGCGCAACTCGATGATTGGTTGGCTTCTCGTCCTGAACACGACGTGTAATACCAGTTTGGCGCCAGAGCACATAAAGAATCGGGTATAAGAGAAGGCCCAATAATGCGGAGGTTATAACGCCACCAACCATCGGGGCTGCGATCCGTTTCATTACCTCCGAGCCGGAGCCAGTGCTCCACATTATAGGTAAGAGACCAAAAAGAATGGCACACATGGTCATCATCTTGGGACGAATACGCTGTACAGCACCCTCCTTTACAGCGGCGATCAGGTCGTGAATATCGTTCATGGCACCACGGGCCACGCGGTCATCGTAAGCTTGATCGAGGTAAATCAGCATAACCACGCCGGTCTCGGCATCGATCCCGGCCAGTGCGATCAATCCCACTGCCACCGCCACACTGAATTGATATCCGCACAGGTAGAGAAGCCAAAAGGCGCCTACGAGCGAGAATGGAACGGCCAGGAGGACAATGCATGTTTTTACGATGGAGCGTGTGTTCATATACAGCAGCAGGATGATAATAAGTAATGTGAATGGGATGATAACCAGCAACCGCGACTCAACCTGTTGCAATTGTTCAAATGATCCCGCCCATTCCCAATAGACACCGGGCTGAGCATGGACCAGTTGACGAAGATGCTCCCCAGCTCGTTGAACATAGCCGCTGAAGTCACTGGCAATGGTATCGACAGAAACATAGGTTACCAATCGACCATTTTCACTTCGCACTTCAGGCGGTCCGCTCGAGTACTCGATGGAGGCCAGTTCGGAAAGAGGGACCTGGGCGCCACCTGGAATGGCTACGGGGATTTGCTTAATCGCAGAAACATTATCCCGAAAATCCCTCATGAGCCGAACACTGATTGGGTAGCGTTCCCGTCCCTCCACCGTGTACCCGATGGTATTGCCACCAATAGCTATCTCCACCACCTGATTGATGTCATCGACGCTGAGATTATAGCGAGCAATAGCTTCGCGGTTGGGAACAATATCCAAATAGCGGCCACCCTCGGAACGCTCAGCAAAAACGCTCCGGGTATCGGGGAAATCTTTCAGTGCCTGTTCAATTTGTTCTCCGGCATCGGCAATGTCGTGCAGAGTGCGACCATAAACTCGTAAGCCCAAATTCGACCGAAAACCAGTGGTCAACATTTCCGTTCGTGTTTGAATTGGCATCCAAATGATATCGGCCATCCCTGGTGTCTGGACACGATTTTGAATCTCTCGCTGAAGTCCATCCCAGGTCATCCCCGGTCGCCATTGATCCGGAGGTTTGACCTGAATCGTTGTTTCAAACATTGAGAATGGAGCCGGATCAGTTGCGGTTTCCGCTGCACCAGCCTTGCCAAAAACGGTCATGAATTCCGGAATTTGTTTCAGTCGGACATTTTGCTCATGCAATACGCGGGAGGCCTCCTGAGTTCCCAAACCGTCCGGAGCGGTAGGCATGAAAAGAAAATCTCCTTCGTTGAGTGGAGGCATAAACTCACTGCCCAATCGCAACACGGGGATGATGGTCAGAGCAAGCAGCACCAGAGATAAAGTCATGACCAACCAACGAAACCGCAGGACCCAATCAACCAGAGGTTGATAGAACGCGATGAGGATGCGATTGATGGGGTTCCGCACTTCAGGAGTGATACGGCCCCGGATAAGGGTCACCATCAGGACAGGAACTACTGTGATAGAAAGTAGGGCAGCGAAGAACATCGCGAAGGTTTTGCTAAAGGCCAGAGGTTGAAAAAGTCGCCCGGCTTGGCCTTCCAAAGTGAAAACGGGTACGAATGAAACAGTAATGACTAGAAGTGAAAAGAAGAGAGGACGCCCCATCTTTCTAGCCGCATGCAAAATGGTCGCCACACGCTCCTGATTGGTCAGTTCTCGATTTTTATCCGACCGGGCATGCTCCAGCTCCTTGTGGGCATTTTCGATCATGATAATCGCGGCATCAACCATGGCCCCAATAGCGATGGCGATACCCCCCAGAGACATAATATTGGCCGTAAGATGCATGGCCGCAAAGGGGATAAAGGAAAGAAGAATAGCCATTGGCAACATGATGATGGCAACCAGGGCGCTGCGCAGATGCCAGAGAAAGAGAATGCAGACGAGGCTGACGATGATGCTCTCCTCGATCAACTTTGAGCGAAGTGTGTCGATGGAGCGAAGAATGAGCTGAGAACGATCATAGACTGGCACAATACGCACTCCCAACGGCAGAGAACTTTTCAGTTGGTCCAATTTCTTTTTGACGCCGTTAATCACGGAAAGTGCGTTTTCGCCATAGCGCATAACTACGATCCCACCCACCGCCTCGCCTTGACCATTGAACTCGGCCAGACCCTCTCGCAAATCGGGACCAAATTCTACCGTGCCCACCTGGTCGATAGTCAAAGGAGTGCCATCGGAAGCCTTGAGCGGGATATGCCTAAGATCATCCAGTGAATGGATGTAACCGCGACCTCGGATAAAATACTGAGTGGTTGAAATCTCCAGTGATTTGCCGCCGACGTCGCTGTTGCTCTTACGAACCGCCTCAACAACATCGTTTAAGCTAACCCCATGATTGATGAGCTTATTCGGATCGACATTGACCTGATACTGTTTCACGAAACCGCCAACACTGGCGACTTCGGCCACACCTTTCACCGAACCGAGTGCATATTTGAGAGTCCAGTCCTGAAGACTGCGCAATTGAGCGAGATTATTTTTGCCTGTATCATCGACCAGGGCATACTCATAAATCCAACCGACACCTGTGGCATCCGGTCCTAGGGTGGGGGTGATACCGGGTGGCAAAGCCTCCCGCACACTGTTGAGATATTCGAGAGCGCGCGACCTTGCCCAATAAATGTCGGTTCCATCCTCAAATATCACGTATACAAAAGACCGCCCGAACATCGAGAGGCCACGCACGGCCTTTACCTTGGGTGCCCCGAGAAAACGGCTGGTGATTGGATAGGTGATCTGATCCTCAATCAAGGAGGGACTACGGCCTTCCCAATTGGTATAAACAATGACCTGAACATCGGACAGATCAGGCACTGCATCGAGTGATATATTAGCCAGGGCATAAAAACCGCCACAGGCTGCAATAAGACAAAGCAATCCGACCAAGAAGGCATTGCGTCCGCTCGTGTCGGTAATCCTTTCAATGGGTCCGCTTGGCTTCTCCGATGAAAAGAGATGCTTCATGGGTGCTCCCCCCATGTTTTCAGCACGCCTTGAATGCGACTTTCCGCGTCGATTAGGAAGTTGGCGCTGGAAACGACCCGATCCCCTACATTTAGACCTGAAACCACTTCATAGTAATCACCGGAACGAATTCCCACCTCGATTTGTCGTGGTTCGAGTTTTCCTCCACCATGATCGACAAAGACAATGAATGTATTGCCCGTGGGTACGACTGCTCCCGAGGAGATCGTGAGACTTTCACTTAGTGGTATCTCACCGGAAACCTGGGCAAAAAGTCCGGGGTGAAACATGTGGCTCTCGTCCGAGATAATGATTCGAGCCATAATTCGGCGCTGTTGTTCCTCCACATGAGGATCAATGAAATTAATTTCTCCCTGGATCTTTTTCTGAGGCATCGACGGAAATGTCACCGTCACTTTCTGACCGACGTTAACATACATTGCCTGATCCTCTGGAAACTGGGCAACGATCCAGACATGACTGTGATCGGCGAGCTCCAGCAGCAACTGTCCGGCCTCAAAGCGCATACCTTCGACGACCTTCTTCATGTGAACAAACCCATCGAATGGAGCCAGCACATCAAAACTGCCCGAAAGACCATGACCCGTTCTCAGATCGATTTCGTTCGTGCTCAAAGCGAACTTTTCCAGTGAGTCAATTTGATCGCCTGATAAATCCCATACACGGATCCGTGCGCGCATGAGGTCCAACTTATTGTCCAAGGCAAAGCTGTTACTTGGCGACATCTCAAGCGTCCGTTTCCAATTGCGATAAGCTTTGATATAGTCGATCTGCGTTTGCAACCAGCCCTCGCACAGCACAGTCATCAGGGGCTGACCCTTGTGAAAGGACATTCCTTCATAGCTGGCATAGAGCTTGGTAATGTAACCGGCCCCGGCTTTGACATTGATATCGCGCAAAGTTGATTCATCGAGTTCGGCCCGAGCAGGCGCTTGGAGAGTTCTCGTCAAAGAGCGTTTGGTGACTACTTCCGTAGTTATCCCAACTTCCTGCATCTGCTCCGGAGCAATATTTACCATCCTATTGGCATCGACCGAGCTTGCCGCTATCGAAGGAGCAGCCGTGGCCGCAGCCGAAGCCATGTTAACGGATGTCGTAGACTTCATCACCGGAACCAAATCCATTCCACAGATCGGACATCTCCCCTTCGGCTCCTGCGATCTTACGAAGGGATGCATCGTGCAGGTGTAATAAGCCACGTTACTGTTGGCGGCTTTTGCTTCCTGAGCCGAACGCGAACAAGCCGTGAGCGTGAAAAGAGAAAGCCCCAGCAGTGCTCGACGACGATTTAAGAGGACATTTCCTGTGAGATTTTGAAATTGTTGAATAAAAGACATAATCCGATCTCCAAATACGGTTTTAACAAACCCATCCCGCAGCCTTCAGGCGCGGGAAACTATGTGATGGGAGACGGAATCAGATGAGCCAGAGACAAAGGCTCGCTTGAGGAGGACTGCCACCAAAGGGTGGCGAAGTATTTAGTGCTCGCTTATAGGCAATGGTAAGTAGGGAGGAGTATTTTACCTTAGTTGGCAAAATCGGGCAAAGAAGGCTGCTGTCGCAAGAAGATTGCAAAGGCATAATCCTTGCTGGGATTTGACTATCGAGAGGTTGGACCTGAATAAGGGTACAGGATTGATTGCAGGGCTTATCGGGATGGCACTTACAAATCAAGCTTCCCGTGCAGCAGCAACTCTTTCCTGGATCCGATGTCGCAACAACACATGTGGCTTGGGGGCTGTATATTCCAATCGCCAATGCAGTCATCAGGACTTGGATGAAAGTCTTCACGTGCGCAGTCACGTTAACATAACTACAGTGTCCCTGAATTATATCAAGTCCAGGAATTGCGTAATCCTTTGACATTGACGAGGGAAGATCTTTAGATTCCAGCCATTAATTGCGAGGTGAGAAAGCCAGTGAGAGCCCGGCGTGGTCGCGCCATTGTAACTGTTTTACAGATTTATGGTCGGTGAGCCGGAAGTTAGACCTCCCTTCGCAAGGCAGTTAAAAACATCAACCGGGACGCGTAATCGCTAGGAGTCTGTTGAAAAACTACCATGGTCCGCGCGCATAAGGAGAAGGTATGAATGACGAGGAACGAGTGAGGAGCATATCCGCATGGATCTGTAACGAACAAGAGACAAAGTCAGTCATACCTTTCCCTTTGCGCCCAAGGGGTTGCGAGTCTTTTGTTCGGGATCTTCGTTACTGCGTCGGTCGAGTATTAGCTTTAATACACTCCCTCCTCGTGCCTTGCTCCCAACCAAAATCCCCTGCAACGCGGGCCATGGTAGTTTTTCAACAGACTCCTAGGAGATAAATATGTCGCAGATGCCCTTACCACATGGGACCCTTCACACGAAGATCGCGGGCATCCGCAGTCGAGTGATCACCACATACCTCATCATTTTTGGTGCCACAGCGGTCGCATGGATTTGGGCGGTATCTGCGTTTTCTTCCTACCCCTTGTTACTTGGCTCCGCTTTCCTTGCTTATACCTTTGGATTGCGTCACGCGGTGGATGCCGATCACATCGCTGCCATTGATAATGTGACCCGCAAACTCATGCACGATGGTAAACGTCCGGTGGAAGTGGGCTTCTTTTTTTCATTGGGTCATTCATTGGTCGTGATCCTGGCTTCCGCCGCCGTGGCCACCACCGCAGGACTCCTCAAAGAGAGGTTCACTCTCCTGCGACATGCAGGGGAGATTGTAGGAACTTCCATTTCAGCGATGGTACTAATGATTCTTGCAGTCTTAAATACCATCGTTTTCATTGGAGGTTACAAAACATTCACACGGGTCAAAATTACCGGGCGATATGTTGATGAGGATCTTAACCTGTTGATGTCACAGGGCGGTTTCATGGCACGAATCTGCCGCCCCCTTTTTGGATTGATCCGCTCCAGTTGGCAAATGCTTCCATTGGGTTTTCTTTTCGGTCTCGGTTTTGATACGTCCACTGAAGTGGCACTCCTCGGAATTTCCGCCACGGAGGCCGCCAAGGGCCTTTCTCTATGGTCGATTATGGTTTTCCCCGTCCTATTCACCGTTGGCATGACTCTGATTGATACCACGGATGGCATTCTCATGCTCGGTGCCTACCAATGGGCCTTCGTCACTCCGTTGCGCAAACTCTACTATAATCTGACCATCACTGGAGTTTCAATCGTGGTGGCGGTGGTAGTCGGCGGAATTGAGACGTTGGGACTTCTCAGCGATCAGTTCTCCCTGAAGGGGCGGTTTTGGGGGGCTGTTGCAGGTTTAAATAATAACTTCAACACCCTGGGATTTATCATTATCGGGATTTTTGTCAGTGTCTGGGCGCTTTCCTTTGTGATCTATTGCCTAAAGCGTTACGATGCCATCCGTGTGAAAAATTCATAAAACACCCAACCTACATTTCTTACGATATTAGAACTTATTTTAGCCAATTAATTTTAATCTCGGAATTTGGGTATAACAGGGTGCCCAATTTGTCTTCAGTTCAGATCTTCTTGGCTTCACGTTATAGCTGTTCGGAAGGCAATGCGGTGTCATGGTCACCGCTTTCCACATCAACCTCAATAACCCTTTCGTTGGTCCCTAGTAACAGTTGATGGGGTGTTTCAACCCTGCCCCGGAGAAGGAAGTTCGATTGATATTGGTAGGGGAGTAGAAAAGTCATAAGCGCCTCTTTCCATGAACCATCTACCCAATAAGGGTCGCGAGTAAAGCGTCCGTCAGACCCAAACTCCGACCATAGCCATGTGTAACTTCGGTTGACGCCAGCAAATCCACCACATTGAGCCACTACCAGAGTGACTTTCTCCAGTCCGTGCTGTTCCACCTGACAGACTAGATCTCCACCGTCCCGGATTTGCCAGCGCAGATCCCATGTTTGAGTCAGGTCATCGTGCCAGGTGCTGCCATGGCGTTGAACCATCAAGGTCAGTGCCTGCGAAAATTGTCTCCACTCCTCCTCCTTCCAAACAGGTGGCTGGATGACGGATTGAACCCGTCTGATCCGCACATGCCACTCAGAAAGGATTCGTTTTAACTCCAGAGGAGATAGCATGGGAGGAAGATCCGAACTTTAGGGGCGCCCGATTTTACTTTCCATCGAGATCCTGGCTTCTAAATCGGAGATCTGCTTCAGCAAAGAGGCGATCTCTCTGGCATTTGATGCGCGATCCGAGCGTGCATCAATGAGGGCTTTGTCCAAGGAAGATCTCAGGACGGAAATTTGCTCCTGCTGGCGGGCCAGCTGACCGTTGACCTTATCAATCTCAGACCTGGAGCGTTTGAGGTCCTCATTGAGATCAATAACGGCTGCCTCATATTTCCTGTCCAGTTCATTAAGAGTGTTAGCCTGTTGGTTCAAGCGAAGATAGAAAACGCGAGCCCCATATCCAGCCAAGCCTGTTACGAGAATCAATCCAATCAAGACAACATAGGTAATTGTCACCAGGACATTACTGAAAGATCGTTGTTCTTTCTTCTGTTGGTCGATGTTCCGCTTAAAGTCCGTGATGGTGCTTGGTCTGATGGGTGGATTTGACATGGCTGTTCTCGGTTGGCTTGGGTTGGATGTTGTTTTGGGTGATTGAGAGGGAGTCTCCGTCGAGGGGGCGACTGGTGAGGTAGCAGGAGGAGCTTCAGTGAAATTAGGGGTTTCAGAAGAAGTCAATTTGGTCGGTTCTTTCGGTATCGCCTGTTGGGGGCGTGAGTCGACCGTTTCCTTGGCGAACTCAAATTCGATGAAATCCGCACGCTTCTGAGTACCACGCATCCGCGGAGGGGGCTGTGTTGGCTCGTCAGGGTTTAGTGGATTAGGTTCCATGATCTCAATTTTCAGAAGTGGAATGATGTTCTCCCAAAATCAATAAATCAAGCAATGGATTTCTCAATTTACACTCATCAATATCATTGCCTTTTCCTTCTTGATGTATCTAGCAACGACTTTTCGATCACTTCGAAACCAAAAGAGAACCCCGTCAGCCGTTTGCATGTCTCCCCAGCCATATTTTCCGGAATTATCTTTCAGAATCTGGGTGATCTCCTCTTGCGTCAGCTCAGGTTGTTTCTGAAACAATTCCTCCTCTGTTCCGGTGACTTTGGCGCCCCCCGTGTCCACCCGCTTGGAAAAGACCTCCATGGCTGAAAGCTGCTCTTTATCAAAGAAGACGTTTATACTGATGCCATTGCGTGTATAAATACGCTGGAAACCGACATCCTTGCCCACACCATATCTGGCACTTAATTCTTTCTTAGTATCGCCAATACAGGCATGAGCGAAGGTGGGAGCGAGGAGGAGGAAAATGAAGATGAAGGGCAATGGGCAATAGACAATGGGCGATGGGCGCTTGGCTTTTGGGTCTTGGGGATTAGGATAATCTATGAGGGTCATAGCGCTTATTCAGTGGATGATTTCCCATAGACCTGAGTTGGATCAAAAAGTCGGTTTTGATCAATGAATTCCAGTTCAGTTGACTGCCCTGATTTTATCCGTCGATAAAAACAGGAGTGACGTCCCGTGTGACAGGCAGCTCCTCCTGTCTGTTTCACGAGGAGTTGAAGACAGTCCTGGTCACAGTCCACCCGAACCTCCTGAACTTCCTGCCAATTGCCAGATTTCTCTCCCTTCCTCCACAAGGCTTTACGGGAACGACTGTAATAGACCGCACGACCGGTTCGGAGGGTCTCCTGCAAGGCCTCTTCATTCATGTAGGCCACCATCAGGATGTCCTGAGTGGTTGAATCCATGGTGACACAGGTGATCAGCCCGGATTCATTAAAACGTGGGAGAAATTGAGAGGATTCGTCGGAAGATGTCACCATGAGCCACCCTATCCTGAACGAATAAAATCGACAAGTGCGATTCCAGGTTGACGGAAGTCCGGTTTCATATATGCTCACCACCCCTATGGCTAGAGAACAAATCGTTTTAGAGTGCTCCGAAGCGAAAGCAGCTGGCAAACCTGCTTCCCGTTATTTCTCGACACGCAATAAAAAGCTGCAAACCGAGAAGCTCGAAGTAAAAAAGTATAACCCCAATCTGCGTCGACACACCCTTCATAAGGAAGTAAAAGGGTAGCTTTCTAGTGTCCAAAGGGAGTGGCAGGGGCTTGGCTTCCGCCCATTTTCTTATGCATGGCGATCTTCTTTCCTTGCATCTCACGCGCAAGGGATTGCATCTCGCCGACAATTCCTAGACACTTATTCGAGGAGTCGTTGAGTGACGTGACGTGACTCTTCAGAGGAGAGTCTTCCGGAACATCCATATCGAGCAGAAAGGAGAACCCCATTACTGAGGTGATCTGGTTGCTGATATCATGGATCAGTTTGCGCATCATGGAAAGCATGGCCACATCCTCATCAAGTGCGGCGAGGATATAAGAGGCGATGGTCCAATCGATCGGGCGGGTAACTTTAAGGTTGATTTCCTCGTTGAGTACCAATTTGACCGGTTTCCCCAGTGCTGATACTGCAGCGGTATCGTCGGTAACGGTTTTCCCCGCTTTAATCACTTGCTGGTAGGCATCGATAATTAATGTGCGTTGAAATACCTGAGGGGTTTGCACTGCCCAGATTTTTCCCCGATCCAAGGTTCCGGCAATCATGCCATTTGGAGCAGCCTCCTTAAGGGTATCCGTGGAAGGTTGGCCACAGACCGCAGCTCCATTTTCCTGGGCTGCTTTGGCTACTAGTTCAATTAGTTGAGGAGTCACGAATGGACGCGCCGCATCATGGATCATGACATATTCGGTGGCGGGATCCGTCGCCAGCAGCCCAGCAAGCACGGAGTCCTGGCGTTCTGCTCCACCATGGACGATTTTGATCGGTCGAGATTCTTTGAGTTTATCGATGATTAAACGAACCGACTTCTCCGAGTCCGGTGCCACCACTACGATGAGCTCTCCTATCTGGGGGGACTGCAACAGCCGTTGCAGCGTGTATTCAAGCAGGCTGACGCCACTAATCTCAGTAAGTAACTTATCGAAACCCATTCGTCGGCTTGCCCCAGCCGCCGGTACCACTGCGCTTAAAAAAGCGCTCATGGCTTGGGTCTATCCTTTTCTCTGCTCTCTGACTCCTCTTTATCATGAGCGACATCACCATAAAACAGAATGCCCTTATGCCGTATGTTATAGATAAAGTCGGCAAGGTTGTTCGCCATCTCGGGATCCTTTAAAATCTTGTGCAAAGCTCCATTCCCACTTTGAGCATCGGCCAGTAGGGCATCCAAACGGGTGAGGACAGATTTAAGTTTTTTCAGGGACTCCTGGAAATCGGCGATTGCCTCCGGAGTCATCATCTCAGTATTCGCACGTGCAGTCAGATTTTTTATCTCAGCCGCCGCATCCCGAATCCTATCGAGGGCGGGCTTGGCACTTGATCCCAGATCTGAAATACTCGACATGGTATCTTCCAATCCTCCTCCGCTTGATTCGCCATTCACTACGTCACCGTTTTTTAAGAAGGGAGGAAGTTCTGTTTCATCCTTTTTAATTTTTCTCGGTTCGATATCGATTCCCCTGTCTCCCAACATGCCAATCGAGACAATTCGGAATCTGGCATCCTCACGAATCTGCACACTCTTGGTGATCCGAATGTCAACGGCTATCTTAGTTTCACCATCGTCCTCGATAGGTTGAGGATGTTTGATAATCCGGCCGATGGGCGAGCCCTTCAGGGTTACCGTTGTTCCCTTTAATAGCCCCTCTGCGTTGGAAAACTTGACGGTGATGATGTAAGTGGGTTTAAAGCTTTCCTCAAAACGGCCAAAGATGATGATCATGACGGCTGCCGTTGCGAGGCCCAGCATCAGGAAAAATCCGACTTTAGTTTCAAGTGCGTTTTCCGACATAAATTTAATCAATCAAAAAGCTGCCTGAGTTCCCTCAGAAATACCATGAACAAATTTATAAATTACGGGGTCCTGACTGGCTCGAAGCTCTTCCGGCGTGAAAATTCCATAAATTTTGCCTTGGTGAAGCATCGCAATCCGATCAGCAATTTCGCAGGCACTTTTCATATCGTGAGTTACGATTACAGAGGTAATTGAAAAATGTTCACTCATACGGAGTATTAACTTATCAATGCTATCCGATGCTATTGGATCGAGTCCTGCGGTAGGTTCATCGTAGAGCATCAGCTTGGGATGCGAGATAATAGCTCTAGCCAACGCTACTCTCTTACGCATTCCACCAGAAAGATCGGATGGCATTTTTCTCTCCTGTCCTTTGAGTCCCACTAATTCCAAGGCATGCACGACTTGTGTATGAGTCTCCTCATTGCTTGTGTTGGTATGTTCTCGCAGACTGAAGGCGACATTCTCCTCGACGTTCATCGAGTCAAACAAGGCGCCATTCTGAAATACCATTCCCATCTGACGACGCTTGGGTGTCAGTTCTCGATCTGTCAACGTGGTCAGGTTGGTTTGATCGTACCAGACCTCGCCCGAATCCGGTGTCATGATCCCGAGGATATGTTTAAGAAGAACGCTTTTGCCCCCACCGCTACGTCCGACAATGACTAGAGATTCTCCAGTCTCAATCGTCAGATCTAACCCCCGTAGAATCGGCTGGTTTTGGATGGTTTTATGGAGATTGACAATGCGGATCATTCGACTGATTTAGGAGTTGAAAAAGATATTTAACATAAAGGTTAGGAAAAAGTTAGATATCAAACAAATCACAGATGCGTGGACGGCTGCATCCGTAGTGGCTTGTCCCACTCCCACCGCCCCGTGGCCAGCATTCAAGCCTTTGTGACAGGCGATCAGCACGATGATCAGCCCGAACAATTCACCCTTGATCAATCCGATCCATACGTCTTTGGTACTCGCGAAGTTGATCATACTGTTGTAATAAAAGGAACCTTCAACCCCCATGATGGGGACTGCCACAATATACCCTGCCAGGATTCCCATTGCTGAGGAGATTGCTACGAGAATAGGCATGGAGATCAGAATGGCCAGAAAACGGGGTACAATCAAATATTGGGTGGGATAGACCGCCAAGGCACGTAATGCGTCGATCTGTTCCGTGATTTTCATCGTGGAGAGTTCCGCCGCCATGGCCGAGCCGACACGTCCTGAGATCATCAGGGCGGTCAGAACGGGTGCCAGTTCACGAAGCATGGCGATAGTAACCACTGGCCCGGTGGCTGAACTCATCCCCAACTCGCTGAAATGAAACTGGGTCTGGGCTGCAAATACTGCCCCCGTGAAACCACCTGTGATTAACACGATGCTTTGTGATCGAACTCCAATAAATAGTATCTGCTGCATCAACAGCTTCATCCGCAATGGATAGGTAAAAATGCAATGCACGATATCCAAAAACAGAAAGACAATCTGGCCCGCAGAGCGGACAAGATCAAAATAGGTGGCTCCGAATCGTTGGGCTAACTCATTCATGTGGAACAAATACCCCGACAAAGTGACGGCATGAGCCCACCATTGGCAACCTTAAAATCAAAAACACTCCCAATTAGACCCTTGACGGAGACTGCGGGATCGTCGATTTTTCGAGGTGGGCTGAGGTTTTTGGCCGTACGAGGAACAAGGACTCCTAAATAGTACAGAATACCGACAAACATAATGCGTGTGCTCGTGGTGGAAGATGACAGTAAGATTGCATCGTTCGTGGTGAACGGACTGAAGCAAAACAGATTCGCTGTGGATCATGCGGCCAACGGGGATGATGCCCTGGATCTTGCACGCACGGTAACCTATGACGTGGCAGTCTTTGATGTCATGCTTCCTAAGTTGGACGGACTTTCCCTGCTCCGAAAATTAAGACAGGAGAAAATCCTTAC
>Ga0206919_1116_pt1 | contig 18911 bp, 17 predicted proteins | sample Alteio_BWOrgHeat_67_FD_152962 | JGI IMG/M metagenome (GOLD analysis project Ga0206919, IMG submission 152962) | Enriched cells from forest soil in Barre Woods Harvard Forest LTER site, Petersham, Massachusetts, United States -... | ecosystem: Environmental > Terrestrial > Soil > Temperate forest >... | reverse complement strand
AGTTATTGCAGCGATCGAAGCCCAGGGTTTTCAGGTCCAGCGGGCCCATCAATTCGATGCTGCCAAACAGCACGGTTTCATCGACAGCCAACATGTTGGCATGAAGGTCTTCCGCCATATCCCCCGACATGCCCCAGTGGTCGTTGCAGAGGCAGTCTGGCAATATAGTCACCACGTCTTGGCCGGTTTGTTTGCACACAAAGGCCCCATTCTTACTGTAGCCAATTGGAGTGGCACCTGGCCAGGACTCGTCGGCATGCTGAATCTCAATGGCTGCCTGACCAAGGCGGATATCTCCTATAGCACTCTCTGGAGTGAGGACTTTACTGACACTACTTTTCTGAAAGGCCTAAAGGATTGGTTGAAGACCGGTTGCGCCAAACACGATCAGTCCCATGTCAAAAGATGGGAAAGTGTGGATGCCCCCAAGGCTGCTGTTAAAATTGGAACCGACTTTGCCCGACAGTTCCACGATACTCAGCATATTCTCGGTATTTTTGATGAGGGCTGCATGGGCATGTACAATGCGATCATCCCGGATGAATTACTCCATGCAGTTGGCCTATTCAAAGAGCGTCTCAGCCAGTCTGCCCTTTATGCCCGAACTCTCACCGTCACCGATGCGGAGGCGCATGCAGTCTATCAATGGTATCTTGACCGGGGACTCAAGTTTAAGTTCGGGAGCGACGAGAAGACCGAATTAACTGAGCGACAGGTATTGGATCAGTGCAAGATCTATATTGCAGCGGTACGGATCGCTGATGAGTTCGGATGCTCCGCGATCGGCATTCAATATCAGCAAGGATTAAAGGATCTTCTACCTGCATCCGATCTTGTTGAAGGCACGCTCAACAACGTGGACCGTCCGCCAGTCTACCCCGATGGTGGTGGCAAAGCATTATTCGAGGGAGAGGCACTTCCCCATTTCAATGAAGTCGATGAATGCGCCGGTTTGGACGGTTTGGTCACCTATAAGCTATGGCGACAGCTTGGTTTCTCTCCAGAAAATACGCTCCATGACTTGAGATGGGGACGCCATTTCAAAAGCTCACACTTAAATGCTTATGTATGGGTTTTTGAAATATCCGGGGCAGTCCCGCCTGCCCACTTTGAGCAAGGTTGGAAAGAGGCGGTGAGTGAACGCCAGCCTCCGATGTATTTCCGGTTGGGAGGTGGAACGCTCAAGGGAATCAGCAAACCCGGTTGGGTAGTCTGGAGTCGGGTTTTTGTGGCGAAGGGAGGACTTCATTATGACACCGGTTTGGCCGAAGTGGTCAAACTTCCCCCTGAAGAAACCGAAGAACGACTTCGTCTCACTACTTCACAATGGCCAATCATGCATGCTGTCTTACAGGGAATCACCCGCGATCAAATGATGGCACGACACAAGGCAAACCATATTCAAGTAGTCTACGCTCCCGACAAAGCAAGTGCCCGGAAGGGACTGTACGCAAAGGCAGCGGCAATGCGGGAGTTGGGTCTGAAAGTGGCTGTTTGCGGGCGGGTTTAACCCTAATTGGCTACACCCCGTCCGGTCGCTGCCGGATTGGGGAAACAAAGCGGTGTCATCGCCACCGCACTCCACATGCTCTTATCAATTGCATTATCCAACTTTGGATTTTCCCATGATGCGACGGTAATTCATAAAGTCGGAGTGCATGCGGTGGAATACCCGATATTTCCGGTCATGATATGATTTCGAAGCTGTTGCGGGTAGAATCACTTTTTCAGAAGCATTCATCGCGTTCATAGCAGCCAATACTGAGGGATAAACTCCTGCAGCAACCGACCCAAGAACAGCCGAACCAAGTAGAACCGCTTCAGACTCTTTGGGGAGTATAAGGACACAACGGGTGATATCGGCATGTTCACGCAAAAATACGGGGTTCTTAGTTCCACCGCCACAAACCAGGAGAGTCTCAATCTCATAGCCTTTCCGCTTCATCTCCTCAAGAATGTGGCGCGTCCCATAAGCAACGGCCTGAATGGCGGCTAGATATTGTCTAGCAAGATCATCGAGTGTGGCCGAAAGGGCGAGACCAGAAATCATCCCCTTTAATGTGGGATTGGCCCGGGGTGAACGATTACCGTGGTAATCGGGTTGAATATGCAGATCGTGGGTCAGTTCCGCAGGGAAATTGCAGGACTCTGCCTTGGCGAGTGTATCGAGTCGGATATTGAGGAGCTGGTAAACAGTTTTGCCTTGCACCTTTGCTTGAGCTTTCAAAGCTTCTGCCTCGGGATGAGAAAATATCACATGATCGATCAAGGCACCTGTAGCAGATTGACCACCCTCGGTAAGCCATAGCCCTGGGATCATCGCAGAAAAATAGGGACCCCAAACACCCGGAATAAAACGTGGTTTTGCTGAAACCGCCATGTGACAGGAGGAGGTGCCACCGATAAGAGCAAGGCGTTTTTCGAGGAGAAGAGGCGTAACTTTTTTACCTCGCAATGGTGCACCCAGCATCCCCAATCCACCCGCATGCGCATCAATGATCGAAACACTCACGGGCGTCCCCGGATTGAGTCCAAACTCCCGGGCAGCCCGTTTTGTAAGACCTTCACCCAGTGGTTCACCCATGGGCCGAACGCGGGATCCAATTTTTTTAAAGCCTTTTGATATTAGATCTCCCAGTCCAATTTTTTTAAAGTACCCTGAATCCCAACCGTTGCCATCAAACCCCTTTTGGCCCAGATACGTCCACTTGCACACGGTGCTGCAAAGGGAACGGGTTTCATCGCCGGTCGCCCGGAAAGTCAGGTAATCAGGTAAATCAAAAAATAGTGCGGTTTTCTTCCAGGCAACTGGAAGGCTTTCCTTTACCCAGAGCAATTTGGGCGTTTGCATTTCAGGCGAAATTATGCCGCCGATATAACGAAGAACTGGATGCCGCGTGTGAGTGATCCGTTCTGCCTGGGTGATTGCGCGATGGTCCATCCAAACAATCACATTTTGTTCAGAACGACCAGTTGGACTTAGGGAAACCGGACGGAAGTTGGCATCAATCGCGACAAGAGAGCAGGTCGCATCGAATCCAATTCCTCTGATTTCCCTGGCTTTGACTCCGGCCTCTCTCATGGCCCCTTTCACTGCGAGAGAACAGGCTCGCCAAATATCCTCGGAGGATTGTTCAACAAAATCGGGCCGTGGTTTCCACATGCGGATCGGGTGGGTCGATTGCCCAAGCATCCGACCTCGTGCATTAAATATACCAGCGCGGGCACTACCCGTACCCACATCTACGCCAATAAAATAAGAAAGTTTGTCCATGCTTGCTCCGTTTTAGATAGCGGGTATCCTCTCTATGAACTTAAAAAAGTCAATAATGCGAATGTCGCCAAGTCACTTATGAAAATCCCCGTTACGATCGTTACCGGATTTCTCGGTTCTGGAAAAACCACGCTGATCTGTGGGTTACTAAAAAAGAACCCCGACCGACGTCTGGCTGTTCTGGTTAATGAGTTTGGCGAGGTCTCTGTCGATGGGGCGTTGCTGCGGACCGCTGGAGAAGGATGTGGCGTTGAGATTCACGATCTGCCAAACGGTTGTATCTGTTGCACAATCAAGGACGATTTCCTCCCAATCATGCAACAATTGCTCGGACGGAAAAATCAGATCGATCATGTGATCATCGAGACCTCGGGCCTAGCCCTGCCAGCACCGGTAATGAGGGCGTTGTCCTGGCCGGAAATTCGGAATGATTTTCAATTGGATGCGGTGCTGACAGTAGTGGATACACCCCATCTGTTGGATGGACAGTTCGAGTCCGGCAAGGCCATTCCGGGTGCCAATTCCACTGATGTGCCGGAACATTTACAGTCGGTGGAGAGTATTCTCAACGAACAGCTTGAGAATGCAGATGTCGTTGTCCTTAATAAGATTGATGATCTGTCCGAGACCGCTCTTCTTCGCGCTGAGGAATTAGTCCGTCAAAAGGCTCCCAAAGTCCGTTTTCTCGAGTTAGCCCATCATGCAGAATTGGACACCCGTCTCTGCATGGGACTGAATGTCCACGAAGAACCCTGTACTCATGCAGACCATAACCACGAACATCACGATCATGGTCATCACCATGGCCCGGTAAAGCATGTGCCATTGGAATTGGATCGTCCGTTGGAGGACCAAACGCAGTTTGATGGACACAGCCATACTGGAATCGGGACTCACCAACACGGTGAGCATTCCCACGAACATTTCCATGATCACGATACCGGTTGGCAATCGTTTGTCCTGCGTTCCAAACGACCGATCGAACTGGAAAAACTTAAGGTCGCTCTGAGAGAGGTGACATTGCAACAACCTATTCTTCGCTCCAAGGGATTCGCTGCCATACGCGGGAAGCATCATCGCCTGGTACTTCAGGCCGTTCGTTCCCGAGTACAGACCTATTTTGAAGGCGCACACTCTCACGATCCTCATTCAAGCCTGGTCTTTATTGGCTACCATCCCAGGAGGGACGCCGTGGTTCAATTGATGAGCGAGCTGACAGGCGAAGAGTGGCAATAGGTTCTTTCCGATTGACTTGCCTAAGCATTCTTTCGATGGAATGCTAGATGTCGATTGAGACCTGATCGACATAAGGTTGAGTCCCCGAAATGGTCACTCATTCCTCCATCGCATGGAAGTGGGAAGGAAAGAGGCGACCCCCTCGAGGGATGGAGTAAGCGCCGAAAGTTGGCCGCTTTCCTCATTATGTTGGGGCGCGACCAGGCCAGCATTCTCCTTCGTGAATTTGAAGATCGTGAGGTCTCTGAAATCGTCCTCGAGATGGTACGCATGGATTTTATCAGCGAGGAGCAACAGGATGAGATTTTACGCGAATTTGCCGAGGTAGCTCACATCGCGAATACGAGCAAAAGAGGTGGGGTTGAGTTTGCCCATGAGGTTCTCGAAATGCGCTTGGGCACACGAAAAGCCAATGAGATCATCAGTCGGATTATTCCCAATAAACATCGAGGAGTTGATCGGACACTTTTGCCAGACTGGGATCCGAAATCTCTTTTCAGCATTCTAGGAGGCGAGAATTTACAAACCCAGGCATTGGTGATCAGCTATATGCAACCCTCGGTAAGCGCCGGACTGTTGGAGCAGTTCGACCTGAACCAGCGTGTGGCGATCATTGAACGGATGGGACTAATGGAACCGCTTCCTTCCGAGTTTGTTGAGCAAATCCTAACCAAAGTACGCGAAAGGTGTCATATGAAAAATGGACCCGAATTCACCCGCACCGGAGGTGCCCAGAGCCTGGCCCAAATTTTAAATTCCATGGACGAAGGTGCTTTGAAAGAGACACTCGCCGGTCTGCAGGCTCGCAATCCCGAACTGGGTAACAATGTCAAACAATGGCTCTTTGTCTTTGACGATATTGCCCATTTGGATGATCGTACGATCCTCGAAATCACCAAAAATATTGAAATGCCCGATTTGGCCAAAGCCCTGAAGACAGCACCAGACGGAGTCAAGGAGGCCATCTTTCGTGCCTTTCCCAAACGTCGGACGGAATTTCTTAAGGAGGAACTCGAGAACATGCCTGCCATCCGCGTCACCGAGGTTCAGGCCGTCCAGGCCAAAATTGTCCAGACTGTTAATGATCTCCAAAAGGAGGGCCTGATCCATATTTCGAGATTCGATCGCAAGGTCTGAAGCTGCGGAAAAGACAAGGATATTTGGGACAAGGATTAACAGGTTTTTGGAGTGCGGGTGCCATGACACCGCTTTTCTTCGCGGGTCCAAGCCGGCAAGGCCTCTCCCCGATCGGTTACCTAACAAGATGCCTTGAAACACGTCTGACTTTATGGCGTAAGAGTAATCGTTACCAATTCCGGATTGCATACTTCCGAATAACCGACGGAACTTACGTCAGAGGTTCTATTCCCACGATCAAATTTCTCTTCGTATCCTCAACCTCTCGTTTTTATATTCGCGTACAGACCTAAACGATAACATCAAGAACGGACTCCCGAATTTCCCTCTTACTCGCCTATTGGCCATCAATATGAATCAGTTCCTTGAACGGATTGAATACCTTCAGTCCTGGACAACGAAAATCCTTGTCGTTTCCTGTTACGATAGTCATGTCGTGTCGCCGTGCAGTGGCCGCAATATAGCTGTCTTCAATCGGCATCCGTTGTCCAGCTTTTTCAAGTAAATGTTCCTGCTCTGCCCAGACGTGGGCCACGGAAATATTGAAGCCATGGATACGGCCCTGCATCCCATCGATTAGCCGCGTGAGCCACGCCTGCATGATCTGGCGTTGCTTTCCTTCTTTGCTACGAAGCCAGAAAGCGAGTTGAGCAATCACGATGGAACTAGTGTAACAGCGATCCTTTTCCCGCTCAAGCCAAGCAATAACCAGCGGGTCGCCCTTGCTCTTCGCGGGTTGAGAAAGCACATCTGTGTCAAGGAGCCAATTCACAACTTGCGCCGACGAGGGAATTCACCACGCCTCTGTGGTAGGTCATCCATTGGAATCGGGCACTCCTTTAGCACTGCCAGCCAATCGCGCTTAGGGTTGATGCGACGAAAAATAATTGCATCTTCCTCTCCATCGAATTGCGCGTCAAAGTAATCCCCTGGCGATGTTGGGGCAAGGGTTGCCGGAATGGTTAACCGACGCTTGGCATCAAGAGTAAGAATCATCGTGGGATGATCCCACACACCTGTCACTGCGTCAATCTAATTGAAGGAAAGGAAGTAAACAGCCAGGGAATATTATCTTTAAATCTGGATACAAGTCGTTCAACCGAGCCATACAAAAATCTCGATCTTGCCGAGGCACTGATCTATTCTGCAAAATAATGGAAATTTTCCCAGGTTCTGAATTGCGCTTTCGCACAGGGGTATTGCGGTTCCAGTTTGCTTTCAATCCAAACTCGGGTACGGTGAGGAGATGCCAACCAAGCATGAAAAGACCACACTAGCCGATTGCCAAAGTCAACAGGATCATCGCCGAATCCGAATCGACAAGGTGGGGGTGAAAGACCTGCGCTACCCGATCATTGTCCGGGACAAAAAAACCCAGGAACCGCGACATACGGTAGCAATTGTCTCACTGGCTGTTGATCTGCCCGAACATTTTAAGGGAACACACATGAGTCGCTTTGTGGAGATTCTCAACTCTTGCTGCCCAGAGATGAATATCGAACGAATACCCATCCTCCTTCGCGAGTTGCAGAAGAAACTTCATGCTGAGGCAGCTCACCTGACCCTGGAGTTTCCCTATTTCATTGAAAAGCAGGCTCCAGTGACCGGTGCCAAAGGATTGGTTGATTATCATGTTAAATTGGAGGGATCGGTGTACGGAAACGACATTGATGTGGTTTTGACCGTGACGGTTCCTGTCACCACATTGTGTCCTTGCTCTAAGGCGATCAGCGAATACGGTGCCCACAATCAGCGTGGATATGTCACCTTGGCGGCACGATTTGCAGGGATGCTGTGGATTGAGGATATGATTTCGCTTATCGAGGCATCCGCTAGCGCACCAATCTACTCGCTATTGAAACGTCCCGATGAAAAGTTTGTCACTGAACAGGCCTACGAAAACCCTGTTTTTGTCGAAGATCTCGTGCGCAATGTGGCCGTCCGATGCAACGAACACGCCGACATCACCTGGTACAAAGTCGAGGCTGAAAACATGGAGAGCATTCACAACCATTCCGCCTATGCATGCGTCGAGAAGCCTGCTGAATAGTTCTGAGAATAGGCGGAAAGGCATTGTTTAACCGCAGATTACCCCGATTTTCACAGATTTATTTTTCCCCGACAAGTGGGCGCATATGGAAATTCGCCCTCCACCTGTTTTCGTGATAGAATCCTCTCTATGAAGCCGATACTTGTCTTCCAACATATTCCCTGTGAGGGTCCCGGGCGGATGTTGGATTTTGCGGCTGAGCGAGGAATCCCGCTCGAGACGATCCACTTTCTGGAGGGAGGCACTCTCCCCTCTAGTAGAGACTACTCCGCACTTCTGGCCTTGGGAGGATCGATGAATGTGTACGAGGAAGACAAATACCTTTGGTTGGCTCCTGAGACACAATTTATCTCGGAATGGGTTGGAGCTGGCAAACCCTACCTCGGATTATGTTTGGGAGGACAGCTCCTTGCAAAAGCCGTGGGAGGTCGGGTGACAAAAAATGCTAGAAAAGAGATCGGAAACTTTGAAGTTCAGTTAACATCCGCCGGTCAGCAAGACCCTATTTTTTCAGGGTTTCCAGCGAAATTCCCTGTGTTTCAATGGCATGGTGATACGTTCAGCGACCTGGCTGGTGGCGAGTGTCTGGGCAGTTCTGCCTGGTGTGCCCATCAGGCTTTTCGAATTGGGGAAAAAGCGTACGGACTGCAATTCCATGTGGAAATCACTCAGGCCATGGCAAAGGAGTGGCTCCACGAATATAATATGGAGCTAATTGATGAGAAGTTAAATCCCCAAGAGATCTTTGATGAATTCGCCAGACTGGAATCTCACTACGCGACACTGAGCGAGCAGCTATTCTCGAACTTTTTTCAAGTGGCAGGACTTTAGTCGCTTAGATCCTAAAATCCGCAGACAATTTACACACAGATTAAGGGTTTGCGGAAGTCTGCGGGGAAAACTTCTGCGATTTTTAGGTTTATTTGACTCTCTGGGCATCGCTCCAGAGATCTTCCAGACTGTAATGACCGCGTTTGCTGGTGTGGAAGATGTGAACCATCACCGTACCATAATCGATCACGATCCATTGGCTCCTGGGAAACCCATCGACAGCTTGGGGATACAATCCGTATCCATCTTTGAGCTCCTTTTCCATCCCATTGGCAATCGCCTTAAGCTGGGGCTCGGACTGGGCCGAGCAGATGACAAAGAAATCGGCCACTGCGGAAACCTTACGCAAATCCAGGATCAAAGGGTCTTCGGCCTTTTTGTCTTCAGCGAAAGTTCTACAAAGCTTGGCGAGTTTGAGTGAGGTAAGGGCTGACATGGGTTGTTTATAGATTATCGGTAGAGTCCCTTACGGGAGATATAGCGGGCAATGTGGGCAGGAACGAGGTGCTCAATCATTAGATGGTTTTTTACGCGTAATCGGATCTCGGTTGAAGAGATAGCCACCGGTCGCGGTTGCGGCAAGTAGATAACGCCATGAAGAAGTCGACCACGTCGGAATCCAGGCCGATCCATCACGAGAAAGGTCACCATTTTACGGAGGGAATCGAATTTCTCCCATGTCGAGAGCTTTTCGAGCTGGTCCAATCCAATCAACCAGCAAAAACTGGTTCGCGGCCTGGATTGGCGAAAAAAGAGAACCGTATCGATGGCATAGGATGGAGGTCCCCGTTTAATTTCGCAGTCGCTCACCAAAAGGCGATCACTTCCCTTAACTGCCGCTCGTAGCATTCTCAAACGATCGGCAGCAGGGGCCATTTCCCGATCGAGTTTATGAGGGGACTGGGCACATGGAATAAAAATCACTTCATCCAAGTGAAGTTGCTCCAGAGCGTCTTGTGCAGCAATCAAGTGGCCCAGATGCACCGGATCGAAGCTGCCGCCATAAAGTCCAATCCTTCGATTCATAATTGGTATCTCATTACAAAATCTACGTCAATCTGTGTAATCTGCGGATAAAACGTCTGCGGATTTTATGTTTATAGCTTTTTCTCATCGTCTGCACCTGGAAGACGTTGCATCGTGCTCACCATGGTGACCTCTCGGTTGAAAATGGTGTGGAGAGTTCCATCGGCCTGTTGAATTTTTACCACTCGTAGGCCAACTTCATGAACGGTTCCCAGCTTGCCATTGATTTCGACGTAGTCCCCCACACGAATTTGCTCCTCAAATAGGAGGGAGATCCCGGTGACCATGTCCTGGATCAAACCCTGGGAGCCAAAACCGACCGCACTGACCAGCATCGCGCTCCCCAGAGTCAGTGACTCAGCAGGGACCCCCCAGATGACGAGGATTTTGAAAAAGCCGAGAAAGGTGATCGTGTAACGGGCGGTGCTTTGGGAAAGACTTTGTATGGTATCGATCTTTTTCTGGTGAGCAGCGTTGTTGGGCTTTCGCTTACGAAGCAATAGACACAAGCCAATGATCAGACGTCGGGCCAAAAAATTTATTACTCCGATGAATATGATAACGACTACGGTGTGATCCAAAATGTGTATGTAGGTGCCGGACTCGACCAATTGATACGCTCTCTCAACTTCATTTTTCCAGACATTGGATAACATACCCCCCTTATGATGTTACGAGTCCCTGACTTCAAGACAGAATATTTTGCCCGCCGTGTCCCCCTCCTCTTCCTCTTCCTCTTCCTCGATTTCTTTTCCTCATTTTAGAACCTCGAAAGGCAGGGAAGATTAAGAATGAGATTAAGATTAGGAGTAAGAGTAAGGGGAGGAGGAAAAAGTGAGCTACTCCTCCGGGTGGTTATGTTACGATTCCATGAAAAGATATTAATTCGTGATTTTTGGCTTTCGACTTTTCAAAAATGATCTTAGCTATGGAGTCTCTATGGCAACCTCGAACTCCCCGATCACCAATTTCATCAATCACCATTACCGACATTTCAATGCCGCAGCATTGAAAGAGGCTGCGGTAGCCTATCGCCATCATCTGGATGAGGGTGGCATCATGTTTCTCACACTGGCTGGTGCCATGAGCACCGCCGAGTTGGGAGTCTCCCTTGCGGAGATGATCAGGCAGGACAAGGTTCACGCGATTTGTTGCACGGGCGCTAATCTGGAAGAGGATGTTTTTAATTTGGTGGCTCACGATTACTATGAACGGATTCCAAATTACCGCGATCTGACTCCTCTGGATGAACAGAAGTTGCTCGATCGCCATATGAACAGGGTCACTGACACCTGCATTCCGGAGATGGAAGCCATGAGGAGGATAGAATCGGTGGTACTCGAGGAATGGGTGGCAGCAGATAAAAAGGGTGAACGCTATTTTCCACACGAGTTCATGTACAAGATTCTTCGGAGCAACAAACTGGAAAAATCCTATCAGATCGACCCTAAGAATTCCTGGTTACTGGCTGCTGCTCAGAAGAATCTCCCCATGATTGTGCCCGGATGGGAGGACGCAACCCTGGGCAATATGTATGCCGGTCACGTAATCTCTGGTGACGTCAAAAATGTTCACACAGTTCGCACGGGCATCGAGTACATGATGGAGCTGGCCGAATGGTACACCAAGACTAGCAAACCCATGGGGTCCCTCGGTAATATCGGCTTCTTTCAAATTGGCGGAGGCATCGCTGGCGACTTCCCCATCTGTGTGGTGCCCATGCTTCACCAAGACCTTCAACGAGAAGAGGTCCCACTCTGGGGTTACTTCTGCCAGATCAGCGATTCCACTACCAGCTATGGCTCCTACTCCGGAGCCGTCCCCAATGAGAAAATTACTTGGGGCAAACTCGGGGTGGACACCCCTAAATTCATCGTCGAGTCAGACGCATCCATCGTGGCCCCCCTCATCTTCAGTTATATATTGGGTTGGTAATTTTGATTCAGAATCACAAGCATTCCGCAGGAGTGCTTCGATTTTTTTGGAGTGTGAAAATCCAAGTCCGTCACAGCCATGCGCAGGAGGATGCATAATCTGCGGTTAATAAGTTCCTGCTTTCTGTTTTGCATGAAAGAACTGTTTACTATGGCGTGGCTTCAGGTAGATCGAGATATTGAATCTATGAAGAACTGGTCCCGTATCTTTTTACACTCTTTCTGTATCGCCATAATTTTCCAAGGCTTACTCCTGGCGCAAACCACAGATCCGGTCAAAATCGCTCAACTTCAGGCGCGGTTTCAGAATGGTGTGGAATTGGAAAAGGAAGGGAAGTTGAATGAGGCGCTCGACGTTTTTTTGGGTATTATCAAAGATGAGCCCAAGGCGCGTGGCTCGCTCTTTTTTGCCGGGATGGTGAAAATGGAGTTGAACGACCCCGAATCTGCTATCGATTACCTAACCCGATTTCGAGAGCTTGAACCTAAAGATTTTAAGCCTATCATTCTGCTCATTCAGGCCAACCAATCCCTCCGTCGGACAATTAAAGTCGATGCCCTGCGAAAGGAGCTGTTTGAAATGCGGAGTTCCGCCTCCATTCCAGGATTAAGCGATGTCAAGTCGTATACCCGGGAACGGATCCGTGGAGACAAGGATACCTTAATCGAAATCAACGATTTTTTTGACTACAAAAGCGAACCCAATTTCCTATTCATGGGCGAACAGGCCAGTGCGAACAGCGGAATAATCCGAAGTCTTGTTGTTTTTTATAATACCGATGAGAGTGCTGCAGTCCGAGCTAAAAACCCTAAGTTCGCCGATGTGGAGGTTTTTGATTTTGGCGAACAGGTCATAAAGAATGGAAAAGCTGTTCAGATAAACATCTATCGTCAGGAGTACGAGAAGCCCACATTCGATACCGCTCGGAAATGGATCCTCGATGCCATTAAAGCACCCCCCAAGCCCATAACTACGATCCCACTGCAATCAGCTCCATAGCTTAATTAATAATTAGCAGTTAATAATTAGAAATGGGGGAGGGGATTGGATTTTTAACCACAGATTACGCAGATTTTCACAGATTGATTTTTTGGTATTTTACTCCCTATTATCTATTAGTAGTCGCCTCTGGCCCTTATCCGAACTGTGGCGATCGATTTCAGAAAATCACGGTAACCAGCGGGTTGAAGATATCTGTACTGATAATAACGAAGGTCTAGCCAGAATGGCGAACCTCCCCAGTGACTAGGAGTAATTCGGACAACTAGTTGTTTCCCTTCGGAAGGAATACTTTTCAATGTTCTGGCGAGCGTGGTCATTTCCATCAATGTTTCGATGTCAAAAGATGAATATGTTTCACTCATTGACTGTAAGGTGACAATGGGCGAGATCCCTCTTCCAAGGGAGGAGCATTGGGGAATCATGCCATCCTGTGTTTGTATGACAAATTTTCGAGCGGGGTGGCCTGGTTCGGTCACAAGATTTGTCCAACAAATTGCAGGCAACATCTCGCTTGCTCCCGGTATATCAAACTCGTCCTCAATCTCAATGAAGTTTGCCTTCGGGAAGTTTATATCATCATTTAGAGCCTGTATCACCGCCAACTGTTTGACATGTTCCGCCTGCCGAGCCAGATGCGTTTCTAGATTTGAGCAGGTAAAAAGGACCAGTACCATCGACCCCATAGAGGTCATAAAATATAGAGGATGAATTTGCAGTAAAGAGCCGCAGATTCGAAATAGGACTAGGATAAGCATCCCGACGGCTGGACAGAGCAGGAGGCAGTTCCGGGAGTCCCAACCGGTGATGAAGAAATAGCGATTTACCATTATGTACGGAAGCGCGATCGAAAGGATGCTCACGATTGAAATTAGGCCCAATGTTCGGGTTTCAACCCAAACACCCGATAGACTCTTGGACTCTGACTTGTTAGTTGGCCATCTTTGTTGTGCACACAGAACGAAAACCGCCAGAAGTACGAGTGTTAGCCAGGGAGGTGGAAGCATGCTGGACACCTCTCGGGCTACCCCCAGAAGGACTTCGCTTACCAGACTGAATAAATCCGGGATCATTCCAGTAGAGAGGTGTGGATGATTATAATCCGAATAAGCTCCATTCGGAGGGGAATAGAGATTTTTTAACAGATAAAAAAGCCCTGGAGCAAAAATGAGATGGGGATACTCCTGAACGACATTCCAGGCCCTAGTGAAAATGTTGGCCTGGGTTTGGGAGCTTCGCAAAACGTACCATGCCGAAGCGATGTAATGGAAAACCAATAGGCCGGCATAGTTTCCCGTCAGAAAAAAGACCCCAAACAGAATTAGCCTCTTCAATAGACTCTTAGAAGACCAGTACAATTCAATGAACCAGGCGAAAACATAGATCATGTAGAAAAGATAGTACTGTGAGACTGCACACTCTCCCCATAAGCTGAAAGCAGGATAGGTTATTGCGCAGGCAGCGACCCAAAAGGCTTCCAACGGATGAAACCACCTGATCAGAATAAAATACAATCCGATGGCAATTCCTATGGCACACACCAGTCCAATCACCCGGTGCACGAATAGGGGATCTGGTACATAGCAAAATATTCTAAACCAGAACGTTAATTGAGGTACGCCAACCTCCTGAAAGTAGGCTTGGAAATAGTCTGGTCTAGATTCTAGCATCCATTCATTGCAATAGATCGAGTCCCCAACTGCAGACCGTGTCAGCAGAACGATCCCATGATTGAGAAAGCCCAAAGCCAACAAACCAAGTAGATATTGCAAATGACGGTTTGGAAGTGATCTATGTTCCATGTCTACTTATCCAATGTATTATCATTCCTCTTCGTGAGTCAACCACCCTTTGAGATCTCATTTAGACTTGAATGGGGAAGCGGCCTCATCTAAACTGGAAAGCGTTATTTCCCTCAGATTCAATAATACTATTCTATCTTCCATGCTTAGGCAAACCAGAGGCTACAAGACAATGTAGCAGAGAAGCTTTACACGGGATTTTTGGGGACGTCATGGTATGAAGACAAAATGGTTGTCTTAAGTGACTTACTGAAAGCTCAAGAAATGAACCGAATTGATCTTATCAAGATAGATATTCAGGGTGCTGAAGGTCTTGCTCTTGCGGGTCTACACAAAACCCTTAGGGATTCTAAGTCATTGGTCGTATTTTCTACGTAAGAAAGTACGCCTCTCTTCATGGAACCGTATCTCCGACCTCATCCAGTTTCCAGTCGTCTCCTTCTCTTCTCCATTTAACGTAGCTCTTTAAACTTCCATCCTGCCAGTGGTAAACACTCCTCTTTTGAATCCACTTGTCGATTGGAGCAGATTCAATGCGATCTCGATAACGATATTGTGAATTCCCTTGGAAAATAGCAAAAAATAATTCCCCTTTTCGGGAAAAATCGGCTGCCACCTGATCTTTCGTATAAGTTCCCGTCCCCATAATATTGCCGCTCGACCCCCCATACGAATTGAAACGAAAACTCTTTTCCTCCGGCATCAAGTTAACCAGGCCCGATACATTTTCATTCGTAACGGCGCTCAAATATGCGTTCATCGCATCATCTAGCCCTGTATTATCAAACGCAGAATTATTGATATAGGAAACAACGCCAACGATGCAGAGTAAGACTAAACCGGTGATCCCATAAGCATAACGTCTGAGGTTACTCTTCTCCATCCAGCGCAGATCGGGATTACTGCGGGATATTATACTGGTCGAGTTCGCCCCACTTTCAGTATCCTTTTCCTCTTTGACTTGCGTATTTTCCTGACGCCTATTGGACTGCGTGGGAACTGACTTAAAACTGGCATCCACGATCTTACCTGCCGAGCTGATCATGCCTTTGCGCTTGAGTTCCTCAGCAAAGAGAAGAAAGAGTTTATCGAACAGTTTGAGATTGGTGAGTCTCTCTCGAAACAGGCTAATGGTTCGGGTATCCGGTACCGGATCACCAGCAGTTAATCCTAAAAAACGCTGCCAGGTCACTCGATCTAAAATCTGGTACTCAAGAGCTTCATCAACAACGTCATAGTAGCGTCCTAAGATCAAAATTTTGAACATCAAAAGCGGATCATAAGGAAGGTGGCCCGCTTTTGTGTGGGCTTCAGCATAAATCGAAGCCTCTAAAGTTGGCTGAAATAGAGTCCAATCAATAGCGGCATTGAGTCGCTCCAGTGGATCACCGATTTTACTGAGTTTTACCTGGCGATCTTGATCAGGTAATCGGCCAGTTGGGTCATTTGTTGCAGATTCCATTTCAACCACCTTCAGGGTGCGCTTATTCTTTTTCTGTATCCAACCCCGTAATCAGACTATCATATATCCACCCGTATGAGAATAGTTTTATTTCACAACCATCCCACAGGATGCCGAATAAAGTGGGTCACCGTCGCGATAGTGACAAAAGCATTCTGGGGTAAGAACGGGGATTTTGGCTGTTTTGAAAGATTCTATTTGGATGCCTATTCCCCTTAAGTTATCGCCATTCGTGTCTTGCCACTGCACCCCCAAAAAGGCAATTCTACTCAAAAATCTTTAACTCATTTTTGCAGGTTTTTCTAACTTCCCTCTCGAAGTTTATTCGCTCCCATTTTCGCACTTTCTTTCAATTCAAATAGCCTTGGTGCCGACTACGCCGGATTATGCATTTTCTCATTTTTTAGCCTTTCTCCTCTTGCATATTGTGAGGAACAGAGTGCCAATATTATTTTCTATACATATGCAACTGATTGACTATTAGTGAGTTAATGCGTTTGGCACATGATTTGCGAACTTGCACAATTATATTTCGTGCGGAGTACGATGAAACAGATTTCTCACACATGCTATCAATTAGATGACTGCAAAAACTCAAAAAGGTACCGTTATGCTATGCACAGCCAAAAGACTTAAAAGTTACAAATTGAAGTGTATCGATGGAGAGATCGGACATGCCAAAGATTTTTACTTCGACACCCGGCACTGGACTGTTCGTTATCTAAGTATGGAGACAGGTGGCTGGCTCTCTGGCAGGAAGGTCATGGTTTCTCCATATGCATTAGATTCTATAGTACATTCTGAGCAGTACCTCTCCTGCACCTTAACTAAAGAACAAATTGAGAACGGTCCATCTTTGAATTATGACCAACTGGTCTCTCCACAATTTGAAACAGATTACCATGGATATTTTGGGTGGCCACTGTATTGGGATGGCCCACACTCCTGGGGAAAATATCCTTACGTCAGATGTGACCATGATCAATGGAGCGATTATACCGATAGTAAAGCCTGGACTCCTCACCTACAAAACACTCGTGATGTGAGTGGACACCAACTACATGTCACAGATGGTAAAAGTGGGCATATCGATGATTTTATCATCAATGTTAAGACTTGGATGATTCGCTATCTCATCGTCAGCCTTCGGGACTGGTGGTCGGAAAATAAGGTACTGATCTCGCCACGATGGGTCGATCGAATTAGTAACGGTGAATCTAAAATCTTCGTCGATTTTAGCTGCGAATCGCTCAAACGATCGCCGAAATACACTGAAGAGTCTCTACTGACACTAAATTGTGAGACCGAGCTTTATCTTAATTACCAGAGTGCCAATGAGGAGATGGAGAAAATTGTCCAACGCGGCGCAAAGACCCCCAATCAAAGTAAGCTCAAACAACCGATCGCTTGCGCATCGCGCAGCCGTAGACACTTTATAGATCTTCAGAATCTCCCCTCCGATATGCAAACACATTGTCATGGAGAGTGAAGATCAAAATCAAAAGGGAAACTAAGAGTTCACAAGCCGAGAGAAATTTATGCCACAAAGCATGAAACATTTAGTTGGAGTCAAACTCGATGGACTGGACGATAAAATCGGCCATACGAAAGATTTTTATTTTGATGATCAGGAATGGGTGGTTCGTTACGTGGTCATGGATACAGGGTCCTGGTTGCCGGGACGAAAAGTGCTGATCTCTCGTCATGCCTTCAGTAATCTCGAATTGACCGATGGAAACCTCGTTGTGAATCTAACAAGGAAACATATTGAACACAGCCCTTCAATTGAATCCCATAAGCCAGTCTCTCGACGATTTGAAGAAGAGTATCATAAATATTATGGTTGGCCTGGCTATTGGTTGGGTGATTCGGTATGTGGGATAGCTGGTTATCCGATGATTCCTCCGCCAATCACGTTTCATCCTTTCGAACCAGCCACGACGGAGACATCGCAACACGAGTCCTATGATAACCATCTTCGCAGCATGCAGGACGTGATCGGACATCATATCAAGGCAAGCGATGGGATGTGTGGCCACGTTTACGATTTTATGATTGATCCCGAAACCTGGAAGATTCCTCAATTGGTCATTAAAACCGGGCATCTATTCTTAAATAAAGAGGTCGATATACCGTCAGACAAAATTGAATATATCAGTTGGGATCAAGATACGGTGTTCGTTGATTTGACAAGGGATGCCATTGAGCAACGCCCAGAACATCACCTGGAAGTCCTTTAACTTGAAACCGAGATTAAAGGGGTTGCGGGGCCAGGATTTGAACCTGGGACCTTCAGGTTATGAGCCTGACGAGCTACCGGGCTGCTCCACCCCGCGATATAAGGGACTGTCACTGTGCAGGATAATTCATTTACCTGCAAGTCCTAATTTCAAGAAGCAATAGATGTGCCCTTAAGAGTCTGAAAGTTTTCCTCGCCAAAGATAAAATATTGGTCTGATCTAAGCTTGCAGTAACCAGTTGCCGACCTGAAATAGGAAAGCAGTTTGTTAAACCAAGTCTTGGAGTTCGCCCCCCGAGCAAGCAGGAGATAATGTTATGTCAAAGAAAATATCAGCAGGAGCTCAACGTCGCAGTGCTGCAAAGCAGAAGGCTCAGGAGTCGACTAAAAAAGCAACTTCCTCCAGTTCACGTCGATCTTCCAAACAAACTGAGGTTAGGGATCCTGAGTTGGCCACTGAACCGATGAATTTTGATCCCTCGGCCTTTAAGTTTGTCCTTACTCCACAGCCCCCGCAGGCCTCCCATCAACCTCCAGCCTATGAACACCTGGGTGAACTGCCAGACTCCTACGGAACCAAAAAGCTTTATCTCACAGCCCGAGATCCCCACTGGTTGTACGGTTATTGGGATTTAACCGATGATCAGTACCTTGAGGCGACTCGTGCCGCTCACGATCACAAGTTGTTCCTTGAGCTTTTTCGTGAGGGAAGCAGCGACCGTCTCCAGCAGATCCAAATTCCTCGGGGAGCCAAGGGATGGTACCTATTGGTTGGAGCCCCCGACAATCGCTTTTACGCCCGCCTGGGATATTACAGGCAGGACGGTGGATTTGAGGAAATCTCCCGCTCCGGCGTGGCTCATACGCCCCGGGACACGTTTTCATGGAAGACTCAGGCCCGGTTTGCAACAATTCCCTTC
>Ga0206919_1115_pt1 | contig 18945 bp, 14 predicted proteins | sample Alteio_BWOrgHeat_67_FD_152962 | JGI IMG/M metagenome (GOLD analysis project Ga0206919, IMG submission 152962) | Enriched cells from forest soil in Barre Woods Harvard Forest LTER site, Petersham, Massachusetts, United States -... | ecosystem: Environmental > Terrestrial > Soil > Temperate forest >... | reverse complement strand
ACAGTTACAAAGTAGAAGTGCGATAAACCTGCGCGTAAAAGACCATCTATTTTATCGAGACTAATTTTCCACCAGGCGAAGAACTGATCCATCTCGTTTCCTACACAAGAGCTCGGCACGGCTTCAAAATGTAGAGTTTCCTTTCCAATCGCTCCTGAAACCACTTGCATGGGATCATCCCCTTTACGCCAATGGCCTACTTGAATGCGCAATAAACCTGAATAACCTGTGGGAAATAATGCAGCCTGCCAAGACCAGAGCCTTTCTGCTGTAAGTGGTTGATCGTACTTTTTTGTTGCATCGATCAGGATATCGACAAGGCCATCAATTGACCGACTTGGCTGTGGCAACCCGAAAGTTGGAAGGTCTAAATGCTTCGCTACTGATGACCGAACTAAATCACGGTCTAAATGGGCACCTTCGATTTCGGACGTCTTGATCACTTCCTCAATCAGAATATCGGCACCTGCTTCTTGGATGAGCTCAAAGCCTAGCTCCTTTGTTCTACCTAAAAGTTTCCCTTGCTCTAATCGGGCTTTGCTCAGAAAAGGGAGCAAACTTTCAGTTTTCCAAATAAAATTTGGCCAATTGGGCTGTTGCCAAATCCACTTCATTAATCACCTCACTTATTGAAGCGATTGTAACATCTAATTGTCTCATCGGTCAATGAAAAATGGCTATAACGGTATAATCGCCTCTAATTTTGAAGCGATTAAGAGAACCGCCCCAATCTCTTTAAAATGACCAGTTGGTTTATTTTTCGAGCATTAAATTTGTTTTTTGGTTTATATTTAAGACATCAAAGCAACAATTTTGGTTTATATTTTAAACATGAAAAGATTAATCGACTGGCATTTAAAGACTTGGAAAGAAGAAAAATATCGTAAACCCCTTCTTTTAAAAGGCGCTAGACAAATTGGTAAAACTTACGCTGTGAGGCAGTTAGGTAAACATTTTGAGTCATTAGTTGAAATAAATTTTGAACTTACTCCTGGAGCAAAGTCAGTCTTTGAAAAAGACCTGGATCCTAAAAGAATTATCTGGGAGCTAGGCCTGTTGGCCGATACAACTATCTTACCAGCTAAGACACTCTTATTTCTGGATGAAATACAAGCAGCTCCTCAGGCAATCCTGGCTCTTCGTTATTTTTATGAATTGATGCCTGAACTTCATGTGATTGCTGCAGGGTCTTTGGTTGACTTTGCCATTGAAAAAGTGGGGATGCCTGTAGGAAGAGTAAACATGCTCTATGTATATCCTCTCTCATTTATGGAATTTCTTGCTGCTACAAAAAATTCTCAATTTATTGCGGCTATTTTAGAGCAAAAACCCTTCTCCGATATCCTTCATAACAAACTTCTAGATCTATTGGGGCACTATCTTGCCATTGGAGGAATGCCCGAAGCGATTCAAGCTTGGGTTGAAACCAAAGACCCCAGAGCGAGTTATGAAGTGCAAAATGGACTTGCTGAAACCTATCGTCAAGACTTTCCAAAGTATGCTAAAAGACACCAATTGAACTATCTGGATATTCTCTTTGCTCAGATCCCTCATTTCATCGGAAGTCAATTCAAATATTCTGAAATTCATGGCGAATACAAAAAGAGAGAATTAGCTCCTTGCCTTGATCTATTACGCAGAGCGAATGTAATTCATCAGGTCACTCACACATCTGGCAATGGCCTTCCTCTTGGAGCAGAGATCAATCTCAACTGGTTCAAAATCATTCTTCTGGATATCGGTATCTCACAAAATCTTTTAGGACTAGATCTTCCAGCCTGGTTTCTAAATCCCGATAAAAACCTTATTAATCGGGGTCCCATTGTAGAAGCTTTTATTGGTCAAGAGCTTCTTGCTTATGCTTCCCCTAAATCAAAAAACGAACTTTATTTTTGGAAACGGGAATCTAAAGGAGCCTTATCAGAAGTTGATTACGTCTATGACTTTAAACATGAAGTTCTTCCCATAGAGGTTAAAAGCGGCCATGGTTCTACCCTAAGGAGTATGCACCAGTTTCTAGAAGATCATAAAAAGTCCAAATTAGGATTGCGTTTTTGGAGTGAAAATTATTTGATGTCAGAAAAAATTGATTCCAGACCGCTTTATGCAGTTGCAACATTAGCTCATTCAGATCAAACAAGAGCTTTGGAGAGCCTTTTATGATACAGAACACCATTTCCAGTGGATTCAAAGACAGATTACACAATGATAGACAAATCAATCACTGAATTACTTTACGCTCTTGGATGAGCCTTGTCGTAGACCTGTTTTTTTAATTTGGTGGAAACTTTTGTGTAGATCGTTGTGGCGTCGAGCGATTCGTGTCCGAGCAGCATTTGGATGGTTTTTAGATCCATTCCGTTTTCCAGCCAATGGGTAGCAATGGTATGCCGGATGGTATGGGGGGTGGCCCTGCCGGCAAGTCCGGTCTTTTTCAGATAGGCTGCAAAATGTCTGTCGATGGAACGCGAAGTTAGCCTTTTTCCCCATTTGTTGAGAAAAACCGCCTGAGGGTCTTTTTCTTCATAATGACCATCCATTTCGATGTAGCGTTCTTTGTGATTTACATATTTTGTGATCCATTGTAAAGCCGTAGGAGTGATGGGGATTAAGCGTTCTTTTTTTCCTTTTCCTCTTACCTTGATGAGAAATGATGTGGAGTCGATATCCTGACGGTTCAGCCCCACAAGTTCACTGATCCGAAGACCCGAGCTATACAACAACTCCATGATCGCCCGGTCGCGAAGACCAAAAAAAGTACTTGTTTCGGGAGCGTCAAAAAGCTGCTGAACTTCGAGGTAGGACAAGGAATTGGGGATCGGTTTATCCAGTTTGGGAGTTTCAATAAGTTCTGCCGGATTGACTTCGACTCGGCGGTATTCGTAAAGGTATTTGAAAAATGAACGGATAGCGGAAATGCGCCGCGACAGTGTTTTTTTGTTTTGCACTTCTCCTAAACTGTATAGAAAGCTCCGGATGCCCTTTCGGTCGATTTGGTTTAAAAAGGTTATGTTTTTATCGTTAAAGTAAGTTTTAAGAGCGTTTAAGTCTATGGCATAATTGCGCACAGTATGTGGAGAGGCGTTTTTAATCGTTTTTAGGTGAGTGATATATTGCTCAATGGCATCTTCCAGCAGATTCATATATCCATCCAAGAAATTGGTTTAGCACCCTTGCCCTTACCCCTGCCCCTGCCCGCATCTTGGAAGTAAAGTCCGGAAATGATCAATAAATTCGGGCACGGGCACGGGCAGGCATCCATTACCCATAAGTCTAATTAACAATTCAATGCAGAGGCACGGAGACGCTGAGACGCTGAGGAAAACAGGATTTAATTTTGAATTTTCTCTCTTGCCTCCTTAGTCTTTGCGTCTCTGCGTCTCTGCGTTTATCCATCGATGTTACGTTGCAGACAGATATTTTGCGACTTATGGGTAAGAACATGCGGGGGCACGGGCACGGAAAGTATCTTGTCTTGACCATATCTATCTTTCAAAGGGAAATACCTTAAAGTCTTCGGCAATATATACGTTCGGAAAAATTGCCTTAGCTTCCTTTTCAAATCCGTCTAAAGTCTGGTAACGCGCTGAAAAATGGGTCAGGATTAATTTCTTTACCCCTGCCTCACAGGCCAAACTCGCGGCTTGTTTGGCTGTCATGTGATGGTGGTGGTATGCCAAATCCCGATGTTCATCCAGATAGGTGCTTTCACATAAAAGGACTTTGGCATTTTTTGCCAATTTTAATGCATTGGCACAAGGCCTCGTATCGATCACGACAGCAATGCTATCTCCCTTTCGGATTTCACTGACATCATCCAGACGGAAGTGTTTCCCTTGGGTTGTGACTTCCCCTTTTTCTATCAGTTCCCGGATAAGCATTCCATGAATGCCCCGTTCATGCAGGGCTGTCCGGTCGAACTTTCTCGTATTTGGTTCTGTAATCCGCCATCCGATATTATCGATTCCATGGTCCAGGAAAGCAGCTTCAATGCAAAATAGACCATCGTCATGTACAACACCATCTTCTGTGACCGGGTGTTCGATGACGCGGATTGTCTCATGGTAAACTGTCCCGTAACGCAATCTGTCGAAATATTTTTTTCCGCTTGCCGGGTAATAGCAGTGGACAGGGTGGGTGATTTTATCGAGATTTAAACGCATCAGGATCGAGCCTAGCCCCAGACAGTGATCTCCATGAAAATGAGAAATAAAGATACGCGATATCACAGGCGGGGCTACATTGGCAAAAATAAATTGCCGCTGAGTCCCTTCTCCGGGATCAAAGAGCAGACCCTCATTATTCCATCTGCAAAGATAGGCTCCGTGATTGCGAAAACGGGTTGGCTGCTGACTTGAGCAACCTAAAATAATGAAATCTCTAACGCTCATCGGAATGACTTTTTGATTGTTTGGAAAAATAGGGAAGCAATCCTAAAAGGGCGCCTGAAATAGCGCCCGAAAGATGAGCTGTATTGGCTATTCCCGGCGATATAGAAATATGTTGATAATTTTCTAAATAGAAAGAACCCGTTTGGATCAATGCCATTGCGAGAATGAAGGTCATCATAAAATAAAAAGTCGAGGAATCGAGAGGGTAATGTTCCTTTGGGGCAATCCATTGCCTGACTTTGATAAATGTGAGCATAGCACAAAGAACCCCGGAAAATCCGAGGAAATTTGGTCCGCTCATAAGATATTGAGCTGTCGATGAAAAGATTGCGGTAAGAACAATAAAGATTAAGTAGCGTTTAATTCCCAGACGCTGTTCGATCTGTTTTCCCAGTACAAATAACCAAAGCATATTAAAAAGAAGGTGCAGAATATCATTGTGAAGGAAGGCAGGAGTGAGTAAACGCCAAAATTCCCCCTGTCTGATTTTTTCAAACATAGGGGCATTGATCTTCAGGGTGTCTGTTTTCAACTGCTCATAAAATCCCTGCCAATAGGGAGTGGTAAAAAATGTGTTGATTAATTTTTTCCCTTCCGGCGGTAATGTTTCCGGGGTCATAAGCCGCAAGATCCCGTAGGAATTTTCCAGGTCATTTACGATCGTATAGGCATAAGGGTAGTCATAAAGGGTATCTTTTTTCAGTTGGGATGCAAAAAGGGGAGTCGGAGGTAAATATTCGGGATAATCTGTTACCTCAGGTTCTGATAACGTATCGATCATGAACAGGATGCAGCAGATTAAAACGAGATAGAAGGTCCCTTTAGATCTTTGGAAGGGATCTTTTGTGTAAAAAAGGTGTGTTTTGTCAGGTCCATTTTTTTCCGGCTGATCGCCTGTTAAAATTTCAGTCGGCATGATCACTTTAGATTCTGGTTCCTTTAGAAAAGTGGCGGGGTAGGAGTTTTTATTCGTTCCATCAAGACCTAGCGATTCGAGATGACGGGTCGCATCTTCAATAAGGTCTTCATCATAGATCCAAATGTTATACTCAATGCTGCCATAGTCCGGACTTCCCCAATCGCGATTTACACTCTTTTCTAAATGGTTGTCGATCCCTTTAAGAGTAAGAAAATCAGAGTATTGCTTTGCTTTTTCAGCATTGCGTAGAGTACAAACGGTGCGCATATTATCCTTAAGAATCCAGGGATTTAATTTTTTTAATGATCTCTGTCGTTGAAAGACCAGGAACGAGGTTTACAATATGAATGGTGCCGCCATGCTCCTTAACTGTACTAGCTTCAATGCAATCATGTCCATATTCTGCTCCATTCACATGCACATTGGGCTCGATTTCAGATAAGATCCTGCGGGGATCCGTTTCATCGAACCAGGTGACATAGCTGACAAACTCAAGAGCGGCCATCATCTGGAGCCGATACATCAATGGAACGATGGGGCGCTGTTTGCTTTTATAGCGTTGAATGGATGAGTCGCTGTTGAGCGCAACAATAAGGACGTCTCCCATTTGAGAGGCTTCCTGAATGATGTGCAAATGACCGGCATGCATTAAATCGAAAGAACCGTTTAATGTAGCAATTGTTTTGCCGGCTTGCCTGATGGCCGATACCTTGGCTTTTAGATCCTGCGGTTCGATGAGTTTGCGCCGAAACCTTACGTTCCATGGTGTTGTCATATTTTTATAATCTCTTTTAAGTTTCTTTGTTATTGTAAGAGTTTCCGATAAAGATTTCAATAGGAAACAGGGGAGATTGGCCCTTGCCCCTGCCCGCATTTATTGATCATTTCCGAATTTTATTTCTTTTTTCAAATTTGGGGAATAAAGCGGAAAAGATAAATATACCGAAGGTGGTTCAAAAATTGGGATTTTGGCAAGAAGGCTGCTCAAAATTTTTCGTCTGGAGCGAGTGACCATTGCCTATGGCAAGGCACGAGTGAAGACAAAAATTTTGATGCAAAGCCGACGCAGTCAAAAACCAATTTTTGAATCACGTTCGGTATAGAAGGAGGGCATGGGCACGGGCAAGGGCAAGGGCACGAACCAATTCTTCATTTATATATAAAAATCCAGTTGATTATAATGGTAAAGACTGATATAGTCTTAAGTATTGCGCAGCATTTTGCTTGCGGACATCTCATGCAAATGCATGGGATAAGACAACAAAACCATTAAATCAGGATCTTGGCTAAATGACAGTCGTAAAAGTTCGAGTTGGCGATTCTATTGATAAAGTTCTTAGAGCCTTAAAAAAACGTTTGGATAAAGAAGGTGTGATGAAGTCTGTCAAAGCGCACAGATTCTACTCAAAGCCGTCCGTTAAAAAACGCGCTAAGTCTAAAGCAGCTCTTAAATACCGTAAGCAGCGTTAATATACTCTTCTGCCCGTGCATCACTCTTGTTTTAAGAGTCCTTCTGTATAAGCAACGTCGTTGGCACGGGAAGGGAAGGGCAAGGAATTAAAATCAATCTAAAAGAGTCTCTTTTAGATTGATTTTAATTCCTTTGTAGGTTATTCTAACCTCACTAAGAACAAACTTGCAGCCGTTGAGATGAGTCTCTAATCTCATTTAAAGCCTATTTATCTCCCGCGAAAAAGTATTTGTTCTCTTTATTTAATTCATACTAAGGATGGGTTTATATGGCAGATTATTATGAAACTCTGGGTGTCGCGCGTTCTGCAACCTCTGAAGAAATTAAAAAAGCATACCGGCAAAAAGCATTGCAATTTCATCCGGATAAAAATCCCGACAATAAAGAAGCAGAGAAACATTTTAAGGAAGTTTCGGAAGCATACGAAGTATTAAGCGACGAGAAAAAACGCGAGACTTATGACCGATATGGTAAAGAGGCCGTCCATGGAGCTGGAATGGGTGGAATGCATGGGGGTGGTTTTTCATCCATGGATGAGGCGTTGCGCACTTTTATGGGCGCATTTGGCGGAATGGGGGGAGATTCTATTTTTGAGAGTTTTTTTGGCGGCGGAGGCGGCAATGGTGGCTCACGGATGCAACGCCAGCAGGGCGCAAGTAAAAGAGTAAATCTCACGATCTCGTTTGAAGATGCGGCGCGAGGCGTCGACAAGGAGATGGTCATTAATAATTATGTTTCTTGCGGGGCTTGTCAGGGCAGGGGATCAGCATCGCCTAAGGGAGTAAAACAGTGCCCTCGATGCAAGGGAGCCGGTCAGGTTGTCGAACAGCGTGGTTTATTTTCAATGGCAATGGCTTGTCCGGAATGCCATGGCGAAGGACAGATTATTACCGATCCGTGCAAAGAATGTCGCGGGGATGGGGTTGTTAAGAAAAAACAACAGATAAAAGTGCATATTCCTGCCGGGGTCGACAGTGGAATGCGGCTTAAAATGAATGGGTACGGAGATGCCGGGATAGGAGGCGGTCCTGCAGGCGATTTATACGTATCGATACAAGTGGAGCCTCACACTCTTTTTGCAAGAGAAGGGGACGATATTTTATTAGATCTGCCGGTGAGTTTTGCCGAAGCTGCTTTAGGATGTAAAAAGGAGGTCCCCTCCCTTTTTAATCAAACTTGTCGAATTACCATTCCCGAAGGAACACAAAATGGAAAAATCTTACGTGTCAAGGGGGCTGGATTTCCTAATGTGCATAAACATGGGACTGGCGATTTGCTCGTTAAAATTATCGTAGAAACGCCGACCAACCTAAGCGAACGTCAAAAAGAGCTCTTAACGCAATTTGGCGAGCTTGAAGGCCCGGGCAACCTTCCTAAACGTAAAGGTTTCTTAGATAAGATCAAAAGCTTGTTTTCTTAGGATTTAAGCAACTCCAAAGAATTTTGTGCCGCAATGGACAATATGGACAATGGATGACATGGACTTCATGGACGACATGGACGACATGGACTTCATGGACAAATTAATCCTTTCTGTAAACAGAAGATAACTGGCATGTCCATGAAGTCCATATCGTCCATGAAGTCCATGTCGTCCATCCTGTCCATTCTTTCCATGTTGTCCATTATCCACTTTGGCACAAAACTCTTCACTCAAACTTAAGGGTGCTCTTGCTGACAGACACGAGTTCCAGCTCTTTGTCAAAATAGATCGCTTTGCCAATTTCGTTTTGGGGAGCAATGCTGATCTGCAACGTCACATGATGCTCAGCTAGAATTTCTTGCACGACACTCATGGCGACCTGCGGTGAATTGCATTCACTGGAAAGGTGAGCCAAATGGACATGCTTAAGGTTTTGATGGGCGATCTGTACAAGTAAGTTTCCACATGCTTCATTTGACAAATGGCCGCTTCTGCCCAGCACACGCTGCTTGTAAATCATAGGACGAGCACTCGCATGGACCATACTTGGCTGGTGATTGGCCTCGACATACAGGTAATCGCAATTTTGCAATTGATTGATGACCAAAGAGGTGACAAACCCAAGGTCGGCACAAAATCCAATTTTTAACCCTTCAGTGCGTATTACAAAAGCGACCGGATCACTTGTGTCGTGTTGAATGCTAAATGGGTGGATTTCCAGATCGCCAAATTCAAAAGTTTCTCCAGTTGAAAAAATTTTAAATTTGGGGCAGTCATGAAAATATTCGGTAATTCCTTTGGCAGTTCCGGTGTTAGCGAGGACTGGAATACCCATTTGGAATGCCAATACTTTTAAGCCCTGAATGTGATCCGTATGTTCATGAGTGATCAAGATTGCATCAATTTCAGAAATATCGACACCAATTTGCGACAGCTTGGCTATGGTCGATTTTGCGCTGAGACCGGCATCGATGAGGATTTTAACCTGCGAGCTTCCCAAATAAATGCAATTGCCTTTAGAGCCCGATGCCAGGGGACAAAATCCTTTCATTGGTTTCCTTTACCCAAAATGGTTTACAAGCGGCCAGATTAATATTTTTTCAGCATTAAAGTCAATAGGTCCCAATAAGGTAAGTAATTTTCAGGTTGACGGCAATTTATTTTTTAAGAAGAATCGGAAGCAGATTGAACAACAAGAGACTTGAAGGTAGATAAGGTAGATAAAGTGCAAAAATCACAAAAGCTTTTAACTGAAATGAGTCATTTGCTTGATTTATTGATAAAGAATGCCGAAGAGTTATTGAGCGAAGTGCACAAAATGGATATCGATGAGGACAAATTGCGCGAGCTTCAGAAGATACAAGATGACTGGTTGACTGAATATATCCTCAAAGATGACATGTGGAGGGAATATCATTTGGAGATTTTGGATCAGCCTTCTTCTATTCTGCAATCTCAGGTTGATCAAAAGTTAAATCAATTTCAACAGTTGAATATTAAATTTATCGACAGTATTAAAAATATATGCTAAGAGTTTGAAGACAGTCTCTAAGGAAATTGCTAAATTGGATAAAATCTGGTATATTAACATAAACGGGCGAATGGAGGGACCATTTTCCATTGCCGATCTTAAAAGAGATCAAAGAATAACCCCGGACACCCTTGCAAGAAAGGCAGATCGCGATAGGTGGGTACCTATGCGCGCTATTCCGGAATTAAAAATATTATTTTCAGATAATAAACCTTCGGGTAATAACGACAAAAAGAATAAAAAACCACCAAAGATCATCTCTGCAGATAATCAGCTTGTGCTGGATATGGGTCTTGAACCCTCTTACTTTTTTTTACTTGTCATTTTATTGCTTGCACTGTCTTATTCTCTGTTTCATTTTTATATAAACCATTAATCTGATGACAGATCCACTCTTTCACGCAACAATTGTGTTTATTGAAAAATACTGTCATGCTGGTCAAAAGGTGTTACTGGCCCTTTCCGGCGGCCCGGACTCCCTTGCCTTATTCCATCTTTTGCTTCAATACGCAAATGACAATCCTTTATTTTCTTTTGCAGTCGCCCATGTAGATCATGGGTGGCGTAAAGAAAGTGCCGGGGAGGCAAAAAGTATCGAACAACTTTGCAAAGATCTGTCTGTTCCATTTCATTTAAAAACGCTGCCGAAAATATACCACAATCGGCCTCAAAATTCCAAGTTTGAGGCCGATCGTGGTATAACCATTCGCGGTAATTTAGAAGCGTATTGCAGAGAGGAGCGTTTAGCTTTTTTTGCCAATTTATGTCTTGAACATAAATATCAGGGGGTGATGTTGGCACATCATGCTGATGATGTAGCTGAAACGGTCTTAAAAAGGGTACTGGAAGGGGTAACCTTGCCGTACCTTTGCGGCCTGCGTCCTGAAACGGCAATCTTTAAAATTGGAAAATTAACGTACGATTATCCTGTCAAACTCTGGAGGCCGCTATTACAGGTCGGGAAGAAGGAGATTGAAAATTGGCTGGCATCAAAAAACTTAAAAGGTTTTCATGACGTAACGAATTTTGACCCTAAGTTCATGAGGGGGCGGCTGCGAACGAAAATTATTCCCGGTTTAAAAGATACATTTGGTAAAGATATTGCCTCTTCGCTCTGCAGATTAAGCGATGAGTCGGTAGAGCTGCGTGATTATTTCGATGAAAAATTAGCCGGTTTTGCGTCAAAAATTGAATGGGGGCCTATAGGAAGTTATCTGGATTTAAGTGAAGAGCGCCCTTCGCTGAAATTAGAAATAAAATACCTCCTCCGCCGTTTTTGCGAACTGAGCGAACTGCCGCTTACCTTTGCTGGTTTACACAATGCAACAGAGTTATTTATTTCCGGGCAGGCAAATAAACGCGTTTCTTTTGGAAAAAAATACTTGCACATCGATCGTTATCGTTTATTTGTGCCCCACGATCATTTATTGTCTTTATCGGCAATGACCTTACCTTTAAAATTCCACATTGAACCGGGCAGTAATCAGAGGAATGACGAAGGCACCAACCGATCATTTTGTTTTGGAAATTGGACAGTAGATATAAAAAGGAAAGAAAAAACTGATACCGAAAATATTTCTTGTTGGAAGAGGCTGTGGACAAATACATGCGCGATGCAGCTCCCCTTTGGCCAGTATGAAATGATTTTCCCGCAAAGCGACCAAAAGATGGTTTGCGGCAGCCTTCTATTTAAATGGTATAGAGAGAACCGGGTGCCTTCTTTTTTGAGAATGCATGTACCTGTAATTTGCCGAAATGGAGAGGTTTGTCTCGAGTTTTTGACAGGTACAGAGAAAAAATTTAGCAAAATAAATGAGGCCCAAGTTATTTGCTTATCGTTTTGTAAGAAGTCTATTGAAGGAGAATAGATTCTATGATAGAATCACATGATGGGGCCGTGCTTGTTGCCAAGTGAATTAAAGTAAACATTGAAGGTTGATATTATGGCTGATGACAAGAAACAAGATTTGAAGAAAAATCTACCGAATAATTTCGTATGGCTGTTAATGGCATTGTTTTTTCTTGCCCTGATGGTTCAAAATTTTCTCGAAACGAATTTTGCAAAAGTCTCTTTCAGCTATCAATTGGAGCCGCTTGTCGATCTGCAATTAATTCAACCCGAAGACAGTCGTAAGACAGCGATCAACGATAACCTGGTCACATTTAGCGGAAAGTTCCGCGATCGTTTGACTGAGGAGGGAAAAAACCGCTTTAAATATCTGGACCTTTTAAATACGAACCAAGATTTGAAGGGACAAAAGGAACGCTTAGAAAAAACACTCGAAGGGCAAAAAAAGAAAGTGGAGGAGTCTGTCGACTGGTACTTCCAGCTCACAGGTTCTACCCTTCCATCGGGTGGGTTTACCGTCATTAACCCCATTTATAGTTCCGACGATATAAACCACGAAATTGTCATCACTAAAGTTAATCCTAAAAAAGTTTTTAATCTTAACGACCTCGAAGAACAATATAACCGTTTATCTCAAGATCCTTCCACTTCTTCCTTAGATGATTTTTCCAAGCACTTAAGTGACATAGTCGCTTCTTTTCGTTCTCCACTGCTTGGCATTGGCGACGAGGCGTTAAAACAGAAATTAAAAGCGATCGAGCAGCGGCTTGAGGAAGTTAAACCGGATAATCGATTATCTGTCAAAGATAAAAGAAATGCCTATGGAATTGCCATCAAAAATTTAAAAGAGATCGTCGCAGATTTGAATCGGTCTGAAGACCATGTGCAACTCGTGAAATTGCGCAGCGTCCGCAATTATCAAGATTCCCTCAATGAGTATGAAAACCTTTCCAGAGAGTTAGATGACAATGAAATCCTTATGGACCGCGCCCGTCAGTCGGTTGCGCATGTAATTTGGTTTTTCAATAATCAGGAATTGTCCACCCGGGCGTTGGAAAAACAAGACTCTGAAGTATTTAACCATTGGTTTGTCAGCGCCAAAGAAGAATGGGACAGCTTTAATAGCAACCGCGGCGGAGTATTTAAGACGCCGGACCAGCCCCTCAATCTTGTATTGGAAAAAACATTTAAGAGCGAAGAGCTGGCTCCAAATTACTTGAGTTATTTGTTCACAGCAATGCCCTTTTTATTGATCATGCTGGTGCTCTATTTTGTATTTGCAAGGCAAATGAAGGGGATGGGCGGAAATGCGATGAATTTTGGAAAATCGCCTGCTAAACTTCTTAATAAAAGTACCAATAAAATTACGTTTAAGGATGTTGCCGGCATTGATGAAGCATTAGAAGAGCTGACTGAAATTGTCGAGTTTTTAAAAAACCCTCAAAAATTTACAGCTCTTGGCGGCCATATTCCAAAGGGTGTATTATGTATTGGCGCGCCGGGGACCGGTAAGACATTAATCGCAAAAGCCGTTGCAGGAGAGGCTGACCGTCCCTTTTTCTCCATTTCGGGTTCTGATTTCGTCGAGATGTTTGTGGGCGTTGGTGCAAGCCGTATCCGCGACCTCTTCGATCAGGCAAAAAAGAATGCCCCCTGTATTGTCTTTATCGATGAAATCGATGCAGTCGGGCGGCACAGGGGAGCCGGCATTGGCGGAGGACATGATGAAAGGGAACAGACATTGAATCAACTCTTAGTTGAAATGGATGGTTTTGATACGAATGAAGGGGTCATATTGATGGCAGCGACAAACAGGCCGGATGTTTTGGACAAAGCTTTACTCAGGCCCGGTCGTTTTGATCGTCAGGTTATTGTAAACTTGCCGGACATTAAGGGACGTTTCGATATTCTTAAAGTCCATGCAAGAAAAATTAAAATGGATGCAACGGTCGATTTGATGACCATAGCCCGCAGTACCCCTGGTTGTTCAGGCGCTGATTTGATGAACTTGCTAAACGAAGCAGCATTAATGGCCGCGCGTAAAGGACGCACTGCTGTGACGGCTCAGGAAACTGTAGAAGCCCGCGATAAGGTTCTTTATGGTAAAGAAAGGCGCAGTCTTGAAGTCGATGACAATGAGAAAAAAACAACAGCCTATCATGAGTCAGGGCATGCGATTGTCGGGCTTATCGTCAAACATGCCGACCCTGTGGATAAGGTAACAATTATTCCTCGGGGTCTTTCACTTGGCTCTACGATGTTCCTGCCAAAGAAAAATCGCTTAAGTTATTGGAAGAATGAGTTGAGGGATCAATTAGCAGTGCTTATGGGTGGAAGATGCGCGGAAGAGATTTTTTTAGGCGATGTATCAAGCGGTGCCAAACAAGATATTGAAAGGGCGACGCAAATTGCCCGTAGCATGGTATGCGAATGGGGCATGAGCGATAAAATGGGTGCAATCGCTTATGATAACCGTTCGGAGAACGGATATATGGGAATGGGCGGTTATTCGGAAAAAAAATATTCTCAGGAAACAGCCAAGGCGATTGATGAAGAGGTCAGGAGAATTATTGATGAAGCGCATGAAGAAGCAATAAGAATTATTCAACAATATCGGGCTCAGGTCGAAGAAATGACGGCTATGCTGATTGAGTTTGAGACCTTGGATGCTGAAGACATCGATCTGATTCTGAAAGGGCAATGGTCTGCGGAAGTGAAACGTCAAAAATTGAAATTCAACGAAGCCTTAAATAAACCGACAGGATCATCGCCAACGCCTCCTCCTTTGCCTCCTGAAGCTACAGGGCAGGTGGTTCCCGCACCTGGGACAGAGCCTTCGTCGACTGCCGGTTGACAAGGAAAAAGACAATAAGAGACAATTGCAAAAGTCCAGTTGGACGCTTTTCGGCAAGCAGGATTAAGATCATGATCAAGATCGAGATTAGGAATGTTCTTAATCTCGATCTTGATCATGATCTTAATCTTGCTTGCCGGAGACGATCTTATTAAATTACTTTCTTGTCAATTCTGCAATTGTCTCATAAGGACACCAATTAAGGACGTAAGGCCTGTCATTATTATTGTCCTTAATTGGTGTCCTTATTGTCTTTATTGTTCTTTGTCTTTATTGTCCTTTAAGACTATTTTTTCTTGGTCTTTATTGTCCTTTAAGACTATTTTTTCTTGAAAAGAAAGTTCCACAGACGTGCAAAAGGGGCGAAGATTGTTTTAAAGAAAGAATTGACACGTGCCTTAAATCCCTTCTTTTCTTTTGGAAGAGCTGGTTTTTGTGTTTGCCCGCTTGTGTTTGTTGTGGTGGTGCTGGTGGAAGATGTTGTGTTTCCTGTAGATGCCGGGGGGGTTGTCTTTAGATCAGTAGTAGAGGCTGGGAGCTCTGTTATTGCGTTATTTAAAGCAGCTCCAGTAGATTTAGGTGTTTTAGGCCCAGGTGAGGCAGGCTCGCTTACTGGCTGCGAGAGCGATGGCCCGGGAGCAGGGGAAGGACCTACAGGGATTTGCGGAGCTGTATGAGGTTCCTCTTTAGGTTTTACCCCCGATTCTAACTCGACTAACCGGTCGCATTCTGCTATTATTTCATCAATCGGAGCATAGTAAGTCATGAAATCAATTTTCGTTGTATCTTTGAAGACTTCCCATATCCGTTTTCTTTGTTTATCTTCGATATATAACTTTTTGATTCTTTCAAGAAGCTCTTTCCCATCATAAACCTCAGCCTCGATCTCCCTTTTGGCTACTGAACTTGCATTTGGCGAATGTACCTGATGAAAAATATGCATGCTCTTTTTAACGGGTTGCGCATTCAGATCATCAATTGCTTTAACAAGTTTATTTAAGTAGGCATAAGTCGGTTCAGCTTCAGCAGTACTGACGTTTTCGTTAAGTGACGGATCTATAGCTTCACTGATGTCCAATAAGCCTTTTGCATTTTCTGCTACTGCAAAGTTAATAGAGTAACCTGGGAAAAATTGTTGAGCTAACAGAAGCGTTGTGTAAATTCCATCGATTAAGGGAGGATGTCTATCTGACATGACGATGTCTAAAGTTTCTTTCGTTCCGTCCTTTGCTCTAAGGGTGGCTCTTGTCAGACAACCATATGTTGCATCATAAATGTGATGATAATCTTCAATGACATAACCGTTTTGCAGTTTTTCTTTTAATGCTTGATCCCCACTTCCAATGGCAGAATAATTTCCTCCCATATCATTTTTATCACCCGCCCAATGGGTCCGGATCAAGTTGACGTGGATCGCATTATGCTGTTGAAAAAAATCTGAATGGCCAAGATGAGTTAATCCAGTATGCAGGATCTGAGCTAATCTTGTGAACCTCTCTGTATCAGTGATATTGCGTTCTCCAGCTAATGCAATATGAATTTGTGGAGTCTGATCATTCAGGAGTGTGACATTAATGGACATATGCTATTTTCCCTAATAAAACAAAATTCTTAACGTTCTTTTTTGGGTATGGAACCCGATTCCAACTTAATTAACCGGTGACATTCCGCAATGACTTCATCAATGGGGGCATAATAGGCCATGAAATCTGTTTTAGTTGTGTTTTTAAATACTTCCCAGATTCGCTTGCGTTGTTTATTATCGATGTAATTTTTTTTTAAGTGCTCGAAAAGCTTTTTTCCGTCATAAACGGTTGCGTCTACCTCAACACCCTTATACTGTTCTACTTGGCTCTCCTGATGTTCCTTTCCTCGAAGAGCCTTTTTTTGAACAACCCGTATCCGTTTGTTGCTTCCCCTGTTGTCTTTATTTTTTAGGGCTTCATGAAGTTTCTTTAAATAGGCGAAGGTAGGTTCCCGCTCTGATGTCGTAGCGTTATCCGTGCAGGTAGCATCGACTGCCTCAACCCCCTCAAGGAGTGCTTTTCCACTATCGGTCACTGCAAATTTGATCAAATGTTTGGGGAAGAATCCTTGGGCCAGTAAAAGGGTGGCATAAATCCCGTCAATTAAAGGGGCATGTCTGTTTGCGCGTGCAACGTCTAATGTTTCTGGTTTTAGTGAACCCTTGGGTTTAAAAACGACCCTTGTTTTATGGCGACCGGTTGTTTCATCATAAATATGAGTGTAGTCGTCCACCTCATAACCACTGTCAATTTTTTCACTTAAATCTTCATCTCCGGCTCCAATAGCAGAGCTTTCATCATCATCGCTTACGCAACGCGTGCGAATATTATGGATGAAAATAGCATTTTCTTCCGGCAAATAGTCCAATGACCCAAGCGATGTTAATCCAGTGTGTAAGATTTGGGAGAGTTTTTCAAGACGGTTCCGTTCAGTGGCATTTGCATCATCACTTAAGCGAATAAGGACTTGAGGTTTAGCATCATTTGAAAGAGTAATATGAATAGACATACAACCTGTTTAAATAAAATGATAATAAAATATTAATTCCCCTAATATTATATTACCATTTTATTAATTAAGGTTGCAAGCAGTGTATTATTTATTTAATAACACATCTTTTCGGCTTAATTTGATCTGCCCCCGTTCGTTAATACCGGAAACCTTGACTTTGATCACATCGCCCTGCTTTGCATGAGTGTTCAAATCGTCAATGCGCATTAAGTCAAATTCAGAAATGTGGCATAAGCCCTCTTTGCCGGGAAGAATTTCGACAAAGGCTCCAAACGGCATGATCGATGTGATCTTTCCTTCGTAGATCCTGCCTACCTCAATATCGGCTGTCAATCCATGGATGATCGCTTTGGCTTTTTCAATTCCTTCCAGGTCTGATGAAGAAATGCTGACCAAACCGTTGTCATCGATATCGATCTGCACACCTGTCGCTTCGATAATGGCGCGGATTTGTTTGCCTCCGGGCCCAATAACAGTCGCTATTTTACTTGGCTTGATCTGTATGGTTTCAATTCTGGGTGCATATTTCGACATCTCTTTTCGATACTTCGGACAGACTTCAAGCATCTTTTCTAAAATGTGAAGGCGTCCGTCTCTGGCTTGTTTTAACGCAGCAGACATGATCTCCAGCGTAATGCCCTCAACCTTGATATCCATCTGGAATGCTGTAATTCCAAATTGATCCCCGGTAATTTTGAAATCCATATCGCCAAGAGCATCTTCAATGCCTAGAATATCGGATAAAATTGTATAGTGGTCATTTTCCAGGATTAGCCCCATCGCAATTCCGGCTACAGGACGTTTAATCGGAATACCGGCATCCATCATCGCAAGGCAACAGCCGCAAACGCTTGCCATCGATGAAGAACCATTGGACTCGGTAATATTGGATTCAAGACGAATCACATAAGGAAAGTCTGTCTGTTCTGGCAAGGCAGCCTTTAATGCGCGCTCTGCCAATTTCCCATGTCCTATTTCCCTGCGGCCGGGTGATCCGATTCGACCGACTTCTCCTACTGAAAACGGAGGGAAAAAATAGTGTAAATAAAACCGGTGGCTGTTTTCTCCGTGTAAGTCTTCAAAGCGTTGCGCCATGCTTTCGCCGCCAAGCGTGCAAACGGCAACTGACTGTGTTTCTCCCCTGGTAAATAGTGCGCTTCCATGAGTTCTGGGTAAGATGCCGGGAACAACCTCAATAGGCCTGATCATTGTCGATTTTCTGCCATCGCTTCGCAAGTTCTCTTCGACAATCATACGTCTCATTCTTCTGGATGAAACGTATTTTAATGCCGCTGCCACATCATCCGGGTTGTAGATCGATTCCTTACCCTGCGGAAGAAGGACATTATTTACTGCAATTGTTACGGCATTTTGAGCCGTCTCCCTTTTTTGTTTTTCAGGAATGCGCAGCGCTGTATCCAACAGGGGAGAGGCGATTTCGTCGACAGCATCGATGATTTCCTGGGGCAGCTGACGCAATTTCGATCTGGCTTTAGATTTGCCGATAGCAGCTTGCCATTTAAGCAAGCCTTTGCAGAATAATTTAATCGCTTCATGTCCAGCGGCAATCGCCTGCAAAACTTGTTCTTCAGTGAGAAAGTCGCAGTACCCTTCGATCATCAATACGGCATCTTCTGTACCTGCAATCATAAGATCGAGCAGTGAAGTTTCTTGTTGCTCTACGGTAGGGTTAATAATGAATTGTCCGCCTGACATGCCGACACGTACGGCTCCAATAGGTTTAAGAAGAGGGATGTCTGAAATTACAAGCGCAGCTGATACCCCGCATATGGCCAGCGGCTCTGTCGAATGGACCCCATCATAAGACCAGACATAGGAAAGGACTTGCACTTCATTGTAATATCCTTCCTCAAACATTGGACGTAAAGGACGGTCGATCAATCTCGAGATCAGGATCTCTTTTTCTGATGGTCGTCCTTGTCTTTTAATAAAACCGCTTAAGGTTTTT
>Ga0206919_1114_pt1 | contig 19230 bp, 23 predicted proteins | sample Alteio_BWOrgHeat_67_FD_152962 | JGI IMG/M metagenome (GOLD analysis project Ga0206919, IMG submission 152962) | Enriched cells from forest soil in Barre Woods Harvard Forest LTER site, Petersham, Massachusetts, United States -... | ecosystem: Environmental > Terrestrial > Soil > Temperate forest >... | reverse complement strand
TGAATTGTCAGCTTTTTACCCAATGGCAGACAGCATTACGTACAGCCGGAGAGGCAATCTATATTCGCTGCTTAAGAAATTTAACAGTAAAGAAGCCGCATTGCTGCCAGATAAAGAATATCAGCAACTAACCCAACAATTAAAAGATGCGCAAAATCAACAGCAAGGCAGTACTTTAGAAATATTAGGAAAGTATCAACAAAGGTACCCTCAAAATGAAATAGCCGCGCATTTATTAGCGGCAACCAATTATGAGCTTGATCCTGTTAACAGCTATAAGTTCTATCAAAAGCTAAGCAAAGCGGCTCAAAAAAGTGATGATGGTGCAGAAATAGGCGAACAGTTGGGCCACATGGTAAAAATGTTACCCGGGCAAGAAGCCCCGCCATTTGCCGGCCAAACGCCCGATGGCAAAGCTGTTAATATTCGTGATTTACATAAGAAAGTTGTACTGGTGGAGTTTTGGCGTGCCGGCATTGTGCAATGCAGAAAAAATCATATCGATATCCGGGATGGATTGCTGCCTAATTTAGAAAGTCAAGGATTTGGAGTTGTGAGTGTTTCGCTGGACAGTAAACGCGACTGGTGGACCTCGGCCATTCACGATGATAAAATGAACTGGCCACAAGTATCGGATTTAAAAGGGTTGGAATCGGCCAATGTCGAAAATTGGGGCATAGCAGATGTGCCAACCTATTGTTTGGTTGACGGCCACGGGCGTATGATAGAAAATAATTTGCCGTTCGATAATATCATGTTCAGCGCATCAGATTATTTGAAAAAACATCCATAAGTGTATATTAGCCTGAGCTAATATGCAATTTCAACAAGCGGTCGATCACATCTTTCAAAAACTGACGGCAGGTCTGTCGGATCTGGCTTATCATAATATCGATCATGTAAAAGACGTGTATAGTGTGGTTTCAGAGATCGCCAGGCAGGAGCAGGTAAGTGAAGAAGACACCTTGCTTTTAATGACAGCCGCCGCCTATCATGATGCCGGTTTTTTGATTTGCAGAGCGGGCCACGAAGAAGAATCCTGTCGTATTTCCAAAGAAAATCTGCCTGGGTTTGGCTATAACGCCGCGCAAATCGAAAAGATAGTGGGGATGATATGCGCTACCCGTATAGCACAATCGCCGAAAAACCATTTGGAAGAAATTTTAGCCGATGCCGATCTCGATTACCTGGGCAGGGATGATTTTTACACTACCGGCGACAAGTTGTACCAGGAATTGTTAACGGCCGGGACCATCAACGATGACAAAGAGTGGCACGAGTTGCAGATACGTTTTTTAGAGAGCCACCATTATTTTACAAAAACCTCAATAGCAAAGCGCAGTGCAAAAAAGAAAATACACCTGCAACAAATAAAAGCCAAATGATAACTTTGTTAAAATGAAAGCGCTTCAACTACCACGCTGGCTGATCGATACCATATATGTATTGCTTGGCATCTTGTCCAGCGGTTTTGCGTTAAAAGGCTTTTTGGTGCCGAATGGGTTTTTTGATGGGGGCGTCACGGGGATATCGCTTGAAATTCATGAGTTTTATCACCTCGATATTGCCTGGGTGATCGTCATCGCCAATATTCCGCTCATCATTATGGGTGCATTCCAGGTAGACAAACTTTTTGCCTTAAAGACGCTGGTTGCTGTTGTGGGCTTGGGTTTATGCCTTTCATTTGTGCCCTATCCTCACATCACCTCCGACAAATTATTGGTGTCTATCTTCGGTGGCGTGTTTATGGGTATCGGCGTGGGCCTCTCTATTCGCGGCGGCTGCGCGCTGGATGGGATTGAAGTACTGGCATTATATACCGGTAAAAGAATCAGCTTTACCATCAGCGAGATCATTTTAGGTATTAACATCGTCATCTTCCTGATAGCGGCAATTGTCGTTGGCCTGCCAACTGCGCTATATTCTATTCTTACCTATTATGCAGCCTCGCGGACTTTGAATTTTGTGATTGAAGGCGTAGAGGAATATACAGGCGTCACCATTATTTCGGGCGAGAATGCTATTATCAAAGAAAAATTGGTGATGGAACTTAACCGGGGCATTACCGTTTACAAAGGCGAGCGCGGTTATTTAAGAGATAGCTTCGATGTAAACCACCCTGTTGATATTGTATTTACCGTAGTTACCCGCCTGGAGGTACGCAAATTGCGCAACATGGTACATGAAATAGACCCCAAGGCATTCATATTTACCAGCACCATTAAAGAAGCCGCAGGCGGTGTTCTGAAAAAACGGGCACGGCATTAGACACCTGCCTTATCTCAGGCCCCTGTTAATACTGGCTACTATTTCTTACTTTTACGGCACCTAATATTATGAGTCAATCATTTAATCGCCCTGTTCGTGTACTGGTGGCCAAAGTTGGCCTTGATGGCCATGATCGCGGGGCACGTATTATTGCTACCTCACTGCGTGATGCAGGTATGGAGGTGATCTATACAGGATTACGTCAAACACCCGAAATGGTAGTGAACACAGCCCTCCAGGAAGACGTAGACGCCATTGGTATCTCTATTCTTTCAGGCGCTCACATGACCGTTTTTCCTAAAGTTCTGCAACTCATGAAGGAAAAAAAGATGGATGACGTGCTGGTTACAGGTGGCGGCATCATTCCCGAACAGGATATGGCCGAACTAAAAAAAGCCGGCGTAGGCGAACTCTTCCCTCCGGGCACCAGCACCGCCGACATCGTAAAATATATCACAGACTGGGTGCATCAACACCGTAATTTCTAAAGCTATGGCTTATCAAAATATTCTTGCCGACCAAAAAGGCCGCATACTGTATATTACTATTAATCGCGAAGCAAAACTGAACGCCCTTAATCGCGATACTTTAGACGAATTGCATGCTGCACTTAAAGCCGCATTTGCAGACGCAACCATTGGTGGCATTATAATTACCGGTGCTGGTCCAAAGGCTTTTGTTGCAGGTGCCGATATTGCCGAATTTGCGCATTTCGATGCTGTGGAAGGCCGCCATCTTTCAAAAAAGGGACATGAAGAGGTTTTTGATTTTATTGAACAGGCCCCAAAACCAGTTATTGCGGCAGTTAATGGTTTTGCCCTGGGGGGTGGATTAGAATTGGCGATGGCATGCCATATCCGCGTTGCGTCAGATAATGCAAAAATGGGTTTGCCGGAAGTGACTTTGGGTTTGATACCGGGCTATGGCGGCACACAGCGTTTAACCGCTTTGGTGGGCAAAGGCAAAGCATTTGAGTTGATCATGACCGCCGATATGATCACCGCAGCGGATGCATTACAGTTTGGATTAGTGAATCATGTAGTGGCCCAGGACGCTTTGATGGCAAAAGCCGAAGAGGTGATGGAAAAAATATTGCTGCGTTCGCCGGTGGCTATTGCTGCGGCGATTAAAGCCGTGAATGCAGCGTCGACAGATGGTGTGAACGGCTTCGAAAAGGAGATCGAAGCGTTTGGAAAGAGCTTTGCTACCGAAGATTTTAAAGAAGGTGTATCCGCATTTCTTCAAAAAAGAAAACCGGAATTTAAGGGGCGTTAAACGTTTGCCCGTCAATAATGCCCCTAAATGGCTATAATTGCGCCTTTTAAGGTATAAATTCTGTTAATTTTAGTTAAAATTGATTGAAAAACGGCTGAGTCTGTTAGCTTTGCCCCCGCAATAGTAAACGAAAAATATTAAGATAAATATACGCTGTTAATCCGCTTTACGTTTAACAGGTTAATTTTGGATATAGAACATGAAGATCAATTTTTACGCGCTCATCTTTTTACTTTCACTTTTTTCTTTAGGCGCGTCTGCACAGGCAGTACCCGACAGCGCAAGATTGGCCATTGGCATTGACGGCGGGGTTCCCGCTGGTGGTATTGCCAGCCAGTACGTAATGTTTTTTGGCGGCTCATTGAGGTTCGACTATCCTTTTTCAAAAAAATCGTATGTTACTTTAAGCGCAGGTTATAATGAGTTCTTATTGGCCAACGGCGCAACAACCACCCAGAATGCCATATTGAACGTACCGGTACCGCCGCTTCAAACAGCGCCGTTTATGATAGGTTACAAATACTTTTTTATCAGAACGCTATATATTCAGGGCGAGTTAGGCGAAACATTGCTCATCAATAAAGACAAAGTATTTGCCCCAAAAGCTTTTGCTTTTACTTATGCGCCGCAACTGGGCTTAATTCTTAAAAGCAAAAAGCATCCGCACACTTACTGGGATGTGGGTGTGCGCTACCAGGGTACATCCAGCTTTTACTATGATGATACTAAATATAACTACTGGGCCGGGCGTATTTCCTATTCGTTTAATCTGTAGCTATCTCAGTTAGCAAACAATACTTTTTATTAAATAAACTGCATAATAATTAGCATTTTTGTGTAATTTCGGTTTAATACATTTGCCGTTTTTACGATACTTGCTAATATGAAGAAAATACTCATCATAGATGATGAAGTTAACGTTGCGCAACTGCTTTCAAAATTCCTGTCGCGCAACGGATTTGAGGTAAGTACTGCATCCAGCGGTACCACTGGTTTGGAGTTGTTAAAAAACAATGACTTCAACCTCGTATTATGCGATTTCAGGCTGGAAGACACAGATGGCCGCGAAATGCTGAAGCAGATCAAGGCACAGTACCCCCAAACAGGTGTGATCATTATTACCGGCTACTCTGATATTAAAATGGCTGTTGAGCTCATTAAAATGGGCGCTTATGACTACATCACCAAACCGCTTTATCCTGACGAGATATTAAACACGATTACCAAAGCCATTGAAACGCATCATGCGTTGGTAGAAGACCACCAGCCTGCTACTACTTACCAGATCAGCTCCGAAAATAAAAAGCAATCCATCTCCGGCATGGTGATGGGTTCGAGCAAAGCATCTAAAGAACTGGCAAGGCAAATTGAACTGGTAGCGCCTACTAACTACAGCGTAATTATTTTAGGCGAAAGCGGTACGGGTAAAGAAGAAGCTGCTAAAAGCATACACCTGCAGAGCCCGCGCAGAAACCAACCTTTTGTGGCAATGGACTGCGGTTCGCTTACCAAAGAACTGGCCGCCAGCGAATTCTTCGGGCACGAAAAGGGCTCATTTACCGGCGCATTGGCCACTAAAATAGGGCACTTTGAAATGGCCAACGGCGGAACGCTTTTTTTGGACGAAGTAGGAAACCTTTCTTACGAGATACAAGCAGCGTTGCTACGCACCGTGCAGGAGCGTAAGGTAAAACGCATAGGCAGTACAAAAGAGATTGACCTTGACGTACGCATTATTGTTGCTACCAACGAGAACCTGCAGGATGGCATACAAAAGGGCAGGTTTCGTGAAGACCTTTACCACCGCTTTAATGAATTTACTATATATATGCCGCCGTTGCGTGAGCGTGGTACAGATATCATGATTTTGGCAGAGCACTTCCTGCGGATGTCAAACCAGGAATTGAATCGCAATGTGACCAGCTTCTCGCCTGCCGTGGTAGAGTGTTTTATGAACTATCGCTGGCCGGGTAATATCCGTGAGTTAAAAAACATTATTCGCCGTGCAGCATTGATAACCGAGGGTAACGAGATATCAGTAAAGGCATTACCGCTTGAAATATCAAATTACGGCGCTTATAAAGCGCCTTCTTTCGATCAGGCAGGTTCAGACAATTCAACCTCAAACGCGCCCGAAGTGAAAGAGCATCGTCATGATTTAAAGAATGCAGCTCTTGAAGCGGAATACGATACCATCTTACGTGTTTTGAAAGAGGTAAGCTATAATAAGACGAAGGCGGCAGAAATTTTAAAGATAGACCGCAAGACCCTTTATAATAAGATGAAGGCCATTAATATGAAATAACGATGGCAGGCGGGCGGGATATTGATGAGCAAACCTTTCGTACTATAAAGCACGATATTAAAAATCAGCTTTCTAATGTAAATTTACTCATCGCGCAATTAAAATACGAACTGCGCGATGCCCCTGAAGACCAGCTTGGCTACCTGGAAATGATGGCCGAAACCACGGCAAAAATAGACGCCATTCTTTCAAGCACCGAGAAATAGATTCGCCGCAGGCAAAAACTTTTTGGCATTTTATTGTTTTACGAATACACTAAAATCAGCCAATGTCGGTTTTTGACTATAAACAGCGTAATATTATTATTCTGGTAAGCATTATTGTGCTTGGCTGCTTTCTGTTATATGCATTAAGTGGCTTATTTAGCTCTATTCTTGGCGCTATCGTTTTATTCACGCTTTTCAGGCCGCTATACATTTTTCTTACCGAAAAGAAAAAAATCAATAAGAGCATTGTTGCGTTACTCATTATTTTTATTTCGATTATTGTTATCATCCTGCCGTTCCTGACGTTAAGTTTTATGGTGATCGGTAAAATATCAGAGATTGGAAGTAACACACTCGCTATCCAACAATGGCAGGGAAAGATCGATGCTATTGCCGGTTCAACGTTTAGTCAGCCACATTTCTTTGAAAATACGGTACAGAAGTTAGGGGTCTATGCTACAGACCTGTTTCCGTCTATTTTGGGCAGTGCGGTCAACATTATCCTGACGCTGCTCGTTATGTATTTTCTGCTGTTTTTTATGTTCGTGCAGATACGTGAATTTGAAGCAGGCCTGTTGCGCTACGCACCTTTCCGTGAGCAATATGCCATTAAATTTGCCTTAGCCCTGCGCAATTGTACCTATTCAAATGTATTGGGCCAGGGAATTATAGCGATCATACAGGGCGCGCTGCTGGCTAACGGTTTCTGGATATTCGGCATTCCCGACCCCGTATTTTGGGGTATCATAGGCGCGTTTATTTCGTTCCTGCCGGTGGTGGGTGCACCAACGCTAAGTATTCCGGCAAGTGTCGTACTATTTGCGGAGGGCCATACGTTAAAAGGAGTATTGTTGCTGGCCTACGGTCTGCTGTTCATCGGTAATATTGATAACGTATTACGGATGATCATTAACAGGCGTATTGCTAATACGCACCCTTTAATATCAGTGATTGGTGTATTTGTAGGATTACCATTATTTGGCATATTGGGTTTGGTGTTCGGTCCCCTGTTGTTATCGTATTTTTTGTTGCTGATAGAAATTTACGAAACCAACCGCCTGGCAGCAGATCGGCTGGAACGCATACGAAGTAACGATCAGTAACAGGCGTAATTTGACCAAAAGCTTAAAAACAGCACACACATATTAGTTATATTTGGCATAATATTAGCTTAAATCCAAAACAATTAGTTCAACTTAAAAATTATAGCAATATGAAAGATAATTCAAAAGTAGTTATCGCCCTGATGGCAGGCTTAGCCGCAGGTGCGGTATTAGGTATCCTGTTTGCACCCGATAAAGGCAATGAAACCCGCGACAAATTAAGCGAATCATTAAAAAATTTAGGCGATTCTATCCGCGAAACCGCAGCTAACGAGATCAACAACCTGGTAAGTTTAAAAGACAAGATAGTTGATAATCTTAAAAGCAAGCTGGAAGATACCGAAGAAGAATACCAGGACGACCTGGAACACGCTTAATCAATCAAGAGTCTTTAGTCCTGGGTTATGAGTAAGAATTTGGGATGAGAGCAGCATATTCAACATGGAAGAAAAAAAAGAACAACCGCCGTTATTTGACCAGCTAAAAGATTACGCCGAAACGCGTGTCAAACTGGCAAAATACAAGGCGATAGATGGTGGCTCGTCCGTAATGGCGAGCATGGTTGCCGATGTGGTTGTTGTTTTGACCATGGTGCTCGCTTTTATTTTCGCCAGTTTCACATTGGCCTTTTATTTGGCGGATCTGTTAGGCTCACTTTGGCAGGGCTTTGGTTGTGTGTCTGTTTTATACCTGGTGATCGCGATTATCTTCAAACTAAACAAAAGGGGTTTTGAGCGGCCCATAGCTAATGCTTTTATTCAAAAGTTCTTTAAAAATTAGATAGATGGAATACGTACAGATAAGGACAAGGACTGATTTGAAGGCGGAAATATTTCGCCTGGAAGAACTATCTAAAATACAAGGCGAGACGATCAGGTCGCATTTTAGCAGTCCGGGCGCCATTTTTTCTACCATCTTTTCGTTCTTCAGGCCATCCGGCGAGCAGGATGAGAAGAATGGCGGCGTATTCAGCCAGGATTTTGTAGGATTGATATCGCGCTTCATACTGCCGCTTACTTTAAATAAGACCATCTTTCGTAATTCTAATTTTATCATCAAAGCTTTAGTAGGGCTGGTTTCGCAAAAAACATCACATTATATTACAGAGGACTCGGTAAGCAATGTATGGCACAAAATAGTTGCCGCCTTTGATGGACATTCCGGAAGCATTGTTGATAAGGTCTCTTCGCTTTTCGAAAAGAAGCGCACCAAGCGCCCGGTGAATCACCCGGCTCACGCTACCGCCCGGGCCAACACCATAAAGGCCGATCAATAGGCCTCGAAAATCCCGGCTAAAAGTTATTTTTGCGCTTTAAAACTTAAAGTGGGAAAAGACAAATTAAGACGCTTTGCCGAGATTGATACCTTTAGCAATGTGCTGCAGTTAGATGCAGGCAAAGTATTTAAGGGCAATTGGAGCAAAAAACAATTCAAGAATAATCATCCGTTAGTGTTGGAACTGGCTTGCGGCAAAGGTGAGTACACCGTTAACCTCGCGGTGATGTTTCCGGATAAGAATTTCATAGGTGTTGATTATAAAGGCAACCGCATATGGCGGGGTGCCAGGACCGCGTTAGAAGATGGGGTACAAAACGTAGTCTTTTTACGCATACAGATAGAAAACCTGCTTGATTATTTTGAAGCCGGCGAAGTGGACGAAATATGGATCACTTTTCCCGACCCGCAACCCCAATTAAGCCGTGAAAAGAAACGCCTCACATCGCCACGTTTCCTGGAAATGTATCAACACATTCTGAAGCCCGGAGGTTATGTTAATCTTAAAACGGATAATGATGGGCTGCATGCTTACACCGCCGAAAAGATAACCGAACGCGGGTTAAACCTGCATGCTAAAACAGAAGATCTGTATCGTTCGGAATATGCGGATGAAGTACTCTCGATCAAGACCTATTACGAGAAGAAATATTTAAAGGATAACAAAAATATTAACTACCTTAAGTTCTCATTTCCGCATTAATGGAACCCAATTTTTTCGATAGCGTTTACCAGGTGGCGCGGTTAATTCCCGCTGGCCGGGTAACTTCTTATGGCGCCATTGCCAGTTATTTAGGTACCAAGGGCTCGTCGCGAATGGTGGGTTATGCCATGCAGGCTTCTACTGCCGCAGATCCGCCGGTACCTGCACACCGTGTGGTGAACCGCCAGGGTTTACTCACAGCGAAGTTCCATTTTGGCGGCGGCCTGATGCAGGAGCTGCTCGAAAGCGAAGGCGTTGAGGTAAAAGAAGACCAGGTGCAAAATTTTAAAGAAGTTTTCTGGGACCCTGCTATTGAGTTGGCGCTTTAGTACATTTACAGCATGAAACGACTAACCCTCATTGCGCTGTTTTTTGGACTCGTGCTCCAAACATTCGCCCAGGATAAAGAGAAAATAAAAGCAGCAGCTACTATCAGCGCCAATGCTTTCGCAAAAGGCGATTACAACACACTTGCCGATCATACTTATCCGAAACTGCTTGCAACAATAGGCGGCAAAAAAACATTTATCCAAACGGTGAGCATGGCAATGAGCCAATTAAAGAACCAGGGCATGAGTTTCGCGAAAGTAGTGGTGGGTAATCCCGGAGAGATCTATCCGGCCGGTACCGAACTTGACTGCCTGGTGCCGGAAACCATTACCTTAAAGTTCCAGGGTAAGTACATGACAACCACTACCTACCTGTTGGCTATAAGCCCCGACAAGGGCAAAACCTGGTATTTTGCCGATACCGGCAGTAACTCGCCAGAAAAACTAAAACAACTGCAACCTAATTACAACCCCAAACTGGTGATACCTCAGACTTCGCAACCGGTCTTTTCCGATAACATACCCTGATCTATCCCTGCTCAGCGAAAGTCAATACGTAGTTATTGTTGTCAACGATCGAGAATTCGGTAGCGCCGTAAAAGGTTTTTTCAAGACCTTTTAATACAGTTACCTTGTCTTTGATCTGGTTGAAGAACCCCTGGATTTCTTTCAGGTTAATGTACAGCAGCTGCGAGGCACCATCATGTCGACTGATCTGCGGTAATTCTTCGCCCAGGCTTTCGAAAGTCTGAAACATCATGGTAACGTTGCCATTCATCATCATGGCCCAAACCAGGTTGTCGCCCTCTTCGGGTACGGTCATTGTTTTTTTAAATCCCAGCGTTTCATAGAACGCGATCGTTTCGGCCATGTTATGCACGAAAATGTTGGGTGATAAGCTTTCCATCATTTTTATTTTTTTAAAAGTTATTTTCGTTGAGGATTTAAAGATAAACATTTCTAAATTTAAAACTAAAATTTTTAGCAAAATAATATGGCAAAATTGATAGATGAATTTGAGTTTTACCGCTCAAAAATGAACGACCGCATTATGGAAACGGCTAACACCAACATAAAACGTTTCTTCGCGCTGGATACTACTACCTATGCCGATGGCGCTTTGGATGTGAAGACCAAAGAGATGCTGGGCCTGGTGGCATCTATGGTTTTGCGTTGCGACGACTGCATCAAATATCACCTCGGCAAATGCCACGAAGCGGGGGTAAATCATGATGAGATGAACGAAGTGTTCATGATCGCCAACCTGGTGGGTGGTTCCATTGTTATTCCGCATTATAGAAGGGCTGTTGAGTATTGGGACGAGTTGAACACAGTGGGCAGTTAACAGTTGGCAGATAGCAGAAAAAACAATTAAACTTATCAAGATATGCAAACTGCAAACTCAAAACCGCCAACTTCAGCACTAAAGCGCTGCAAATGGTGCGGCACTGACCCGCTGTATATGAAATACCACGACGAAGAATGGGGCAAGGAAATACACGACGATGAAACCCTGTTCGAGTTCCTGGTACTGGAATCGGCGCAGGCGGGTTTAAGCTGGATCACAATACTTCGTCGTCGTGAAAATTATCGTAAGGCCTTTGCCAATTTCGATGTAAAAAAGGTGGCTGCCTTTACTGATAAAGACGTGGAACGACTAATGAATGATGCGGGTATCATCCGCAACCGTTTAAAAATATTGGCCACCATTACCAACGCACAGCATTTTATCGAAGTGCAAAAAGAGTTTGGCTCGTTTGATAAATACGTGTACAGTTTTATGCCGGAAGGTAAAACCATCAATAATTTCTCCGGAACCACGCCTGCCAGCACGCCACTATCCGACGCCATTAGCAAGGACATGAAAAAGCGCGGCTTTAAATTCTTTGGTACAACCATTTGCTATGCGCATATGCAGGCTACCGGTATGGTGAATGATCATATTCCCGATTGTTCATTTAAGTGATTTCACCGATTTAGAGTTGATTTCACCGATAGATAACGGTACTTTTGAAACAACCGAAAATCAGTGTAATCACTAACCAATCGGTGCAATCACCATAAAAAAATGAAGAAACTATTCCTTCTTGACGGCATGGCGCTTATTTACAGGGCGCATTTTGCTTTGAGCAAAACTCCGCGTTTTACTTCTACAGGCGTCAATACCTCGGCAGTAATGGGCTTTACCAATACGCTGTTAGATGTATTAAAAAAGGAAAGGCCAACCCATATGGCCGTGGTGTTTGACACCTCGGCACCCACAGAGCGCCATACAGATTTTGCGGCTTATAAAGCGCACCGCGAGTCGATGCCTGAAGATTTGTCTGCAGCCCTTCCTTATATCTATAAACTGATATTAGGTTTCAACATTCCTGTAATTACTTCAGACGGCTATGAGGCAGATGATATCATCGGTACACTTGCCAAAAAAGCCGAGGCAAAAGGTTACACCGTCTATTGCATGACACCCGATAAAGATTTTGCGCAACTGGTGTCGGATAACATTTTTATTTACAAACCCGCCCGCATGGGTAACGAGATGGAAATATTGGGCGTAAAGGAAGTGCTGGAAAAATGGGAAATAGAAAAAGCAGAACAGGTAATTGATATTTTGGGTCTTTGGGGCGATGCGGTAGATAACATTCCCGGTATCCCCGGCATTGGCGAAAAAACGGCTAAGGCGCTTATCAAGCAATATGGCTCGATGGAAGAGATCATTGCCCATAGCCACGAACTAAAAGGCAAGCAACGCGAAAATGTAGAACAATTTGCCGAGCAGGGCCTGCTTTCAAAAAAACTGGCAACCATCTTATTAAATGTGCCTGTTGAACTGGACGAAGCCGGATTAGAAATATGCGCACCAAGCAAGGACTTATTGGAGCCGTTGTTTGCCGAGCTGGAATTCCGTACGCTGGGCCGCCGCGTATTTGGCGACGATTTTAGCATTACCGAAATTAAAGCAGCCGGCGTACAAACTGATCTGTTCGGTAATCCCGTAGGAGAGTTCAGGAACACGGCGCTAACTGTGGATGTGCAGGATATTGCCGAACCGGAGTTGCCCACAATAGCTGCTAAGAACATTAATAATGTCGCGCACAGTTACTACCTGGCTGACACTGCTGAAAAACGCGCTGCGCTCATCGACACCCTGAGCCAGCAAAGCAGCTTTTGCTTTGATACAGAAACTACCGGAACAGACGCTAATAATTGCGAAATGGTGGGTTTATCCTTTTCGGTAAAGCCTGGCGAAGGCTGGTACGTACCCGTACCGCATGATCAAAATGAGACACAGAAGATCGTTAATGAGTTTAAGGAAGTGATGGAAAATGCGGCCATTGGCAAGATCGGCCAGAACTTAAAGTTCGATATCCTGATGTTCAAATGGTATGGTGTGCAAGTGAAGGGCGACCTGTTTGATACCATGATGGCGCATTATATTATCGACCCCGATACCCGTCACAGCATGGATGTGCTCTCTGAGAACTATTTGGGTTACAAGCCGGTTTCTATCACCGAGCTGATCGGTGCCAAAGGCAAGAACCAGGGCAGCATGCGCGATGTGGAGATCGAAAAGATAAAAGAATATGCCGCCGAAGACGCAGACATTACCCTGCAACTAAAGAACGTTTTTGAGCCTAAGATAAAACAAGTGGAAGCGGAGAAGCTATTGCATGAAATGGAAAACCCCTTGATCTATGTGCTGGCTGATATTGAATATGAGGGCGTACGCATAGATCACAATACATTAAAGGAGTTTTCAAAAGAGCTGGAAACCGACATTGCCAAACTGGAAAAAACGGTCTATGAAAAGGCGGGCGTGCGGTTCAACATTGCTTCGCCAAAGCAGTTGGGTGAAGTGCTGTTTGAAAAACTAATGCTCGACCCTAAGGCTAAAAAAACCAAAACCGGCCAATACCAAACCGGCGAGGATGTGCTGCTATCTTTGGCAGCTAAAAGCGATATCGTGCGCGATATACTGGATTACCGCCAGTTGCAAAAGCTGAAATCGACTTATGTAGATGCGTTGCCGCAAATGGTCAACAAAAAGACAGGGCGGGTGCACACCTCTTATAACCAGGCGGTAGCCGCGACGGGCCGGTTAAGCTCGACTAACCCTAACCTGCAAAATATTCCGATACGTACCGAGCGTGGCCGTGAGGTGCGCAAGGCATTTATTCCGCGCGATGAAAATCATACTATTGTTTCGGCGGATTATTCACAGATAGAGCTGCGTATTATTGCAGAGATCAGCCAGGACGCCAACATGATGGATGCCTTCGTCAAAAATGTAGACATTCACACGGCCACTGCTGCCAAAGTGTACGGAATAGGCTTGGAAGAAGTAACCAGCGACCAGCGCCGTAATGCCAAAGCTGTAAACTTCGGCATCATTTACGGGCAGTCGGCTTTCGGGCTTTCGCAAAATTTAGGCATTCCGCGCAAGGAGGCTGCCGAGATCATTGAAAACTATTTTGCACAATACCCGGGCATCAAGCAATATATGAGCGATACGATGAATTTCGCCCGTGAGAATGGTTATGTATGTACGCTGATGGGCCGTCGCCGTTACCTGCGCGACATTAATTCGGCCAATGCTACAGTTCGCGGCTTTGCCGAACGAAATGCCATTAACGCACCTATACAAGGTTCAGCTGCAGATATGATCAAGCTCGCTATGATCAACATCCATAAAGAAATTAAAGCGCAGGGATTACAATCAAAAATGACCATGCAGGTACATGACGAGTTGGTTTTTGATGTGCCGAATCACGAAGTAGAAGCCATCAAGCCTATCATTATGCATCATATGCGGAACGCCATTAAAACTGAAGTGCCCATCGTAGTTGAAATTGGTTCCGGCGTTAACTGGCTGGAAGCTCATTAAAACAGAAAAGCCGCTTATCAATTGACAAGCGGCTTTTTTTTATGCTGAAAAAAATATTTACGATTTCACACGCTCTACATAACTGCCGGTAGCGGTATCAACTTTTATCTTGTCACCAAGATTGATGAACAACGGCACATTGATCTCTGCGCCTGTTTCAACGGTAGCCTTTTTCATGGCACCGCTTGAAGTGTCGCCTTTTACAGCCGGTTCGGTATAAGTAACTTCTAACTCCGCCGAGTTTGGCATTTGTGCCATGATGGGCTCGTCGCTTTCAAAAGCAACAATTACATTCATGCCTTCTTTCAGAAAGCGAACGCCGCTGCCAAATAAAACTTTAGGAATGTTATGCTGATCGAAGGTCGTATTATCCATTACTACCAAACTATCGCCATCTTCATACAAGTATTGATAGTCGTTGGTTTCTACGCGTGCAATATCTACCTCTTCGTCTGTACGGTACCGATATTCAACCAGTTTGCCGGTTTTAACATTGCGCATACGTGCCTGGTAAAAAGCGCGCAGGTTGCCCGGAGTACGGTGTAAAAATTCTTCTACCTGCACCAACTCGCCGTTGAAGCGCAGAATATTGCCGTTTTTTACGTCAGATGCTTTAGCCATAATAAGTATTTAAGGCGCAAACTTAGAAAATTGACGCGATATTTAGCGCAAAACCCTCAAAAAACCGCTTTTTAGATGGTCCGGATAGTCATTCCTTGTCCCTAAGCATCGCCAACGAATAAAAACTATTGCGCCAGTAAATACCACCCTGCTTTAGCGTAACTACGGCCGAGCGCAGAACAATAAAGGCCATTAAAAATCCCCCGAAAGGAATCATAAGTGCGTACCACCATTTGTTAGGTGGTATGGTGCTGGTGTAAATAAATTGGCCGGTTAACATTAAGCAAGCCATTAACCGGACGTTTGTATCGCCGAAAATTAACATGAGTGGCAGCGGTAAAGCAACCGTTATCAAACAACTCAATACGTCAAAGATGGTCCTAAAAAAATTATAGTTGACCACGGCAAAAGCATTTTTTTCTAATCCCCGCACAAACTGCCCCAGGTTTTTATACCATTCTAAAGAGACCAATCCGGTACCGCTCAATGCGTCCTGCCTCAGGCGGGCATTTTTAATGTTTTGTCCCAGTTTCAAATCGTCATCAGGGCGAAGGCGTATCCTTTCATGCGTACTGGCTTTTTCATAAGCAGACCGCTTTACCAAATTAAAGGCGCCTACGCCTATAGAGCCCGTCCGTTTTGGATTTCGCGCATCCCAGGGCCGAACGGCTAATAATAACATGGCGGTAAAAGTGGCCAATACACTGTTTAACAAAGTCGACCTCGACTGCACGTCGGGTAAAATGCTCAGGTGGTCAAGGCTGTGCTTTTCAACATAACCAAATGCCCTGCTGATGGCATCAGGATGAAACTCCACATCCGCATCGGTGAAAAGCAACCACTCTTCATCGCTGTTTTTGTAGCCCTGGTACAGCGCGTTGTTCTTGCCTAACCAACCCAGGGGCAGGTTATCAATTGTGATCACAGAAAGTTTCGGGTGATTAAAGCGACTTAAAATTTCGCCGGTGCGATCCGTAGAACGATCATTGATGACGATAATGCGATGATTTTGGTAATTGATGTTGCAAACGCTCTGCAGGGCTTTTTCAACGTCCTCCTCCTCGTTGCGTACTGCGATGATGATCGCTAAGTATGGCTCCGTGGTAGCAATCGGCTGATCCTTTAACTGCTTGATCTTTGCTAAATTGACAAGTAAGTAGGTCAGCAAAATTATCCAGCCAACACACATCACTATACCGTACCAAAACAGTATCATTTCTTATAGTCGCTTATGTTTAGCCGCTCGCGGCAGAAGCTATACTCGTGTTCCTGGTTGGAGCAGATGATGGTGAGGCGCCCTGCAGCGTATTGTTCGATGAGGCTTAAATACCAATCAACGCCCTGTGCGTCGAGGTTAGAGGTAGGTTCATCCAGCATCAACAAAGCGGTGTCGGCGCAAAAAGCCAGCGCCAATTTGAGCCGTTGTTTCATACCCGATGAAAAATAGCGTATGGGTTTGTTTTTGCTGGCTTGCAGGTTCAGCAGCTCCATTAACCCGCTTTTATCAACGCCCGGCCGGTAAGATTTAAACTTAAAATGAAAATCGATCACCTCGCTTAAGGTAAACTCTTCTATCAATTCGAGATAGGGTGCGGCAAGACTTAAATTTTGAAAGATGTTCTCTACTGCTATTTCACCGGCATCGCTAAAATAGCCGAGTTTTCCTTCAGATGGAGCCAGGCTGCCGTTGAGTACCTGTAATAAAGTGGATTTCCCCGAACCGTTAGCACCAAGTATGGCGTAAGCATTGCCGGTGGTAAATGTTTGATCAATCCCCCGAAATATCCATTCGCGGTTAAAGCGGCGGCCGATGTTGGTGAGTTCAATCTTCATTATAGTTGGCAGTTCTCAGTTGGCGGTTGGCAGAGGATCTGTGCAAACTGCTTACTATGAGTTACCGAACCCCTTCATAATACCACGCTGTGAGCCTTGAACGAAGTTGATAATATCGTCGCGCTCAACAGTAGGGTTAAATTCTGCTTCGATGATATCCAGCGCTTTGGTAATGTTATATTTTTTAAGGAAGATGATGCGGTAGATTTCCTGTATTTCGTTAATGGTGCTTGCCGAATAACCCCTGCGGCGCAAGCCTACCGAGTTGATGCCGATATATGATAACGGTTCGCGGCCCGCTTTTGTAAACGGAGGCACGTCTTTACGCACCAACGAACCGCCGGATATCATGCTGTGCGCGCCGATCTCTACAAACTGATGCACCGCCGAAGTGCCGCCGATGAAAGCATAATCATATACGTTAATGTGCCCGGCTAATTGTACCGCATTGGCTATGATCACATTATCGCCGATCACACAATCATGCGCTACGTGCACATAAGCCATCAGTAAACAATTGCTGCCAATGGTGGTAGTGTTTTTATCTAATGCGGTACCGCGATTAAGGGTTACACATTCGCGGATGACAGTGTTATCGCCAATAGAAACCGTACTTGGCTCGCCTTTATATTTAAGATCCTGCGGCGGCGCCGAAACTACCGCACCGGGAAAAATACGGCAATTTTTACCAATACGCGCACCGTCCATAATAACAGAGTTAGAGCCAATCCAGGTTCCTTCACCTATTTCAACATCTTTGTGAATGGTTACAAAGGGCTCGATCACCACATTATCGGCGATCTTTGCTTGCGGGTGTATATATGCTAAAGGCTGGATCATTCGTTTTCTGATTTTTCTTTTCTAACAATTTGTGCCATCAGTTCGGCCTCCACTACTACCCGCTCGCCTACCATGCCAACACCTTTCATTTGTGCAATACCGCGGCGGATAGGCGCCGACAGGCTGCAATGAAATATCAGGGTATCGCCGGGCGTTACTTTATCTTTAAAGCGGGCGTTCTCTATCTTGAGGAACAAAGTAATATAATTTTCCGGATCGGGTACAGTGTTTAATACCAATATACCGCCGGTTTGCGCCATAGCTTCTATCTGCAGCACACCCGGAAATAAAGGCATGCCTGGGAAATGCCCCATGAACAGGTCTTCGTTCATAGTAACGTTCTTTAAACCCACCACATGATTTTTAGAAAGCTCGAGGATCTTATCGATCATTAAAAGCGGCTGGCGGTGCGGCAAAATATTCATGATCTGCACCGTATCATAAACCGGCGTCACATTAGGATTATAAACCTTATAATGCTTACGGCTGCGCTCTTTCTTGATGAGGGCCTTTATTTTTTTTGCAAATGCTACGTTGGCAGCATGACCAGGGCGTGCCGCCATGATATGCCCCCTGAGCGGAACACCTACCAGGGCCAGGTCACCGATCATATCTAACAGCTTGTGACGGGCCGGCTCATTTTGGTGGCGCAGCTCAATGTTGTTCAATATGCCCTGCGGCGCTACCTTAATGTCTTTGCGATTGAATAATTTGGCCAGGTGCGACAATTCCTCATCGTCAACATGTTTATCAACCACCACGATCGCATTGTTGAGGTCGCCGCCTTTTATCAGGTCGTGCTTTAACAACATTTCCAGTTCATGCAGGAAACAGAAGGTGCGGCAGGAAGCTATCTCTTTATTAAACTCATTGATAGATGAAATACTGGCATGCTGGCTACCCAATACCTGCGAGTTGTAATCAACCATGCAGGTAAAACGGTAATCATCATCCAGCGGCATAGCCACCATTTCTACCCTGCGCTCGGGTTCAGAGTAATGTATATTGTAGGGGATGTGATAATACTCCCTGTCGGCATCCTGTTCCTCAAATCCCACTCCCGAAAGCACATCCACAAACATAATAGAGCTGCCATCCATAATGGGTGTTTCAGGCCCATCCATATCAATCAGCACATTATCTATTTCTAAGCCAACTAAGGCGGCTAATACGTGCTCGACGGTGCTCACGCTGGCGCCATTTTGCGATAAAGTAGTTCCGCGCGAAGTATCTGTTACATTATCTACATCAGCATCTATTACGGGCATACCTTCAATGTCTATCCTCCTGAATTTATAACCATGATTTTCCGCTGCCGGATTAAACGTCATGGTCACCTTTTCGCCTGTGTGCAGTCCCGTACCCGAAATAGAAACGGGCGCTTTAATAGTACGTTGTTTTACATTCATTTTTTATTCGTCATTGGCCATTCGTCATTGACTTTATATTAAAGACCTGATACGAAAGACATTATCCTTTTTTTAGTTCTGCAATTATTTTTTCCAGTTCCAATACTTTCTTTTCCAGCGCCGGCAAATGGGTTACGGCAGATTCTACACGCAAATTTTCCATGTAGTTGGTAAAAAA
>Ga0206919_1113_pt1 | contig 19655 bp, 4 predicted proteins | sample Alteio_BWOrgHeat_67_FD_152962 | JGI IMG/M metagenome (GOLD analysis project Ga0206919, IMG submission 152962) | Enriched cells from forest soil in Barre Woods Harvard Forest LTER site, Petersham, Massachusetts, United States -... | ecosystem: Environmental > Terrestrial > Soil > Temperate forest > O... | reverse complement strand
ATGTACATCAGGTACCGTATTGAAAAGACTGGCACCTTGAAACTTACAAAAAAATCAAGCGTAATGGGAATAACCGCCAGAATCAGTAAAGCAAATAAGACAGACCACGAAATGTTTGATTTATTTTTAGTTAAAAGTAACAGAATAATACTGATGCCAGAAAACCACACGGCTATCCTGAAATATTCATAATTATTAAAAAAATAAAAATTAATTAAATCGTCTAATTGGTTCCTGTCAGGCGCAGTTTGCCAGGTCTTCCCTATTTCAGGTAAATTTTTAATGATAAAGGATACCCATGGCAAGATCAGCAAAATAGTAATAACACCACTGAGCAGAAAATACCAATAAAACCTGGGCCTGCTTTTAAAAAGGAAAAGCAAACCTGCAAAACCTTCTGCAACTACAGCAAATACCGTAATGAAATGGGTATAAATCAAGAGGGCATTCACAAATCCAAGAAGAAGGACTTTGCCAATTGAAGGCTTATTGATCAGGGAGAAGAATAGAAATAATGAAACTGACATTAACAAACTGGCCAATGCATATGCTCTGGTTTCAACAGCATAATGCAGCTCGAGCGTGGAACCGATATAAAGCAGGCAAACATAAAATGCTGTCTGTCGATTGAGAAATTTTTTAGAAAATACGTATAATATGATCAGTGTCAAGGTGCTGAAAATAGCTGATAATGAACGAACAGAGACTTCTGATATCCCAAATGCACCTTGCCAGTAATGCAGAGTTATATAATAAAATGGGGCATCATGTCCCTGAGAAACGATTTGAAGGATCTTTGGCACTGAATTAAAGCAAAGCCAAATGGAATAGGCTTCGTCTGTCCACAAACCGTGAAATTTGATGTTGGCGAGTACTTCCCATAAAAATACACCTGCAAGCAACAAAACAAGGCCATAATCAAAATAGGGAATCCGACCAGGCAAAACACTCATCCAATTAAGGATTAACCTGCTACGTTGATAAAATTTCTTAAAAAATATCCTTGTTTTATTGATCATTTTTTGCTACTTGTAGTCTAAAATTTCAGCCTGCATATTTGCGGCTATTATAGCATCCTTCCCGGTATTCCAGAGAAAAATCTGGATTGTTTCTGCCCTGGGTTCCCATTTATCGATATTCAATTTATAAGGTATTGTTATCCATCCTTCCTTTTGTAGTAAATAACTTCCCAACCCGATCGCATTCCACTTCACCAATTTACCATCTTTATCCATGATTGAAATCACAAAATCGCCGCATTTATCTTTGGGGAAAAATACTTTGACCGATGCCTTAAGGATAACATTGGAGTTAATTTGTAATGTATTAACATTAAGCTTAATAGATGGGCTGTAGATTCCGGGTTTAATTTTAATACCATCAATATTTTCAACCCTTTCAACGTCAAAAAACCTGGTTAATGACGTGTCACTTTTTAGTTCATCAATAAAATTTATTTGTTTTTTCGCGAAGATATAAACTTTTCTTTTTGTCGTATTTTTAAGCAATATTGTCCCGCTTAATGGATATCTTTTAATAATCTCTACAGGCTGCCCTTTCAATTCTGATATCGCATTTTCCGGGAAGTAATAAAAGTCTTCAGCATTGGTAAATGCCTTCACACTTTCAACAGGTTCCATCCATTTAAATTGATACATGTATTGATAAAACATAGTCGATGTTGCAAACAACCATTCAGGCTGAAACAGAACTTCATTCTTGTTAACATTCAATATGTTTTCGTCATGCATCCTACCCAAATCTTTCATCATGTCGCACGTACTGGCGTCAGATTTCCACTCATATGTATAAGAAAAATTAGCAGAATGAAAAAAATGAAAAACAGATAATCCTCCAAAAAATATCACAACAGGTAACGCATATTTAATGGTCAGTGAATGATAAATAAGAAAAACCAGGACAAACAGAAAAATAATTTCGATAAATACAGCTGCTCTTTCTATCACTACTCTGGTATTCAATAAGCTATGGGATGTCATTATACCTGCAATAATGAACAGAAGGACCATAAAAAGCGCAATAAAAAAATAATTATCCTCTTGTAAACTTTTGCCCTTTATCAACCTGAAAATAATAAATATTATGGTTAAAACAGGCACTACAATGATCAGCATCAGTAAGGGAATTACCATAGCACCTGCATAAGACGCACCATACAAACAGCTGTCAACCAGACTACTTACGGTATCTTGCCAGATACCAACTATGCCTCCAAAATACAAATACCCTGCATTTTGTAATTTAAAACTAATGTCAATTGTGTAATAAAGAAGAAGGCCGCTTAAGGCTAACACAAATAATAAACTTCCCCAGAACCATAATTGAGATCTAATCATTTTCCACTGATAAATAACCATATACAAGGCCATTACGCCAAAGATGCAAAGTAAAGCCAGGTAATAATTAACCATTGAAAAACTGGCCATGACAGATAATGCGGCTAAAAGAAAACAAAAGATTATATTCAAACCTCTTTTCGAATCTTTTTCAAGTATTTGTTTCAGGAAATACAAACTGCCTGTCATCATCGCCCAGCCTAAAGCGTAGCCTCTTGCGAGTGAAAAAAAATCAAGCATATAAGGATTCAAATTCAGGATTAACCACGCACAAATACTGAACAAGGTATTTTTAAAATCCTTTAAAATCAACCATATAAACAACATGAATAAGCCATGCGCAATAATACTTTGGGTGCGAAGGGTCAATTCAGAAAGAGGGAGCCATGAATTGAAGAATTTCATAAAAAAGGAATTCAAAACATGGTTATTCGGATCAAGCAGTTTAAAATGGAAAATATTCCCATAAGAATCCAGAGCGTAAAAAAGAAAACTAAAGGCTTCGTCGATTGTAAACGATAATTTCCATGCTCTGATAAATACATAACCAAAAAGGAAAAGGGCTGGAACTACAATTATATATTTTTTCAGGAATAGGTTCATTGAATCAAATCACTTCAATCAGTTTCCCATTTGCGGCTTTCAAGATGCGCCCAACAGGAATCATAAATTTTTCTAATCCATTATCCTTTAGTGCGGTCAGTAATTCAGGAACTGCATTTTCTGCGATGGCAATCAGTAATCCTCCACTTGTTTGCGGATCAGCAAGAATAGCTTTTTGGAAATCAGAAACTGCACCAATGGCATTGCCGTAACTTTTCCAGTTTCTACCTGTTCCACCTGGTAAAGATTTGTTTTCGATATAAAATTCAAGGTCGGGCAATACTGGAATATTCTTAAAATCAATTTCTGCATTTACACCACTTCCTTCACACATTTCCTTCAGGTGCCCAAGCAGTCCAAATCCTGTAATATCAGTCAGCGCATTTACTTCAGGAATTGCACCAAGTATGGTTCCGATCTTATTAAGTTTGGTCATACTCTCTACTGCAATACTCTTGTGTTCAGGTTTTAATATTCCTTTTTTTTCTGCAGTAGTATATATCCCGATTCCTAATGGTTTCGTCAGGAATAAAAGGTTTCCTGGCCTGGCGCCACTATTCGTTTTTACCTGCTTCACAGGCACTGTTCCATTCACAGCCAGCCCAAAAATTGGTTCCGGACTATCAATGCTATGCCCACCTGCCAAAGGTATCCCAGCTTCGGCACATACAGTTCTGCTGCCTTCTATTACCCGCCTTGCCACCTCAGGTGAAAGTTTATCTATCGGCCATCCCAGGATTGCAATGGCAAGCACCGGCTGTCCGCCCATAGCATAGACATCACTAATGGCATTCGCCGATGCAATTCGGCCAAAATCAAAAGGATCATCAACAATAGGCATAAAAAAATCAGTTGTGCTGATCAGGGCTGTTCCATTGCCAAGATCATATACCGCTGCATCATCACGGGTATCATTCCCCACAATCAGGTTTTTATGGTCTGGCCTGGCTTCGTTGGTATGCAAAATACTGCTAAGTACTTCAGGCGAAATCTTACACCCGCACCCTGCACCATGGCTGTATTGGGTTAGTTTTATTTCTGACATTTGACAAAGATAGGAAAATAAGGCATCAGGCGTCAGGATGATTATTTAGGTTGTTTTGTCGAAATTGACTTAATAAGCCCATTTAATTATTTTTGAAATTTCAGTTAATTTTTCTAAAAAAACATTTCTTTCTTAAATATTAATATACTTAACCTGTGAGCAAGATATAACATTGACTTAACCTCACCGCAGAATGCTAAAGCAATATAAAGGAAACGATTAAAATCTGAATCACTACTCCTGTCAAAACCTTCGGCAATATTATTGGATTTAGATATTGTTGACAGGATAATCTAATCTTCTCAAATTTTTCCATTGACATTTGATTTGTTTAATTAAGATGCAAATTGTAAAAAAAGCTGTGGCATTTATAAGAATTCTAACGCCCGATGCCATCCCCTGTAACACAAGTCAGCCTGTCAACTTTCCCCTCATTTCTGCTTAACTTCGCGGCATGCGATTGGTAGAAATTAATGAGGAAGACGTAAATTTTAAGAATCAGTTTATCAAGGTCCCAGTTGTTTTATATAAAAATGATCCAAATTGGATACGGCCGCTTGATAAAGACATAGAAGCGGTTTTCGATCCTGAACAAAATCATGCTTTTAATAATGGGAAATTAATTCGGTGGATTTTGAAAGATGATGCGGGTAAACTTATCGGTAGGGTAGCGGCTTTTATTAATTATGACCTCGTTAATACTATGGATGAGCCGGCTGGTGCCATGGGTTTTTTTGAATGTATCAATGATCAAAAGGCAGCTCTCAAATTATTTGAAGCATGCGCAGACTGGCTGAAGCAGAATGGGATGGTAATAATGGATGGGCCGGTAAACTTTGGGGAAAGAGACAGGTTCTGGGGGTTGCTTGTAGATGGTTTTGATCCACCTTCCTACATGGAGAATTATAATCCACCATATTATAAGAAATTGTTTGAGGATTATGGGTTCAGGATGTATTTTGAGCAAAATACCTACCTGATTGATAAATATAAGGTCCAGGCGCCGCGGTTAGATAAAATAAGTAAGTGGGTAACCCGGAAGCCGGGAATCAGGTTTGAGCATATCACAAAAAAGGATTTGCCAAAATATATTGATGATTTTGTTTATATCTACAACCAGAGCTGGAGCAGTTTTGAAAATTTCAAACCTGTAACAAGTGCAGATGTAACGGGCATATTCAAATCGATGCTCCCGATTATGATCCCGGAGTTTATCTGGTTTAGCTATGTTGATAATGAGCCTGCCGGGTTCAATGTATTTATACCAGAAGTGAACCAGGTCTTTAAATATGTTAATGGCAAGCTTGATTTGTGGGGGAAATTGAAATTTGGCTGGCACCAGCTTATAAGGTCCAATCATAAAGTAAAAGGGCTTGTATTTGGAATACTGCCAAAATACCAGAACCTGGGTATTGACGCCGTGCTCAGTTATTATTTTTACCTGGAATTAATGAAGAAAGATCAGTATCGGGATGTGGGTATATCCTGGATCGGAGGCTTCAACCCAAAGATGAATTCATTGATTGAAGCACTAAGCGGCAAAGTTGATAAAGTGCACTATACTTACCGCAAAATGCTTGACGAAACTATTCCTTTTAAGCCATATAGTATTGGAAAATAAAATTTAATTATAATAACTAATTGTTTTTAAGTTATTTATAAATAAATAAAAAAAGACAAAATGCTTTTGGTATTATAAGCCAACAATTGTACTTTTGCAGTCGCTTTTCAGGAAGCGTTATCATGATTCCGTAGCTCAGCTGGTAGAGCAATACACTTTTAATGTATGGGTCCTGGGTCCGAATCCCAGCGGGATCACATAAAATAGCCTTCAAATTATTTGAAGGCTATTTTATTTATTACTTCTAAATGCTAACGGATTAGATTTTTTGATTTAAGATAAATCTCTCTGAGAATATTTTCCAGGTTTCCCCGTAAAAAACCATCTTCAATTTTGAAATGCAGCAATTTTTCCAATCCTGGATTTACTGCTTTTTGTTAGATTTTTTAAAGCTCCTTTTTCCAACTTGTCGAAATTTTGACCCGATTCGTCGGTATTTTGACCCGATTCGTCGAATTTTTTAGTAAAAGATGTTTTTCTGACTTATTTTTGACCTGATATAAAAAATTGTATTTTGTATTATGACAACATTAAAAATAAATAACTGATTTAATTGGCTAAAAATGGCGCATTTTTTCTTTCATCATTAATATTCCCATTTTTTAAATTTTTTTTAGGGTTTGGTCATTTTATAGTTGTTTGTATTAAATATGATAATGTTCTTTACAATTGATTAGGAAATTGGCAAATTAGAATAAATCAATTCTATTGCCATTATGGATTTAGTTTAAATTTTATAAAATCATATTGATAAGATAACCTTATTTGGGGTTATTTCGCACAAAATTAAATGAATACAAACTGCAGATATCAATAGTTATTATCTTTTGAATTTAATAAAACGAAAAACACACTTATACAAATAAATCTTTAGTCATGAAAAACCACGAACACCAAACAAAAAACACAAACCAAAATCCGTTCAAATCCTGGTACTTAGGCATGCTTACCAGCCTTTTGCTAATTACGGCAACACTAGTTAGCGCTGCTCCTATGTCCGGAACTTATACGATTAACCCTTCTGGTAGTGGCCCCAGCAATTTTACCAGCTTTAATTCAGCCATTAGTTCATTAGTTAGTAACGGTGTCAATGGTGCTGTTACTATTAATGTCACAACCACTTCCACTCCATATAATGAATCTTTGACTATTAATTCAATTCCAAACTCCTCATCCACAAATACAATTACTTTCAGAGGGCCCGACCGGGGTAATGCCAGTTCGCCTCCTGCAAGCGTTTCTTCATCAGGTACTGTTTTAACTTTTAATGGATGTGCATATGTAACTTTTACAAGCCTTTCTTTAAACACTACAGGAAGTGCAACTTATTGTGTCTTTCTTTCAAATTGCACTCACTGTTCCCTTATGAGTTGTAATATCAATGCCAATAGTTCCAATTCTTATGCTATAAATGACGGAAATTCAATTTCATCAACCGTAAGTTATTGCCATATATCCGGTGGCACTGCATTTTCGTCCGGATGTAGTTACGGGATTAATGTATCTGGTCAGGGTGCTAATACAACCTACGGATATGCTTTATATTCAAATAACAGGATAGTTAATTTTACAAATTATGGCATATGGTCATATAATACGAATCAATATTCATATATTGGGAATACTATTGATTCTGCAATTAATGTTTGCGGATGGGGTTGGGGCTCTGAAAGTGAAAACGGCGCCACTATAAGTAACAATATGATATTTGCAAGATCTAATAATTATGCAATTGTTATTGAATCTATAAATACAGCCAGCAGTGCAAAAACATTTGTTTTTACCAATAATTTTTGTGCGAATGCAATTACTTATTATGAGTGCTGGATTGGGATTTATGGTGGTGGCGGCAATGTCAATATTGCCCATAATACGTTTTATGGGACATCAACCGTGGTGGCTGCGGTTAACTTTTATTATAATCCATCAAGCGAAACTAACCTCATTTTTGCAGATAACGTTTGTTACAGTCCGGGGTCTGGTCCGGCAATTTATTTTCAAAACGCTTACGGTAACATAAATAATACCGCATTTAAAATGATTGATGGAAATGATTATTATTCGGGAGGAAGTACACTTGCAGTCCTAAACGGATCTTCAATTCCAAATATATCCAGTCTAAAATCTGCGATGTCAGCATATTCTTATACATCACCTTATTCTCCTTTCCCAAGCAGTAAATTCGATGCAAGCGCGACCAATATAGTACCTTCAATTGTCAGTTCTACATTTCCATTTAATATCCATTTTAATTCAGGCCAGACTGCAATTCCAGGTGTAAATGCAGGCGTTACAACTGATATTTTTGGCGTAGGCAGGTCTGCAAGCGCGCCTACCGCCGGCGCAGTTGAAAACTCTGCGGGCGAGCTTAATTTTAGTGGCAGCTCTAATTATATTACCTTAAATAGCACATTGGGCAATTTTGGAACGGGGGATTTTACCATCCAGGAGAATTTTAAAACCACCTCATCTGCTTTAATGTTTATTTTCTCAAAAAGAGGAGATTGCAACGGGGGGGGCAACTTTATTGCCATTAGGCTTACGAATGGAAAACCTGAAATAGAAACTGACGATATAAATGCTAATTATACCGACCTGGTAAGCAGTACTGCTTACAACGATGGAAACTGGCACCAGGTAACAGCGGTAAGAAAAAACAATTTTCTTACCTTATATGTAGACGGCACCATAGTGGCCTCAGGCCAGAGCAATGCAAACCTGGGCAATGGCACTGTTACAACTCTTGGCCAAAGCCCTTGTACATCAAATATGTTTACAGGCGATATGGACGAGGTTCGAATATGGAGCCGGGCCCTTTGTGCTGCTGAAATAGCGAATAACAAGACATGTGAACTTGCCAGCGGGCAGGTGGGCCTTTTGGCTTATTATAATTTTGATGAGGGGGTTCCATCCGGCAATAACAGTGCCACTGGCGGCAATGTTATCTCCCTTATTGATCAGACCGGCAATGTAAATAATAATGGAACCTTAGTTAATTTTACTCGTACCGGTTCTTCTTCAAATTGGCTTGCAGGGGGACTATCCGGCACATGCGCCGCATATACTTCAGGCACAATGGCGGTAACCGGCATCAGCAATGGTGGTGCGGCAGCTGACTTTGGCAGTACGGGTATTGGTGTCGGTGTCCCTCAAACATTTACCATTACCAACAGTGGACCGAATTCATTAACATTTGGCACCATAACCTTTACTGGCGCCAATGCTTCTGATTTTACGGTAACCTCAACACCATCAACCGTTTCCGTTAATGGTTCAACCACTTTTACGGTAACTTTTAATCCATCGGCAGCAGGCAGCAGATCTGCTACGATTAATATTCCAAGCAACGACTGTTTTAACAGCCCATATACTTTTTCATTATCCGGTACAGGATTGGCTCCTGCTACAGGGTTAAACTTTAACGGAACAAGTGATTACGTAAATATTAATAATAGCACAAGTCTTAATTCCATGGGCAGTGCATTAACGATGGAAGCCTGGGCATATTTAACAAGTAATAATGGCATAAGACACATTATAAACAAGGAAAATGACTGGGAGATTGCATCTTTCAGCGGAGCTCTTTATTATGCAATATGGACATCAAGCGGCAGCTGGTTCTGGATCAGTTTTAATGCAAATATACCGCTGAATACCTGGACCCACGTTGCTGTAAGTTACGATGGTCATAATGCCTACACTTATGTAAATGGCAATCTTACTTCTACAACGCCATATACAGGTACATTTAACAACAATGGTCAGCCACTAACCATTGGCTGGAGAGGGAGCCGTCAAGAACAAATATGGGCAGGTAATTTGGATGAAATCAGGGTTTGGAGCCGCTCATTATGCCAGGGTGAAATACAGGCAACCATGAATTGTGAACTTGGTGTAAGCCAGACAAACCTGGCAGCATATTACAAATTAAACCAGGGATATATTAATGGTAATAATAGTTCAGCAAAAATTGTAACTGACGCATCCGGCAACAATAATAATAGTACAGATATTAGCGCTACCGGTTTTGCATTATCTGGCGCTACCTCAAACTGGGCGGCTGGATCAACATCGGTTTCCGGTACCTGTTCAGCATTCTCGCCAACACCTATTACCATTAATACCCAACCTTCTTCAGTTACTACATGCTCAGGAACAAGTACATCATTCACCGTTTCTGCAGGCGGGCCTACCATTACCTATCAATGGCAGGTAAATACCGGTTCAGGGTTTACAAATATTACCAATGGTGGCATTTATTCCAATGCCACAACCGTTACGCTTAACCTTTCAGGAGTTACGTCAACCATGAATGGTTATAATTATCAATGTGTATTATCAACCTCATGTACATCTTCAGTAACCACAAGTTCTGCAAGCCTGACGGTTAATACCTTACCTTCAATAAGTACATCACCTTCTGCCGCTTCAGTTAACATGGGAGCTAATGCAACATTCTCAGTTTCAGCCTCAGGTACAAATCTTAACTACCAATGGCAGGAAAACCCGGGTGCCGCTTGGAATGATCTAAACAATGGTGGTATATATTCAAACGTGACAACTTCAACGCTTAATCTCACCGGTGTTACTTCCACTATGAATAATTACCAGTACCGTTGTGTAGTTTCAGGCAGTTGTTCTCCTGCTGCTACCTCCGGTTCTGCTACATTAACTGTTAATCCTCCTGCAGGGGCATTGAATTTTGATGGGACTAATGACTATGTTCTTATTCCTCATCAAACCAATCTTGTAGTGTCGAACGCACTTACAATGGAAGCATGGGTTTACCCTACTAACAACAGCGGTTGGCGCCAGATTATTAATAAAGAGTTTGACTGGGAAATGTGGATAAATAATGGCGTATTTAAATACGCAATCAGCACAGCGGGCTCAAACAGCTGGCTAGAATATGATGTTGCAAGTTTACCATTAAATACCTGGTCACACGTAGCTGTAACCTATGATGGTACAGTAACGAAAGGTTATGTAAATGGCACACTTATAACTTCAACGCCACTTACCGGGACAATATCGAACACTGGTTTGCCTTATGAAATAGGATGGCGGTATTCATCCGGCTCCGGCGGCCCCTTTGCAGGTAGTATTGATGAAGTGCGTGTTTGGAACAGGTCGCTTTGCCAGGCAGAAATCCAGAACAGTTTGAATTGTGCTTTCTCAGGTAGCCAGACAGGATTGATCTCCTATTTTAAATTTGACCAGGGGTTTGTAAATGGTACCACAGGAGAGCCTTCAACTGCTACAGATGCCAGTGGACTAAATAACAATGGGACGCTTACTAATTTTGCATTAAGTGGCGCTAACTCAAACTGGGCAGCTGGATCAACATCGGTTTCCGGTACCTGTTCGGCATTTATAAATCCAACCGCAGCATTATCAAGTAATTCGACCTCAATCCCAAATGGCCAGGTTACTGCAACAACCTCTAATAATACAGATTTTGGATCGACAGGTTTTGGGACAATATCCAAATCATTTATCATAAACAATACAGGAAATGGACCACTTACCATTTCTTCAATTGTACTCAACGGACCAGATGCCTCAAGTTTCTCGATTGGTTCTTTCTCTACTTCAATTAATGCAAGTAGTTCTGCTCCGTTTAATATAACATTTGTAAATACAACTCCAGGGACCTATAATGCAACAGTTACAGTTAACAGTAATGATTGCATCAACCCCGCCTATTCCTTTGCAATAAAAGCATTAAATAATTGTGTTGTACCTTATATTAGTAATTCGCCTGCCAGTGTTGCAGTAAATCCAGGTGGAAATACTTTTTTTACAGTGGCAGCCGGAGGTTCAAATCTTACCTATCAGTGGCAGGAAAACCAGGGTTCAGGCTGGAATAATTTATCAAATACAGGTGTTTATTCAACAGTTACAACGGCAATACTTAATCTAACCGGTGTCACTTCAAGCATGAATACTTACCAGTATAGGTGCGTTGTTTCAGGCAGTTGTCCTCCAGTACTTACTTCAGGATCTGCAATTCTTACTATCAATGCTCCTGCCGGCGCTTTGAATTTTGATGGCACAGATGATGATGTTAATGTTGCCACCCCATTTTATGCATTTAACAAAGAAATAACAGTTGACTGGTGGGTAAATCCTACTACCAATATGCAATTGGGTTCTGGTATTGGCCAGGCAACCAATGATGTTGATAACAATGCGACTTCAAATGTTTGGCTTATGCATTTCAACGGTACGGGTACATCAATGAATTTTTATGTAAACAACGGAGGGAATTGGATCACCACAGGCCCTGTATTTCCAACAGCTAATTCATGGAATCATATTGTTGGCGTAGCAAATGCATCAGGTATTTATTTGTATATGAATGGCAGCCTTGTTTCCAGTGCTTCAACGGGGGTAACTTCAACCATTTTTAACAATTCAAACTCGATTATATCCTTAGGGAGAGATGTAAGATACAACAACAGGTTTGGAAATATGTCTATTGACGAGGTACGTATATATAACCGTGCTTTATGCGCTTCAGAAATTGCGAACAATAATGGCTGTGAGCTTAGCGGTACAGTAGCCGGCTTGCAGGAATATTATAAGTTAAATTCAGGTTTTGTAAATGGAAATAATGCCAGTCCTGTTTTGTATAACACCGCAGTCGATGCAAGTGGAAATACCGGAAGAAACGGAACACTCAATGGATTTAGCGGTCAATTAACTGGCTCAACAGCCAATTGGATTACCGGTATAGTTTCTGGAACTTGTACACCATTTACAAATCCGACTATTGGTGTAACAGGTGTTACAAATGGTGGCACGGCTATTGCATTTAGCAATAGCGGCGTTGGTGTAGGTACTCCTCAAACATTTACAGTTACAAATACAGGAACTGCCTTATTAAATATTGGATCTATAAGCTTTAGTGGAACCAATCCATCAGATTTTGCCGTAACTACTGCCCCGGCAAGTTCGGTGGCAGTAAATGGCTCAACTACTTTTATAGTGACCTTTACCCCTGGCGCTGCAGGAAGCCGTACGGCAATCCTGAGCATTGCAAGTAATGATTGCAATAACAATCCATTTATGTTTTCAATATCAGGTACAGGATTGGCTCCGGCAGGAGCGCTTGACCTGACCGGTTCAACTGACTATGTAGACCTTGGCGCTGTTTTACCTTCGGGCACATCATATACCAAAGAATGTTGGGTATATGCTGTTAGTACCACTTGTGACAATATGATTTCCTCTGTCAGCGACCCATTCTGGTTTACGGGAGGGCACTTAAGTGCAGGTCAAAATAATAACTATTCCGTTGTTACAGACCAAGGTACATTTTCAACAAATACATGGACACACGTGGCAATTTCTTATGATGCTACAACCCATACTATGAACCTTTATAAAAATGGCAGCCTTGTTTCCACAAATTCGAATGCGCCTGCATACGGTGGCGGCACTATTGCACTTGGTCATCACCCCATTAGTCCTAGTAGTGGTTGTTTCTTCCAGGGCCAGCTCGATGAGGTTCGAATCTGGAACCGTGCCCTTTGCCAGGCTGAAATTCAAAATAATATGAGTTGCCAGTTGCCAACCAATTCAAATGGTATTGCTACCGGGCAAACAGGATTGGCAGCATATTACCAGATGAACCAGGGTTTTGTGAATGGGAATAACAATGTTAACGGTTCTAATACCGTAACTGACAATAGCGGTAACGGCCATACAGGAAGTATGAACAGCTTTGCATTGAGCGGCTCTTCTTCAAACTGGATAGCAGGACACGTTTCCGGTTCATGTGCCACCTATACAGCCCCAGCCATCGGCATTACTGGGAATAATACCGCAATTAATGATGGAAGCCTTTCAACTTCTGGCTCAAACAGTACTGACTTTGGACAAACCACTGGTGCTGATATAACTGAAACATATACCATAACAAATACAGGTACGGCAAGCCTTACAGTTTCATCAATTGCACTCAGCGGGGCTAATGCTTCTAATTTCTCTGTGAGTGACATTACCCTGCCAGCAACGATTGACATTAACGGATCAACTACATTTACTGTAACCTTCAGCTCATCTGCGGTGGGTATTAAAAACGCAGTTGTAACTGTTAATAACAGCGATTGTCATCATCCTGCTTTTGCTTTCGCTATAAAAGGTGAACTTACCTGTACTTCACCGGTATTTACAACTTGCCCGTCTGATATAACTGCAAGTACTACAAGTACTACTTGTGATGCAAGCGTAACTTATAATCCAGTAGTTACCGGTCTGCCTACCCCGACTTTGACTTATAGTTTCAGTGGGGCAACAACAGGAAGCGGTAGCGGAACAGGAAGCGGGTTAACCTTTAATAAAGGTGTGACTACGGTTACATTAACCGCAGCCAATATTTGCAATAGTAATGTGACCTGCAGCTTTACCGTTACAGTGAATGATAATACGCTGCCAACAGTTAATACGCAGAACATTTCAGTGAACCTTGACGCAACGGGTAATGCATCAATTATTGCATCACAGGTTGACAACGGTTCATCTGACGCCTGCGGTATTCTATCCATGAGCGTTAGCCCGAACAACTTTACCTGTGCCAATGTGGGCCCGAACACGGTAACACTGACGGTGACGGATGTTAATAATAATGTAAATACCAATGCGGCAACCGTAACGATCAATGATGTTACTGCACCGGTTGTTAATACCAAAAACATCAGTGTAAATCTTGATGCCACCGGCAATGCGTCGATTGCCGCTTCAGATGTGAATAATAATTCATCTGACGCCTGCGGTATTCTATCCATGAGCGTTAGCCCGAATAGCTTTACCTGTACAAATGTCGGCCCGAACACGGTAACATTGACGGTAACAGATATAAACAATAATGTAAATACCAATACGGCAACCGTAACGATCAATGATGTTACTGCACCGGTTGTTAATACCAAAAACATCAGTGTAAACCTTGATGCTACAGGCAATGCTTCGATAGCCGCATCGGATGTAAACAACAGCTCAACAGACGCATGCGGTATTCTATCCATGAGCGTTAGCCCGAACAGCTTTACCTGTACAAATGTCGGCCCGAACACGGTAACGCTGACTGTGACTGATGTGAATAATAATGTAAATACCAATACGGCAACCGTAACGATCAATGATGTTACTGCACCGGTTGTTAATACCAAAAACATCAGTATAAACCTTGATGCTACAGGCAATGCTTCGATTGCCGCATCGGATGTAAACAATAACTCAACAGATGCGTGCGGTATTCTATCGATGAGCGTAAGCCCGAACAGCTTTACCTGTGCCAATGTTGGTCCGAACACGGTAACATTGACGGTAACGGATGTTAATAATAATGTAAACACCAATACGGCCACGGTAACGATCAATGATGTAACCGCACCGATAGCCATTGCACAAAATGTAACGGTTATTCTGGATGCTACTGGTCATGGATTAACTACGGCCCAACTAGTGAACAATGGATCAAACGATGCCTGTGGAATTGCAACTATGAAACTTGACAAATGCAAGTTTGACTGCAGTAATGTAGGCAAGACCAATACGGTAACTTTGACTGTGACCGATGTCAATGGTAACAGTTCTTCAGCCACAGCAAATGTTACGGTTCTGGATCAGACGGCACCAAACACCGTTGTGCAGAATGTCACGGTAGTCCTTGATGCAACCGGTCATGGTTCCATCACGGCAACCCAGGTTGACAATAATTCAACGGATGCATGCGGCATAGCAACCAGGGTACTGGATAACTACAATTTTGATTGCTCAAATGTAAGCAAGACTAATACGGTAACTTTAACCTGTACTGATGTCAATGGCAACAGTTCTTCTGGATCGGCTAATGTAACAGTCCTTGACCAGACAGCACCGGTAGTCAATACACAGAACATCACTGTCAATCTTGACAATACAGGGAATGCTTCGATAGCCGCATCGGATGTAAATAACAATTCAACGGATGCATGCGGTATTAAAACCATGACAGTAAGCCCGAATACATTTACCTGTGCCAATGTGGGTGCGAATACTGTAACATTAACGGTAACCGATGTGAACGGGAACGTAAATGCCAATACAGCAACGGTAACGATAAAGGATGTAACTGCACCGATTGCTATTGCGCAAAATGTAACGGTTATTCTGGATGCAACTGGTCATGGATCTACGACGGCCCAACTAGTGAACAATGGATCAAACGATGCATGCGGTATTGCAACATTAAAACTGGATAATTGCAAATTCGATTGCTCTAATGTAGGAAAAACAAATACGGTGACTTTAACGGTAACTGATGTCAATGGCAACAGTTCAACTGCCACAGCAAATGTTACTGTTCTGGATCAGACGGCACCAAACACCGTTGCGCAGAATGTAACGGTTGTCCTTGATGCCACCGGTCATGGTTCCATCACGGCAACCCAGGTTGACAATAATTCAACGGATGCATGCGGCATAGCAACCAGGGTACTGGATAACTATAATTTTGATTGCTCCAATGTAAGCAAGACTAATACGGTAACGCTGACCTGCACCGATGTGAATGGCAACCATTCCTCAGCCCAGGCATATGTTACGGTACTTGATCAAACCGCACCGGTAGTCAATACCCAGAACATCACGGTTAATCTTGACAATACAGGTAACGCTTCGATCACGGCATCACAGGTTGACAATGGATCTTCAGACGCTTGCGGTATTAAATCAGAAAGCGTGAGTCCGAATACATTTACGTGCAGCAATGTGGGTGCGAACACTGTAACATTAACGGTAACCGATGTAAACGGGAACGTAAATACCAATACGGCAACAGTAACGATCAAAGATGTAACTGCCCCAGTGGTTACCACGCAGAATATCACGGTGAACCTTGATGCCACCGGTCATGTATCGATTATCCCAGCCCAGGTGAATAATAATTCCACCGATGCCTGCGGGATAAAAACAATGACGGTTAGCCCGAACACATTCAGTTGTGCCAATGAAGGTCCTAATACGGTAACATTAACTGCAACAGATGTAAACGGCAATATAAATACCAATACTGCGACAGTAACGGTTATTGACAAAATTGCGCCAACGGTACTCACCAAAAATGTGTTGATCACTTTGAATGCAAGCAACCAGGCTTCGATCGCTGTATCAGATATCGATAATGGAAGTTTTGACAACTGTACCATTGTAAGCAGGGTATTGAGCAAAACAAACTTTGACTGCAGCAATGTGAATGCTAATACCGTAACCTTAACGGTAACCGACAACAGCGGTAATGTTGGTACGGCCACAGCCGTAGTAACGGTAAAAGACCCTATTGCACCGGTTGCCAGAACGAAGAACATCACCGTTTACCTTGATGCCACAGGTAGCTATACCATTACCCCGGCCAATATTGATAACGGAAGTTCAGACAATTGCAGCATTGTGAAAATGGTATTGAGCAAATCAACCTTCACTTGTGCGGATATGGGCGTCAATTCGATTACCATGACCGTATACGATGCATGGGGCAACAGCAACGCTGCAACGGCAACGGTAACAGTGATAGACAACATGGCTCCAGTAACCAGGCTCAAAAACATCACGGTTTACCTTGATGCAACAGGTAATGTAAAAGTATTTCCAAACCAGCTGGATAACGGAAGTACTGACAATTGTGCCTTCATCTTTGCCTTTGACCATGATGGCGACGAGTGGACCAACCCGAACGATGATGATTTGTATAAAAAATATGACTGTGATGATATCGGCACCCATAATGTAACCGTGTACACGATCGATAAATCAGGCAATTATTCTTATGGCTATGCAACGATCACAGTAGCTGACAACCTTGCGCCGGTGGCCATTGTAAAGAACATTACGATATACCTTGACGGCAATGGTTCAGCAAAAGTGGATGCAGATGACGTGAATAACGGCAGTACAGACAATTGCCATATTGCATCAGTGAGTTTGAGCAAAACCATTTTCGATTGTTCAAACCTGGGTATTAATTATGTAACGCTTACGGTGAAAGACCGCAGCGGAAATGCAGCGAATGCGACAGCCACAATTACCGTTAAGGACAATACACCACCAACGGTTGTTGCCAAAGATGTTACGGTGTACCTTGATGCCAGCGGCAACGCTTCTATTACCGCTAAGGGGGTAAATGGGGCCAGTTATGACAATTGCAGCATTAAAAAGATTTACCTGGATGACAGTACCTTTACCTGTGCAGACCTGGGCACGACAACGGTTCATTTGTTCGCCGTAGATGGCAGCGGAAATACCGGTTCAGACGAAGTACGGGTAACAGTGGTTGACAATATTGCACCGGTAGCCAGAGTGAAGAATGCTACCATTTATCTTGATGCGAATGGACAGGCCTCCATTAATGCCAATGACATGAACAATGGAAGTTCAGACAACTGCTCGGTAGCATTGTCCTTCAGATATGATGCCGATGATAATCATTGGGATAATTCTCATGATGACATCCACTCAAATAAAAATGCGGTGGGCCAATATGGCTGCGGGGATGTGGGCACACATAATGTGATCATATATGCGATTGATAAATCAGGCAATTATTCAACCGCCAGTGCAACGATAACCGTAGTTGACAATACCGCACCGGTGGTCAAAGCCCAAAACATTTCAGTGACCTTAAACAATAATGGAAGCGCAACGATAAAACCTTCCGATATTGATAATGGCAGCTATGACAATTGCAGTTTTATACTGAGCCTGGATAAAACCAGTTTCAGCTGCGCAAATGTGGGTGCCAATACAGTAACATTAAAAGCAACAGACGCCAGCGGAAATATTTCTACGGCCACGGCAACAGTTACGGTAAATACGTCGCTGAGTGTAAGTCTTGGTGCAGATCAAACGGTATATTATGGTTATGCACCGCTTGCAAGTGCGACCCTTAGTGCAAATGTATCAGGCGGCTCAGGCAAAGGCTATACTTATAAATGGAGCAACAATGCAACCACGCAATCCATAACGGTCAGTCCAACAACAGGTACCCAATATACCTGTACGGTAACCGATGCCAATGGATGTAAGGTGTCAGACAATGCTTATGTGTATGTTATTGATGTAAGGTGCACCGGCGGGGTAATGATCTGTCATAACGGGGCAAACCTTTGCACCGATGCCACCACAGCCGCAGCATACCTGAAGAAATACAAAAACGACTACCTGGGTGCATGTAAACAAGGCAAGGTTAAAACAACAGAAGGAACTGTCAATGGCGATGGCTCACTGGTAGCCTTCCCGAATCCGTTTACCAGCACAACAACCGTGCGTTACAATGCTGAGAACACTGAAAATGTAAGTATCGTGGTATATGATGTCAGAGGCGCTAAGATCCAGACCTTATATGAAGGTCCGGTAACCGCTAACACCATTTATACCTATGAGATAAAAGGCGACAACCTGCCTGCAGATGTGTACTTTATCCGCTTAACGGCAAATGATGATGTACAATATATTAAAGTGGTAAAAACAAGGTAGCAAAAGGGGGATATTTTGCTATTTAATAAGAAAGGCTGCCTGAAAGGGTGGCCTTTCTTTATTTAAATTATGTATCGCCCCGAAATAAGTCAACTTTTGTGTCAACATATTTCAACCCGGGGCTTTTTGTTTTAATATCATTTTTTCGATATCTCTAAAAATGCCCCACCAAGGTTATCGATCAAATCTCTTGCATTCATACTCCATACTCCCTTTTTACTTGCCGATAGGTCACCTGAAAGTCCATGCAAATACACCCCAAGTATGGCGGCATCAGCAATGGAATATTTTTGAGCAAGCAGCCCGGTAATTATTCCGGTTAGTACATCTCCTGAACCACCTTTGGCCATGCCCGGATTGCCGTTGGCATTAAAATAAGTTTTGCCGTCAGGCAAATTGACAGAAGTGTAAGCCCCCTTTAATACAAGAACACAATTGTATTCCTTTGCAAAATTGGAAGCCAGGATTTGCCGCTCCCAATCATTTTTTGCCGGGCCGGTAAGTCGCTCGA
>Ga0206919_1112_pt1 | contig 19700 bp, 14 predicted proteins | sample Alteio_BWOrgHeat_67_FD_152962 | JGI IMG/M metagenome (GOLD analysis project Ga0206919, IMG submission 152962) | Enriched cells from forest soil in Barre Woods Harvard Forest LTER site, Petersham, Massachusetts, United States -... | ecosystem: Environmental > Terrestrial > Soil > Temperate forest >... | reverse complement strand
CGACGAGGAAGTAGCCGATGAGGAGGCGGGTGCCGGTGCTGGATTTGTCGTGGTCCGGGAGAACCTTGATCTTGAGGGTGTGTTTGCCGGCGGGCAGGCCGCAGGAGAGCAGGGCGTAGCTGTTGCGCGGGGTGTACTGGCGGACGGAAGTGTCGACGATTTCGTGGCGCGTGCCCCGGGGGCCGCCGTAGGCTTTGTCGGGCGGCTCATTTTTACCGTCGTCCAGAGTCCACTCGAAGCGGCCGCCATCTTTCTGGGCGTTCAGATAGAGGCCAATGGAGGTGCCGGTGAAATCGTATTCCAGCGAATCGTCCGGCTTGCGGGCGTTGATGGTGCCGCCGGCGTAACGCTTGAGGAGCGGAGTTTTGTTGTCGGCGGGCAGGGCTTCCCAATCGCCCGTCAGTTTCGCGACGCTGGGCGGATTCATTTTCACGTGCGCGAATTCGTCGCTGATCAGCGGCTTGCCGAGCACCGGAACAGGCGAGGGCGCGGCGGTCAACTGGGTTTGCAGATAGGCGACGATGGTGTCCGTGTAGATGGAATGGCCGAGGTCATTTGGATGCACCGAGTCGGCCATGAAGACTTGTCCGGGCGCCTTCCAGTCCAGTTTTTTGTCGGCGAGTTGCTTTTCGGTGGGCTTGGGAAGGTCGTCGCGCTTGAGGGCTTCGAGCAGGGGTGGTTGAAGATCGATCTCCGGGATGCCGTAGTAATGGGCGACGGCCGGGTGGCTGCCGTGGAGTTTGTCGAGCGTGCGGCTGGTGGTGTAGAGGAAGACAATCTCCGGTTTGGTCGCGGAGGACCAGAGCTGGCGGACGATGCCTTCCATCGTGGCCTTGCGGAAGGCGTTGGCCGGATTGCCGTCGTTGATGTTGAACTCGACGAAGACGAGATCGGGTTTCTGCGCAATAACATCGCTGGCGCAACGGAAGGCGCCGAGATCGCTGCCGGTGCCGCCGATGGCGGCATCGACCTGGCGGGCATTGGGGAACTGGTCCTTGAACCACTTGAAGGTCTTGACGCGGTAACCGGCGGCGGCGGTGATGCTGCCGCCGAAATAGACGATGGTGGTTTCCTGGCCGGATTTGAGCTTGTCAAAGACGCGGCCGAGGGTGCGCGTAGGCGGCGGGGCATCTGCCGAGCGGAGCGGGTTGACGGCGGCTAGAAGAGCGAGGCAGAGGAGGATGGGTTTGGAGTTCATAGCGCCGGGTGAACAATCGGAACAGGATGGGGATAATGTGGCTCATCGGGTGGCGGCGGTCAAGGAGGGGCGCGAGCGGGAGGAGAAGCTGCGTGAGCCCGAGGGTGAGCCAGTCAGCCAGAAAGCCAGCAGAGGAGAAAAGGGGAAAAGGAGCAGGGGAGACCAAAAGATCTGGACGGGTGGAAAAGTGTGTGCAATAGTGTGCGCGTTTGGTTTTGGTTCTTTGAAATGTTGAAAAAGTTGAAGAGATGAAGGGTTGAAAGGGCCGTGGGGTGGCCGGGTCGGAGACTGGTCCAGCCTCCACAGGGCTGCCATGGTGGACAGGCGCTCCAGTTGCGAATGCGAGGGGCGCGTTTTGGGCCGCGGGGTTCCGCGTGTGTGGAGAGTATTATCGGTAAAAATACCGATAAAACGGCATGAAAATGGAATCGGGCGGTACGCATTGGAGTTTAAGGTTCGAGGTTGGATGTTGGGTGAAGGCGAAGGTCCGAGCCGTGCGGGTGCATGGCGTTCCGAGAGTCAAACCGGGTCAAGCCTTCCACCTCCGCCAAGGCTATGGCGGACAGGGGTCAAACCGAGCTACGGCTACTGAAAAGCAGGACGGTTTGGGCGGATGAAGTTGATAGGCAAAGGGTTGCGATGTGAATTGCCGGACTTGGCGCAGCGCAATGGTCAAGGCCGGTCAAGCCCAGTCAAACCAAGGAACTGGATGACGAGGTTGACGGCCAAAATGTTGAAGTGGGGGCCAGGGCGAAGGTCGTTTGAACGGTGCCGGGTCGGAGACCGGCGCTCCGGTGCAAGTCAGGTCATGCAGGGGTCTGGTTGAGTTTCGCGTCCGGCGGTTATCCTGCAACCGGGGACGTTGCGTCTGGAATAATGAGCCTCGTCACCTCGTCTCCTACCGGGAAGAAGGGGCGAGGGTGGGCAAATGAGGATTGCGGTTGGCGGGAAAAATGACATAATATGGGGCTTGCCAAAAGCGTCTGCATCCCTAGATTTGGCCGCTCGATTTGAAAATATGAGTTTAAGTCCGATCAATTTAATTCTGGCCATGGGACCGCCGCCGGCGGGGACGCAGCAGAACCCGAAGGCGCAGTTGATGAACACGGTGGTGATGATGGGGTTTTTCTTCATCGTGTTCTACTTCGTCCTGATCCGGCCGCAGAGCAAGATGAAGAAGGACCATGAGGAATTGATGAAGACGTTGAAGGCGGGGGACAAGGTGCAGACGAGCGGGGGCATCGTGGGGATCGTGCTGGCGGTGAAGGACAACAGCGTCTCGATCCGATCAGCGGATTCGAAGCTCGAGGTGGTGAAGTCCGCCATTACGGCGGTGACGAAAGAAGGCGCGGGTACGGCGCAGAGTTGAGGTGGCAGACTTTTTAGAGATTTCTTCATGAAACGCAATAACTTGGGCAGATTTATCTTGGTGCTGGTCATCCTGATCTGGGCGTTCAGCCAGGCCTGGCCGCCGGGCGATCAAAACGTGATCGACGTGTTTGCAAAGCGGGCGGAGAAGGCGGACACCAATTTCACGGCCATCGTGCAGCAGGCCCGCAAGCTGGAGGCGGCGCATCCGGAGCGGAAATTTGCCAATCTCTTCGATGCCGTCGGCACGAACGATCTGCGGCCGATCTTTCCGTCGATTGATGTGAGCGAGTCGGAAAATCCCAACCGGGCGATTCTGAGCGAGGTGCAGCGGGAGGCGGCGGGCAAGATCAAGCTGGGGATTGATTTGCAGGGCGGGGTGTCGTTCGTGGTGCAGGTGGATACGAACCGGATGTCGGTCACGAGCGACCGGCAGAGCGTGCTGAACCAGGCGATGGAGGTGTTGCGCAAGCGGGTGGACAAGTTCGGGGTGGCGGAACCGATCATCCAGGTGGTGGGCGAGGACCGCATCCAGATCCAGATGCCGGGCCTCTCGGAGGCGGACCATGAGAGCGTGCGGAGCACCCTGCAGAAGGCGGCGTATCTGGAATTCCGGATGGTGCATCCGGACAGCAAGCGGCTGGCCCAGGAAGGCCTGATCGTGCCGGGATACGAACTGCTGCGGATGAAGGAGAAGCGGACGGCGGGCGGCGGCGGGTCGTTCGAAAACCTGCTGGTGAAGATCAAGCCGGAGAACGGTTTGACGGGCAAATATGTGAAGCTGGCGCGGATGGAACGCACCGTCGCCGGTGAGCCGGAGATTTATTTCCAGTTCAACTTTGAGGGGGCGAAGATTTTTGGCGAGGTGACGAAGAATCACGTCAACGAGCGGATGGCGATCGTGCTCGACGGCGAGGTACGCTCGGCGCCGAACATCAACGAACCGATCATGGGCGGCAGCGGGACGATTTCCGGAAGCTTCGATGCGAAGGAGGCGAACGACCTGGCCAATGTGTTGGAGAATCCGCTGGAGGTGCCGGTGCACATCATTTCGGAAAACACAGTTGACCCGACGCTGGGCACGGATGCGATTCAGAGCGGCATCCGGGCGGCGGTGATCGGGACGCTGGCGGTGTCGGTCTTCATGGCGTGCTATTACATGCTCTCGGGTTTGGTGGCCAATGTCGCCCTGCTGACCAACATCGTGATCCTGCTGGGTGTCATGTGCTCGGTGGGGACGACACTGACGCTGCCGGGCATTGCGGGAATCGTGCTGACGGTGGGCATGGCGGTGGATGCCAACGTGCTGATTTACGAGCGCATCCGCGAGGAACTGGCGAAGAACAAATCTTTGCGCGGCGCGATTGAAGCCGGCTACGACCGGGCGTTCGGGACGATCTTTGACTCGCACGTGACGACGCTGATTTCGTCGGTGGTGTTGATTTATCTGGGAACGGGATCGGTGAAGGGCTTCGGTGTGGCGCTGACGATCGGTGTGGCGGCGAGCCTGTTCACGGCGCTGGTGGTGACGCGGTTGATATTCGACTTCATCATGGGCCGCAACCTGATCACCAAGCTGCCGATGCTGCATTTCATCCACGACACGAAGATCGATTTCATGCGCTTTGCCAAGCCGGCGTTCATCACCACCTGGCTGCTGATCATCATCGGGCTGGGCTTCGGGCTCTCGCGCGGGAAGGCGATGCTCGGGGTGGATTTTGCGGGCGGTGACACCACGATCTTCACGCTGACGCAAAAGCAGGAGGTGGAGAAAATCCGCTCGGCGGTGACGCAGTTGGGCGAAAAGGACGCGCAGATCCAGTACCAGAATGATTTGTCGGGAAAGAGCGAAACGCTGCGGGTCACCACGTCGTTTGGCACGGGCGACAAGGTGAAGGCGGCGTTGCTGAAGGATTTTTCCAGCGCGGGGATCAAGGCGGCGGGCACGGAGAAGGTGGGCGCGGTGGTGGGCGCGGAGATTCAACGCTCGGCGATCTTCGCCTCGGTGGTGTCGCTGTTCTTCATTCTCGTGTACGTGGCGTTTCGCTACGAGTTTTCCTTTGCCGTCGGCGCGGTGGTGGCGGTGATCCATGACGTGTTGATGACGATCGGCTGCTACTGCCTGGCGAACGGGGTTTCCGGGCGGCAGTTCAACGCCACGATGGTGGCGGCGGTACTGACCATCATCGGCTTCTCGATCAACGATACGATCGTGATCTTCGACCGGATTCGCGAGGACTTGAAGATGGGTGTGCGGGGCACGTTCAAGCAGATCATGAACCAGGCGCTGAACCAGACGTTGAGCCGGACGATCATCACGTCGGGCACGGTGTTCCTGGCGACGTGTTCGCTGTATATTTTTGGCGGCGGGGCGATCAATGACTTTGCGTTCACGTTCCTGGTGGGCATCATCACGGGAACGTATTCCTCGATCTACATCGCCAGCGCGCTGGTGCTGTGGTGGCACAAGGGCGAGCGGCCGAAGATCGGCTCCACGCCCGTGGCCGGCGGCGCGACCAGTTCCGACACCGCGAATTCCGCGCCGGCGCGGGCTTGAACCGTGCCGACGCATGCTGGCCGTCATCATCATCAAATGGTGGCACTGGGCCGGTTTCATCTGCGCAGTTCTCGCCTTCCTGGCATTTGATCTGGGGATCCTGCACCGGCACGCGCGTCCCGTGAAGTTCCGCGAGGCGGTGGCGTGGACGGGTCTGTGGGTGGTGCTGGCCCTGTCGTTCGCCTGGGCGTTGGCACCGTTGCGGGGACGCGAGGAGGCGCTGGAATTTCTGACCGGCTACCTGATCGAACTGTCGCTTTCGCTGGACAACGTTTTCGTCATCGCGCTGATCTTCGGTTACTTTCACGTGGCGGCGGCGCACCAACACCGGGTGCTCTTTTTGGGCATCATCGGCGCACTGGTGATGCGGGGTTTGATGATCGGAACGGGCGCGGCGCTGGTGGCGCGCTTTCACTGGGTGTTATATGTGATGGGCGCGTTTCTGATTTCCAACGGCATCAAGATGCTGGTGCTGGGCAGCGAAAAAGTTGAGCCGGAAAGGAACGCGGTCATCCGGGTGGCGCGAAAGTTTTTCCCGGTGACGACGGAGTTTGCGGGCGAGAAGTTTGCGGTGCGACGGGACGGGCGGACGGCGTTGACGCCGCTGGCGCTGGTGCTGATGATGGTGGAGACGACGGATTTGATCTTCGCCGTCGATTCGATTCCCGCGATCTTTGCGGTGACGCAGAACCCGTTCATCATTTTCACCTCGAATGTCTTTGCCATCCTCGGGCTGCGTTCCCTGTATACGGTGCTGGCGGGCGCGATCACGTATTTCCGCTATCTGAAAGTCGGCCTGTCGCTCGTGTTGGTTTTCATTGGTGCCAAGATGTTGATCGCCCATTGGATCGAAGTTCCCACCGGGATCGCCCTGATTGTCGTTGGGTGCGTCATTTTGGCGGCGATGGCGTGCTCGGTGGTGGCGGGGTGGCGCGAGGCGAGGCGAGGCGCCACAAAGGCGCGGCCCGAATGAGGATTGCGGAATGACTTACCGGTGGTCATTGGCTCCCGCGCAGCCGGCGCTGGCGGAACATCTGGCGCGGGAACTGGGGATCTCCATGTTGCTGGCGCAATGCCTGCTGAATCGCGGGTTGAGCGAGCCCGTGGCGATCGCGGCCTTTCTCGATCCGCGGTTGAAGCAAATGGCCGATCCGTTTTTGTTGCCGGACATGGGGCGCGCGGTGGAGCGTTTGTTCGTGGCGCGGGAACGGGACGAGTTGGTGGTGATCTTCGGGGACTACGACGTCGATGGTGTGACTTCGACCGCGCTGCTGACGGAAGTGCTGCGGACGTTGGGCTGGCGGGTGGAATGGTATCTGCCGCACCGGATGGACGAGGGTTACGGGCTGAGCCAGGACGGGGTGGAAAACTGTCTGGCAAAGTTTCCGGCGAAATTGCTGCTGGCGGTGGATTGCGGCTCGACGGCGGTTGAGTCAGTCGGGTGGCTGCGTCAGCGGGGCGTGGAGGTCATGGTCCTGGATCATCATCAAGTTTCCTCGCCGGCGCCGGCGGCGTGCGCCCTGGTGAATCCCCAACTAACTCCCGTCGGGCAACCGGGCTTTCGTGAACTGTGTTCCGCCGGGCTCGCTTTCAAGCTGGCGCACGCGCTCGTCAAACGCGGGCGGGAAACAGGTCTGGCCGGTGCAGAAACGTTCGACATCCGTTCGCTGCTGGATCTGGTTGCGCTGGGCACGATTGCCGACCGGGTGCCGTTGACGGGCGAGAACCGGATACTGGTGACCGCCGGGTTGGAACGGTTAAACACGACGCGCCGGCCGGGATTGGTGGCGTTGAAAGAAGTGGCGCAGACGGCTGGAACAATCGGCGTGCATGAGGTGGGATTTCAGTTTGGGCCGCGGCTCAACGCCGCGGGCCGGCTGGAGAACGCGGCGGCGGCGTTGCAACTGGTGCTCGCCGGATCATTGGCGGAGGCCGGGCCGCTGGCAAAGGCGCTGGATGCGCAAAACCGGGAGCGACAGAAGATCGAGCGGAGCATCGCCGAGGAAGTGATCGGTGCGGTGCGGGCGAGGTTCAATCCGGAGAGCGACTATGTCATCGTGGAGGGGCAGTTGCTCTGGCACATCGGCGTGGTGGGAATTGTGGCGTCGAGAGTGATGCGGGAATTTCACCGGCCGGCGTTGGTTCTCGGCGGCGAAAGCGGCGAATGGCGCGGGTCGGGTCGGAGCATCGAGGGATTTGACCTGGCGGCGGCGTTGCGCGAGTGCGGCGACCTGCTGATCCGGCACGGTGGTCACGCGATGGCGGCAGGGGTGACGATTCATCCGGACAACGTGGAGGTGTTTAGAAAGCGGTTGAATGAAATGGCGCGGCGGACCTTGACGCCCGAGCAGCTCCAGCCGGCGTTGCGGCTGGATGCGGAGACGAGCCTGGCGGAGATGACGGTTGAACGTCTGGAGGAACTGGCGCGGCTGGAGCCGGTGGGGCAGGGGAATGCCGGGGTGCATCTGGCCGTGCGCGGGGTGAAATTGCAGCGGCCGCCGATGCGCATGGGCAAGGAGCAGCAGCACGTGAAGCTGTGGGTGACGGATGGACGGGCGGTGTGCGAGGCGGTGTGGTGGAATGCGGGGGCGGCACGCATGCCAGATGGGATGTTCGATGTGGCGTTCGTACCGCAGATCAATGAATACAAGGGGAAGCGAACGGTGCAATTGAAGTTGCTGGACTGGCGGGCGGTGAGGCAGGCAGCGAAGTTTTGAGAACGGGATTACGGTTGACCCTCCTTGACGCGCCTGTTTCCATATCAGGGAGAACATGAGTCCACCCGGCGAAACAGAAAAAGTCACCCGTGAGGGGAAAAACAAGCACGTCCTGTTGATCGACGACGATCTGGGGGTGCTGGAGTCGTACAAGGAGTTCCTGGCGGCCAATGGTTGCATCGTCAGCACTTCCACGAGCGGCACCGACGCCCTCAAGCAACTCAAGCAAATGGAGGTCGGCGCCATCTTTTGCGATCTGATGATGCCGAACATGACCGGGGACATGTTCTACCGGGCCGTGCAGCGGGTGAAGCCGCAACTGTGTTCGCGCTTCGTTTTCATCACCGGCTACCAGGGTCACCCGCAGTTCGAGGAATTCTTCAAACGCGAAAAATTGACGGTGCTCTACAAACCGGTGACGCCGGACAAATTGATCGCGGCGCTGGATGCAGTGCTGAAGCAGCCCATGGCGGTCAAAAAGGGATGACCGGGACGGGAGTTGAACGGAGGCCGGACAGTTCGACGAGGAGGAAATTACCTGCGAATTCTGCGCGAAAGTAATTCGTGAATCATGGCTACGGTCGTCAAAGCTTTTTTGCGAGCGAATCCAGGGCTTGGGCGAAGGCGGTGGGATTGAAGTCGGGCAGGGATTGCGCGAGGCGGAAGAGGTCGCGAACTGGTGGGTCGAGACGCGCGGCGGTGGGCTTGTCCAGAGCCGCGGTCAGGCGGTCGATGGCGAGCGCCAGACGTTCGCCGCGCCGGGCCTGAATGATTTTGGAAACGGTGGGGTTGCGAAAATCAGGGGCGGTGCGGGCGAGGGTGGCAAGACAGTGGAGGGTTTCTTTTTCCGTCCACTCCATTTCCGAGGCGGATTTGGCCAGCCGGTCGGCCACGCCATGAATTTCCTTGAAGGGGGTTCGCGCGAGCGCGGGGAATTGGACGGGAAACGTGACGGGCTGATTGGGCAGGCCGTCGAGTTTATGCAGCATCCACAGGAGGCCCTGCCAACGACCGGCGAGCCGGTCGTCCACACCGGGCGCCTGGGACAGTTGCCAGCTCAATTCGCGCAGGGCCACCGCCTGTCCCACTAGCCATGCCTGCGGGCCCTGAAAATCCCCCTTCTCATGCCAGTGGCGGGGCTGCGAAACGGCCTGGCCGTCCAGTTCGAAAATCAATTCCGGATGGCCGGCGGTGAACAGGGCTGGTTCCAGGGTCTCGTGACAGGCGACGCAACCGTTGGCACGCACGTAAAGGTTGTTCAAATCCCGCATGCCAGCGTGGACGCGGTCGGCATGGCTGTAATCCGTCCGGGTATGGGCGCGGAGCCAGCCGGCGGCGGCGCCGTGGCAGCTTTCACAAGAGACTGCTTCGGTGGATTGAACGGCGCCGGCGGTGGGTTGCAATGCCAGGCCGGCCAGCGGAGAGTGACAGGTGGTGCAGCTGGAACTTTTGGTGGGATCGCCCAGTTTGAGCACGTCGGCCAGACGCGCCGCGCGGGCCGTGGTCAGAGTGGCGTCGGCACGCGCATGGGCGTCCTGTTTGGTCCAAATGGTGTACTGCCGGCTTTTATCCCCCGCGCCGCCGTGGCACAGGGAGGAACTGCAGGAAGCGGCGCCAACGAACGCCGGAGGAGCCATCTGGGCGGACGCGATGGCGACCATTGACAAGGCGGCGACGCAGCCCAAAGCGGCACGGAGAAGGCGTTGCAGACTGATGCAATAAATGGGGGGCATTGGCTCGGTGAATCCTCCAGTTAACCGCAGAAAGATTGGCAAAATGATTTACTCACCGCTGAAAATTTGATAAGTCATTTTGGCGACAAATGCAAATCATTCCGATGTGGGCCGCGATTAGCATTCAGTCCGGGGCAGGCATGATTTTGGGAGTCACTTTGATTGGCACACTGGCCAGTCAAGCCGCCCTGATGCTGTGGTCGCTCGTCCGCCGGCATGGCTTCGAGCGGGCCCAACTGCAACTGGCACGCCAGCGGCTGGAACTGCAAGTCAAGACCGCGCAGGCGCAGCTCAAACAGGTGGAGCAGACGAAAACGCTCTGGAGCGGTCTGCGCAAATTCCGGGTGATCCGCAAGGAATTGGAATGTGAGGATGTGTATTCCTTCTACCTGCAGCCGCACGACCGCAAACCGCTGCCCATCTTCAAACCCGGACAGTATTTGACCTTCCAGCTCGACATTCCGGGGCAGTCCAAACCCATCATCCGGTGTTATTCGCTTTCCGACGGCCCGAACCATCCGGAGTATTACCGGGTCACGATCAAACGTGAAAAGGCGCCGCCGAACCGCACGGACATACCGCCGGGTCTGGCTTCGAGTTACTTCTGCGACCAGGTGAACGAAGGGGATCTGCTCAGCGTGAAGGCGCCCACGGGCCATTTTTTCCTGGATATGGCCCGGGCCACTCCGGTGGTGCTGATTTCGGGCGGCGTGGGCATCACGCCCATGTTGAGCATGGCCAACGCAATTTTGGAGGGCGATTCGAATCGTGAGGTGTGGTTTTTTCACGGTTGCCGGAACCGGGATGAGCATATTCAGAAGGCGTATGTCGAGGGCCTGGCGGCGAATCATACGAACTTTCGGCTGCACGTGTGCTACAGCCGTCCGGGGCCGGAGGATGCCGAGGGCCGGGATTACCAGCATCCGGGACGGGTCGCGCCGGAGTTGCTGAAGGAACTGCTGCCATCGAACAACTTCGAGTTCTTTCTCTGCGGAAACGGCGCGTTCATGAAGAGCATCACGGATGGCCTCGAGGCGTGGGGTGTGCCGGAAAAGGACGTGCATTTTGAGGCGTTCGGCCCGGCCACCGTCAAGAAGAAGGCTGCGACGGTCATTGCCCCGACATCTGCCGCGGCCATCAAGATCACGTTCAGCAAATCCAACCAGGAATTTCAATGGAATCGTGAGCAGGCCAACCTGCTCGACTTCGCCCGCGAACAGGGAATCAAGATCGATTCCGGCTGCTGCGCCGGAAGTTGCGGGTCGTGCGTGGTGGCGATCAAATCCGGCAGCGTCGAGTACGTCAAGCCGCCGGATGCGCCCCCGGACGACGGCTGCTGCCTGACGTGCATTTGCAAACCCAAAACCGATTTGATCCTTGACGCCTGACACCCAGACCGGCCAGACGGAACGTTTCGTCAGGACGCGGACGCATCTGGTCATCGACCGGCCCGAGCGTTTGGAAGCTGCGGCCGATCCAGATTTTCCCGAGGAGGATCTTGACCGGATTTCGCAGCGTTCGCCGTTCCGGGACATGGAACTGACGAACTTTCCGCGGAGCCTGCCACCGCGTGAAATCCTGCGCAAAGACGCGCGGCTGCGGAAGTATGCGAAAGGTGAGATTGTGGTGCGGGCGGGCGATTACGGCACCTCGGCGTTTCATGTGGTGTCCGGCAAGGTACGGGTGGTGCTGCCGCCGGGACTTCCCCCCGCCGCACTGGGCCGGCGCGAACCGGAACGCAAAGATTTCTTCCAGTTGCTGGCGCAGCTCTGGCGAAACCCGCGATTTCCGGAAGTGCGGGATGCGGGCGAACTGGCCGCCAGTTCGGTGGTCAGCAATCTCAAGGGGCGGCGGACGGGTGCGGATGCCGGTGTGTTTCTCCAGGACATCCCCCGCATTCTAGACGAGCACAAGTCCGCGACTCTGGGGCCCGGAGACTTTTTTGGCGAAATCGCCGCGTTGAGCCGCATGCCGCGGACGGCCACGGTATTCGCCGACGGCGAGGACGTCGAGCTGTTGGAGATACGCTGGCAGGGATTGCGCGATCTAATGAAGTATGACGACACCCTGCGCAAGCATATCGACGGGATTTACCGCACGCACGCCCTGTCGTCGCATCTCCAGGCGATTCCCATTTTCCGGCATTTGACGGAGGAGCAATTCAAGCTGGTCTTGAAGGAAACGCAATTCGGGACGTATGGCAACTATGACTGGTCCGGGGATTACAAGCGGCTGGCACGAGCGGGCGCACTGAATCCGGAGCGGGAGGAGATCGTGGTGCAGGAGGGCGATTATCCGAACGGGATTATTCTCATCCGATCCGGCTTTGCGCGATTAAGCCAGCGGTTTGGCCATGGGCACTGCACTTTGAATTACCTGGGGGCGGGACAGCATTACGGCCTGCGGGAAATCACACACAACTGGCTGGAACGCGAGCGGTCCGTCAATTTCCAGCACTCCCTGCGGGTGGTCGGCTACACCCATACGCTGTTTGTGCCCACGGCGGTAATGGAGGAAATCGTGCTGCCGTCGGTGCCGGTCGAGGAATTGATGGCCGCTTTGTTTTCCAAGGCGGAATTGGACAAGTCAAGGGGGCTGGACAGCCCGAACGCGGATCTGGATGCGGGCAGCAAGATTGGCTCGGAATTGATGGAATTTCTGACCGAAAACCGGCTTTTCAACGGCACGGCGACGATGGTGATCGACCTTGATCGTTGCACGCGCTGCGATGATTGCGTCCGCGCCTGCGCGGCAGCGCATGAAAACAATCCAAGATTTCTGCGTCACGGTCCATCGCATGGGAACGTGATGGTGGCGCAGGCGTGCATGCATTGCGCGGATCCGGTCTGCATGATCGGCTGCCCCACGGGTGCGATTCATCGCAGCTCGTTCGAGGGGGAAGTGGTGATCAACCAGTCAACCTGCATTGGGTGCCAGGCCTGCGCCAACAACTGTCCGTATGAGGCGATTCGCATGGTGGAGGTCCGTGACAAAAAGGGTGCATTCATCGTGGACCAGGACATGAAGCCGATCGTGAAAGCCACGAAATGTGATCTTTGCGTGGACCAGATGGGTGGACCGGCCTGTGAACGGGCGTGCCCGCACGGGGCGCTCAAGCGGCTGAACATGAACAACCTGGATTTCTTCGCCAGGTGGCTGCATCGATGACCAGGTTTTCCCAACGCCGGCGCGTGGCGGTTACCCTGCTGACGGTGTCGGTGGTGGCGGTCGTTGCGCTGCACCGTTTTCTGACGCTGCTCCTGGGGCGCGTCGTTTTTCTCTCGGGTTGGATTCTGCTGCTCTTCATGCTGATACTGACCGCCTACAATGCGCGGAAGAAGCTTCCGTTTCTGCCGTTGAAATCCGCAGAGACGTGGCTGCAGTTTCACATCTACGCCGGCATTTTTGCGGTGTTTCTCTTCGTGTTACACATCAACTTCCGCCTGCCCACCGGTTGGTTCGACGATATTCTCGCCTGGCTGTATGTTCTGGTCACGTTGAGCGGATTCGTCGGACTGGCCGTCAGCCGGCTGTTGCCAAGGCGGTTGACCGCACGGGGGGGCGAAGTCCTTTTCGAGCGAATTCCGATCATCCGGCGGCAATTGCGGGAACAGGCCGAGGGGCTGGCCTTGAAATCGGTCGGCGAAGGCCAGGCCGCGACCATCGCGGAGTTTTACGTGCGGGATTTGCATGATTTTTTCATGGGACCGCGCAACCTCTGGTCGCACCTGAGCGATGACCGGGCTCCGGTCAGCCGCCTCCTGAACAAGGTCGCTGATCTGGATCGCTTTCTCAATGAGCAGGAGCGGGGCGTGATGCGACAGATCGCCGATCTGGTCCGGCAAAAGGACGGACTGGACTATCAGTACACGCTGCAGCTTGTGCTGCGACTCTGGCTGTTTGTTCACATTCCGCTGACGTACGGTCTGCTCCTGTGGTCGGCCCTGCACGTGGTGCTGGTTTATGGCTTCTCAGGAGGGGCGGGGCGATGAAGGACCAACTGCCCGCGCCGGATTTCGACCGGCAAAAATACGAGCGCCCCAACCAGGACTGGATTTGCGGATGGACGTGTGAAGGCAAGCCATGCCGGCGCGGACCCACACTGAAAGGTGAGTGCCGCACCAAATTTGAGTGCCGGCCAATCCTGGAGAAAAAACCGGGCCAGGAGAAGGGGCGGTGGCGCTGCACGCGCGCGCCCCTTCACGGGGGACCGTGTGAAACAGGACCGCTGCCCGACGGCACCTGCTGCATTGCGATTCCCAAATGCGTGCCGGTCCGCAGCCTGAGGGCCAAACGCGGCGTCATGTGTCTGGCCACCATGGGGGCATTGTTGGGCGTAATTCTCGTGGCCATTTCCGGGCCGTGGATTTGGAGGTTCATTTCGCCGGGGCCGGTGTCGATTCACCATCAGGGAGCTGCTTTCGCGACGATGCGGCAATCCATCCCGGGTGGCGAAGGGTGCGCCGGTTGTCACGTCGCGGCGATGGGGGGGCCGAGGGCCTGGATCGAGGCGGGGTTCGGCGCCAAACCAGGGCCGTTCGATGTTCACTTGCTGGCGGCGCCCCGCAACGCGACCCTGACGCAGATTGACCGGGCGTGCCTGAATTGCCACGCCGGGCGGAATTTCCACCAGCCGAACACGATCCGGGATCATTCGTGTTCCTCCTGCCACGTCGAGCATCAGGGGGGCGGACGGATGAAGCCGCCGGAGAGTTCCCAGTGCGCCTCCTGCCACAACGATGCGAAGGTGATGCAGGCTTCGCTGGCCAAGGCGCAGAATATTCCCGTCGCCGCCTTCAATCTGCATGGCGCCGCGGGGCTGAACACGTTCGATACGATCCGGCCACCGGAAGGGCGCACGACGGTCTTTGCCTCGTTTTCCGGCGGGCATCCCGAGTTCCAGTTTCGTCGCGAAAATCTGCGCGATACGAATCCTTTGAAGTTCAATCATGAGAAGCATCTCGCCGGCGGGGTTCTCCAGCTGAATGGTCGGGCACTCGAGTGCGCCTCCTGCCACCAACCGGATGCGGCGGGCAAATATTACCAGCGGATTGCCTTCGAGACCCACTGTCAAAGCTGCCACTCGCTGCAGTTCGACGCGCAGAACCCGGAGTTATCCCTTCCGCATGGGGACACCTCCGCGGTGCGAACTTTTCTGCGGACACTTTCCACCCAGTACGCCGGCCTGGCCCGGAACAAGGGCATCACTCGCGAGCGCGACGTCGAACGCTTCGCGCAGGACCAGATCAACCGCCTGCGGCGGGTCGCGCTGTCGGGCGAAAATCTGGAGAAGCTCGTCTTTTTCACCGCTGATCCTGCCAGGCCGCTGCCAACTGCCGCGGGAGGTGCGGAATCCCGTCGCGCCCGGTTTGCGGGCTGCGCGTATTGCCACGAAGTGAACTCCGCGGCGGATGACTCGCCCGTGGTCGTCGCGCCGCGTATTCCCGATCGCTGGATGCTGGCGGGCGCCTTCAATCATTCCAAGCACACCAATCTTTCCTGTGCCAACTGCCACGCTGCCGAACACAGTCGCGAAACGGCGGACATTATTCTTCCCGGCAAGGACAATTGCGTGGCGTGTCACAGTCCGCGGGGCGGCATGTCCGAATCGTGCTCGGTGTGCCACACGTTCCATTTGCGGATGCGGAAGTGACGCCGCCGGTTGGGGCGGCTACAAGGCCGGATTGCGGGGGAACTTGGCGTAGGGCAGACGGGCACCCCGGTAGAACTCCCGGTCGCCACGGATGTTGTCCGGAGCCGGAAACAGGGACGCACCGGTGGCCGCGACGATGTCATCCTGGTCGATGCCATCGCCGCTTACGCCGATGGCTCCGATCAAGACGCCGTTGCGATACAGCGGAAAGCCACCCGGAAAGATCGTGATGCCGTTGGGGAGATTTCCATTGGGCGCGCCGGGGACCGGTCCCGCGTCGGTGGTCACCACCGCGCCGTTGAGGGGATTGACCACATTTTTTGGAAACAGGGAAAACCGCTCCTGCAATCCAAGGAAAATGCCGGGAGCCGTGCCGTCAATGCTGGGCGGATAATGCGCCTGGGCCATGAAACCGACGGTGCGGGCCGAGAATGCGCGCGTGGCGCTTGAGAAGAACAAGGCCGTCCGCGCCTTTTGCACCGAGACATCCCAACTGAACCGCGTGGCGTCGGGTGAAGTGCAGATGCTGCCCAAGACAACGGGCGGGCTTTGATCCACGGCGGGGTTGCTCACGACGCAGATGAACGCCTGCATCTGGCTCCCGCGCGGCAGGCGGATGCCCGCCCGGGTGGTGCGCGCGCGGTTGGCCGCGGCGGCGAGGATGTTGGTGACTTCCACGGCCGTGAGCCGGGCGGTGCCTCCGGGCAACGGCACGCCCGAGGGATCGTCGATGATGGGAAAGCGCAACTCGCCGGTCACGCCGCCGATGGTAATCGGGGAATAATGGACGGAGGGGCTGCTCACCAGCGGGAAGGCGGCCACGACGGCGCCGATGCTTCCCAGGGGCGCAACCGCGCCCAGGCTCGTCGTGCTGTTGACGTAGGCGAGGCGGATGCCGCCGACGAAGACATGCGAGCCGTAGATGGACTCAGCGGGGCCGTAACCCAATTGACCCGCCAGGGCCACGTCCTCGTCGAGGGACGGACTGGCGATGGTGTCCGCGTTGATATCGGTTGGGCCGAGACCGTCACCGACCACGCCGACGCCACCGACCAATTTACCGGCGACATACAACGGGACACCGCCGGGCGTTCCCGCCAGACCGCCGGTGACCGGGGTGGGCACGACCCCGCCATTGATGCCGTTGGTGACCGCCGGATTGTAGGTGGCCGGATCTTTGAAACGGTTGATGTCCGAGAATGGCAGGTTGGAAAAATTCACGCCCACCAGCGGGCCGGTGCTCTTGTTGACGACGCCGGGTGGATAGTCCTGTTGGACGATGTAGCCGGCCGTGCGCGAGGAGAACGCATGCTGGCTGCTGCTCAGGAACGCCGCAGTGCCGGCCTTGGCGATGGCATTCGCTTCGATGTCGGTGGCGGGCGTCGCGCCGTTGGCGCTCCAGACGCCGAGCACATAACCCTCGCGATCCACGACGGCGATGACGCTGTTGGGGGAAACCTGCGCGGCGCGCGTCGTGGCCTGGGCGATGACTGCCGAGACGTCGGCGACCGCCATCTGGGCATGGACCGGGAGTGCCCCCAACCAACCGGCCAGCACGCTGGTGATCAAGACTCGCACAGTAAAACGGTTGTCAGACATTTGCTTCCGCGACGCAAGCCAAAAGCCCGGTCGTAGTAGGAGCGCCGGTCTCCGACCCGGCGAGTCGCCCCCTGCTGGACCACTTTCCCAGCCTTGACCCCTGTCCGCCGAAGCCTCGGGGCGAAGGCGGAAGCCTTGACCCCTGTCCGCCGAAGCCTCGGGGCGAAGGCGGAAGCCTTGACCAGCCTTGACCCCTGTCCGCCGAAGCCTCGGGGCGAAGGCGGAAGCCTTGACCCCTGTCCGCCGAAGCCTCGGGGCGAAGGCGGAAGCCTTGACCAGCCTTGACCCCTGTCCGCCGAAGCCTCGGGGCGAAGGCGGAAGCCTTGACCCCTGTCCGCCGAAGCCTCGGGGCGAAGGCGGAAGCCTTGACCAGCCTTGACCAGCCTTGACCAGCCTTGACCAGCCTTGACCAGCCTTGACCAGCCTTGACCAGCCTTGACCAGCCTTGACCAGCCTTGACCAGCCTTGACCAGCCTTGACCAGCCTTGATTCTGCCGCCGCCCCATTTCCGCCCCAAAAGCAAGCCGATTCACCGCCAGTCTCTCTGCCGCAATTGTTTCCTTCGTGCTGGTTCACGGGTTCTCCGGCCGCCCGGCTGCGGGCTCCGTCACAGCAAATAAAATCAATATGTGTTTGTAGACACATTATGCTTAACATCGCTCGCGCTCCTCCGGATGTCAAATTCTATTTTTCCGGTTCACCGCCGGCCGGCCAGTCCAAACACCGTCTTGCAACGGTCACCGGCCCGGACTATTGTTTGGCTGCCATGAACGTCGCGATTGAAATACCCGAAAACGTGTCGGGCCCCTTGCGCTCGTGTTGGAAGGATGTTCCCCGGGGCGTGCTCGAAGCCGTCGCGGCTGAAGCCTATCGTTCCGGCGCGCTCACCACGCATCAGGTCGGAGAATTGCTCGGCCACGGTTCACGTTGGGAGACCGAATCCTTTCTCAAGCGCGTCCAGGCCTATTTGCCTTACGGCGAGGACGACCTCGAGCGCGATCTCGCAGCGTTGCGCGTTGCGCGTGGCTGATGATCCTCGTCAGCAACACGTCGCCGCTTTGCTATCTTCTGCTCACGGGCCACGCTGACGTTCTGCCGAAACCTTACGGCACCGTCCATTCCACCCAAAAGGTTTTGGAGGAACTCCGCCATCCTGCCGCGCCGGAGCTGGTCCGTGATTGGGCTGCGGCTCCGCCCGGCTGGTTGAAAATTCATCCGGACCCGGTGGAGCCTGACCAGACATTGGCGGCGCTCGACCCCGGCGAGCGCACCGCCTTGCGGCTGGCCGGGCAGCTCCGCTCCGACATGATCCTGCTCGATGAAGCTGCCGCTCGTGCTGCGGCTGTTCAGCGCGGATTGAAAGTTTCCGGCACTTTGGGTGTCTTGTGCGACGCCGCTCAGGCGAGATTGCTCCAACTTCCCGTCGCCCTTGACCTGCTCCGCAAAACCAATTTTCGCGCTTCCCCGCAATTGTGGAAGAGTCTTTACACCCGGTAGGCTGCGATGCGCCCGCGCTTGTTCCGGCAGTCGATGCGACGGAATTAGCAGACGCGCCAGACTCAAAATTGGTCTTTTGGCCCTTTCACGGGATTTCTTCTCCTCACTTAAAACGCGACAGAACCGTTGATTTTATTGGTCAAGAGTGCAGTTGATCAATTTTTACCGCCTTGCCCTAGCTGGATGCGAAACTAGCACAAATACTAGCACAGCAAAAAGTCTAGCGCGTCCACGAAACCCGTTTTAACGTAGAAAGCTGAGCCACCGCGGACTCGCGACGTGAACCGCGATAGCGGAACTGCAAACGCCGACGGCGGTTGGCTCCGGCGACTTGTTGACAGCATGGTATTATTGTTCCTCACTTCTCTTGTAAATCTTCAAGATAAAATCAAAATCTTTCGTCCGGTCAAAAAAGTAAACCCTGAATGGTTTGTCGCCCTTTTCCGGGCCATCGATTCGCGTGCCATCCTTACTATAGTAGTAGTCAAAGAATTGATCCTTTTTGTGTTTGTAAACCTCTGGAGGCAACTTCAGGTCGTAGGCTCCGGGCCAATTGACAGTCAAACTGGTAAAAGATGTCGATTCCCACTCCGGTCCGCACGAGGCCGGAACAAAAATTAGCAGCGGCTTAAATATGCGTCTGGTGACGCTTCTCTGAATGGTTACTTGCTTAAAACTCACCTTGCCATCTTTGTCCGTGGTCGCCTCTTCTTCTCCCTTCTTGTTATCCGAACCGTCCCACTCCCGCTTAATTTTCAATCCGACAACCGGCTTGCCGTCTTGGTCGAGTATGCAAAGTGTGCAATTTGGTGAGCCCACTGCGTCATACCCACGAACCGATGACGTGAGGCCGAACAGCAAAAGTAGAGTGATAAATGCTTTCATGGCAAATGCTGTCTAACATCATACGTCCGATTTGACGCCTTGCAAGGCGACGTTTCGGACGCTGGCGAGGGGCAACCCTTTTGTCCAGAATGATTTCCAGGGACTTCCGGTGACATATTGAACCGGCAAAGGCGGCGTTCGCACACGGTGCAGAAGCCGTCGCTTGGAAGTACAGGCATTTCAAGCCTAGTTGTCAGGCTCGGTTTGTTCGAGATAGCGAGCAAGCCGAGTCACCCGCAAAAGCCGCTCCGGTAGTGTGTAGTGATCCGACATTCCGAGCTCCGAACCGAAACACTGGTAGACGGCCCCTGAATTCCGGCCAAGAGCGCCGATGACCTCCCGCCAATGGTACGCCCATCGGTTGCCCAAAACGTCCGTGAAATCGTCGATTAGAGTGAACATCGATAAAATCTCGCAACCCCTTCGCCAAGCCGCACCACCTGCCACCCACGAGAATTGCATGTTCGCCACCCGGCGAAGCATCGGCTTCCCT
>Ga0206919_1110_pt1 | contig 19882 bp, 13 predicted proteins | sample Alteio_BWOrgHeat_67_FD_152962 | JGI IMG/M metagenome (GOLD analysis project Ga0206919, IMG submission 152962) | Enriched cells from forest soil in Barre Woods Harvard Forest LTER site, Petersham, Massachusetts, United States -... | ecosystem: Environmental > Terrestrial > Soil > Temperate forest >... | reverse complement strand
TTGACGGGTTGGGAACCAAACCAAGTTGGATTCTCTCCACGGTTTTTGGATTTTCCAGCCTGCTGATCGCCACCTGGCCCATTGTACTACTTCTGAGCTGTATAGGGTTCTATCTGCTGTTTTTTAATAACCCCCTGCGACGTACCGCGACCGAGCTCCTGATCAAACATTGGGGTTCTTTTCGTGCAGTCTTTCACAATATGAGACAGACCGCTCTGCTCTATGCTTTGGCGATTCTGGTCAAAGCACAAATTCCTCAGGGTCATATCTTCCGATACCTGATTGATGTCGCCCGTGATACTCCGATTGAGAAACAACTTAAAAAAGCCATGGAGTTTCACGCCAGGGATGGACGTTTTGCCAAGGCGCTGGAAAGGCATGTCGAACTTGATCCGGAAATCGTCTTCACCCTTCGGGTCGGCGAGGAAACCTCTTCCCTGCATATCCAGGCAGGGAAGATGGCGCAGATTTATGAGAAACTTTCGTTGCAGGCCTCCGAAGCCCTAGGCGTCAAGATCGCCCCCGCAATGGTTATTCTGACTGCTCTCCTCGCCGGGACGCTCTTTAGCATCACTTTCGGGTCGGTTATCTCCGTGTGCCTTAAATTAATTCGAAATGGCGCGTAAAATAATAATGAAAAGGTAAATGTCCTATGCTCCTCCTTGATCACATACAGTTCGGTTACGGGTTTAAAACAATTGGATCTTTGAAAGGGTCCCTGACTCTCTCCAATGAAGGATCCGACTCCAGAATCACTCTGATCAACGGAAAGAATGGTTCCGGAAAATCCACTTTCCTCCGAACCGTCGCTGGCCTTCTTCCTCTCCAGAGAGGTCGAATTCTCTGGCGAGGAGAACCCCTGGAGGAGGTTCAGTCGGAGGGCAAAATTTGCTATCTCGGTGATCGCTTGGAGTTCTGCGACGCCCTCAGCGTAAGATCGCTCCTGGATTTATTCGTTGGCTCTCATCAGGAAAATCGACAACTGGAGAAAATATTTTCCCTAAACGGAAAATTGTCCTGGAACAGATTGTCCACGGGTCAGAAACAAAAAGTCCGTCTCTGCATGGTTCTCCGCCGTATGGAACAGGCTGAGTTGATACTGATGGATGAACCTTTCTCCGGTCTGGACCTGGAGAGTCGTCAGATTGCAATGGATTGTCTGCAGTACCGACTGCGATATCAGGAGAAGCGCCTTCTGATCTGCCTGCACCAGGATTATTTTCCACCAGGATGGATCCAGAACACCTTGTTTTTTTCAGACGGAACGATGAAGATTGTCTCAGATTTGGGCGTTGCGCAACATTCACATTAACATATATGCCACAGTTGGAAACCACTCACCCATCCCACAGTTAATCTCGGAATTCGGATTAAAGATTTTGAGGTGGAGGGCGAATCTCCGTATGCGCCCTAATTGGATCCAATCCGATCCCAATTTCTAATTGATAATTGAAATGCCCCCCCAATGTCCCGATAAGTGGGCGCATACGGAGATTCGCGTTGCCTCCAGGCGGTTCCAACTTCTTGCCCTAGAATATATTTGCCACTGGCGCGACGGTGACCCACTTTTCGGTATCCCTGTGGGATGCTTGGGAATTACATTGATTGTGTGATGGAAACAACGGTTGTAGACTTGATTGCTTGAAACGATTTTACCTCGACCACAATGCCACGACCCCTCTCGATCCACGGGTGAGAGAGGTGATGGAGCCTTATTGGTCTGTTGGCGGAAACCCCTCCAGTCTGCATGCGGAAGGAAGGCTGGCTCGGGCGGGGATCGATGAGGCTCGTGATCGATTGGCTGCGATCCTTGGATTAAAACCTTCTGAAATTATTTTTACTGCCGGTGGTACCGAGAGCAACAATCTTGCGGTGTGCGGTCTGGCACTGGCCCACGAATCGAAGGGACGTCATCTCGTCACAAGCGCGATCGAACACCACGCCGTGTTGGAGACTTGCGAGTATCTGCGGAATCGGCACGGCTTCCAACTTACGATATTGCCCGTCGATCGTATGGGGCTGGTTGATCCGTCCGATCTGGAGAAGGCACTGGCTATGGAGACGACGCTGGTGACGATCATGACAGCGAATAACGAAACGGGGACACGACAACCGATTGAAAAACTTTCGGAAATCTGTGCCGACAGGGGAGTGTTCTTTCACACCGACGCCGTTCAAAATACTGGCAAGGAACGATTGCAACTCAAGGCATCGTCCATTACAGCGTTGAGTCTCACCGCACATAAGTTTTACGGACCGATAGGAGCAGGGGTGCTTTGTCTCAGTACCGGACTTCCACTGGAAAAACTTCATCACGGCGGCAGCCAGGAAAACACCCGACGTCCCGGCACCGAAAATGTCGCTGCCATCGTTGGCCTTGCGGAAGCCTTTGCGCTGGCTCAGGAGATGGTCGAACAGGAGCGTCACCGCCTGTTTCCTCTGGTTGAGCAACTTTGGCAGGGTCTCACCGATCTTCCCGGTATCCAACGCAATGGGCATCCAACACAAAGAATGCCCAACACCTTAAATGTCAGTTTCGCCGGACTTGATGGGGAGGAACTTCTAATTGGAATGGATTTGTCAGGTCTGGCTGTCTCCAGCGGATCCGCCTGCCTCGTTGGCTCAGTCCAGCCGTCGCACGTCCTGCAAGCCATGGGTGTTCCAACGGAAATTGCCCAGGCAACTGTCAGATTTTCCCTCGGTCACAGTACCCAATCCGAGGATATCCCTGAAATTGTCGCTCGTGTCCGGAAAGTAGTTCAGACACAACACACAGCGCGGAAAACTTTTTTATCCACAGATTACACATTTATAATGGAGGGCGAATCTCCGTATGCGCCCTAATTGGGTCCCGCCCGTTCCCAATTTCTAACTCCTAATTTCTAATTGATAATTGATTATTGAAATGCCCCCCAATGTCCCGACAAGTGGGCGCATACGGAGATTCGCCCTCCACACCTCTCAATAAAAACCTTGGCTATCTTTGGGTGCGCTGACTTTTCCAGAGTAGTGTCGGGCAATGACGACAAAGTAGATGATGCTCAGGAGCAGAGCAAATGGCCACCAAATGATCGCAGTCACGAGACTTTCGTGGTTAGACGCCAATTCATGAGCCGTTAGCGAATACGCCGGAGAAAGTGTTGAGGTTTCCATCGTCGGAAAAATGATTGCAGCTCCCGTGGCAAGCAAGGCGGCAATTAGGAACGTTGATCCAAGAACGGCTCTGCGTTCCCGGCGATATCGGATTCCGGTAAATAGGATAATAATTGAGGTCACGATGCCGACAATCCCCAGCCAGGAGAGATGATTACTGACAAGGTTTTCCGCCAGCTCAGGGCGAACGTACCAGGTTTCAATGGAAATAATGAGAAACAACGGGATGGTAACCACCCAGAGTCGTTGCGTAGAGATCGCACTGCGATCATGCACCACACCCTCTGTTCGGTACATCAGGTAAGTCGCTCCATGTGCTGCAAGAATCACCACAGCAAAGAGGCTGATGGAGACGGTGTACCAATCGAGAATACCAACATGGCCTCGAACTCCAAAGTCGGTAAAGAACGCCATGTGAAAATTGCCATCAGCATCTATTGGGACACCCCGCACCAGGTTGCCGGCAGCGGCACCAAAGAGGATGGCTAAAAGGGTATTGGAGACAAGAAAGACAAAGTCCCAAAAACTTTGCCAAAGTCGATCATTGATGTGACCTCCAACCTCAAGAGAAATCCCCCTCAAAATGAGGCACCAGAGGATTAAAAAGAGTGCCAGATAATAACCGGAAAAGGCCGAGGCCAGTAGGCGCGGAAAAGCAACGAACAGAATACCTCCAAAGCTGACGAGCCATACCTCATGCCAGGACCATAGAGGACCTATTACAGCGATGACTTGTCGTCGTTCCGTTGGGACTTTCGCAACAGTCCAGTGGAGCACCCCAATACCAAAATTGCGACCATCCAAAACAATATAAGTGATGAGCGTGAAGCTGAGAATGATGTACCAGGCTGAGACCATTGTAATTATTAGTTAAGACATACGGACGGAAGTTCGAACCTAAACGAATAACTCTTCGAGGGAAAGCACAAGGATTGTGTAAAATTTTGTTGTGTGCTCATGCGCAGGGGTGCATGGCTATTCCCCGTCCCCGTTTTTCTACACGGTCAACACGTTCTCCATGGCGATAATGTATTTGGGATTTCACCTTAGAATCTTTAACCCGAAATCTTTAAACTCATTTTTGTAAGCTCTCTGAGACTTCCCTTGTAGCGATATGCCTGGAGTGCCAATTTTCTGTCCCTATGGGACGGCGCTGGATAAAAACCGGTTTTTTACGACGAAATCTTGCAATTCCGGAGGAGGTAGACTATGCCCTTAATTACTCTGTGCTCCGAAATCTGCTCATCACCTTGGGATTGCTCTTCATTGCTGGCTGCACCCCTCCTCCCAAAGTCAACCGCCCCAACTTGCCAATCCTGGCCGATCATGGAGTCATGGAAGGAATCCCAGGCAAGCCAGGGGGAATATTTGTTGAAACCGAGCCAGGAGAACCCAATACCTTTAATTGGTTTATTTCTGAGGATCGGACATCCGCCGATTACATTGAGATTTTTTTTATGCCACTTGTTACTCTTAATCCAGTGACAAATCAGTTTGAACCAGTTCTCGCAAAAAGTTGGGAGGTTCTTCCGGATCAAAAGAATTTCATTTTTCACCTGCGCGAGGGGCTTCAATGGAGTGACGGGGCACCGTTGACGGCTGATGATGTCGTGTTCAGTTTCCAGGCCGTTTATGACAAACGCTATCCAAACCGGAATGCCGATGATCTCTCCGATGATGATAAGCCCTTTATCGTTACCAAAATCAATGATACGACCGTCCAAATTCAAACCCCTAATATTTTTGCCCCCTTCCTCACTAAAATCACCGATGTATGCATCATGCCGAAACATTCGCTGGATCACTTTTACCAGGATGGCACCCTCCAAAAACAGTGGAATCGCAGCACCGCCCAAAATAATCCCAACTCCATTGTGGTAAGTGGGGCATATAAAATCTTCTCTTATCATCCAGGAGAACGGATTGTCCTGTCGCCCAATCCCTATTATTATAAAACCGACACCGCTGGTGTGCGGTTGCCCTACATCGATTTTCTGATCAATAAATTCGTTAAGGATCAGAACGCCAGCGTGATTGCATTTGCATCTGGTTTGACCGATGCCGAAGGGATTTCACCCGACGATGTTGAATGGGTAAGACGGTCGGCCAAACTGCATGATTTTACCATTTATGATCGAGGCCTTTCCGCCGCCAGCAACTTTCTCTGGTTCAATCAAAATCCGGGCAAAGATAAGGACGGCAAACCGTTTGTAGATCCAATCAAACTCAAGTGGTTCCAGGATATCCGATTCCGTCAGGCCGTTTCCTATGGGATTGATCGGCAGGGAATGGTCGACGGCGTCCTCTTTGGTCGTGGTGCCCCCCTCTGGAGTGGGGAAAGTCCTGCAAATGTAAAATGGTTTAACCCCAATGTTAAAAAGTATCCTTACGATCCAGAAAAGGCCAAAAGCCTATTGGCTGAGGCTGGATTTCATTTCGATGGCACTATCTTGAGAGATGCTGGGGGCCATCCGGTGGAGATCGATCTGTTTACGAACAAAGAAAATCAGATACGCGAGAATATGGCCACAGTATTTCAAGAAAATATGAAAACCCTTGGCATCACGATTCACCTCAAGTTTGTCGACTTTAATGCCTTGATCGAGAAATTATCAGAGTCTTACAACTATGAAGCCTCTCTTCTTGGACTAATAGGGGGATTCGATCCTTCCGATGGAATATCGGTCTACCTTAGTAAGGGCCGACTTCACCAGTGGTATCCCAACCAACCGAAACCCACCACACCATGGGAGGCCCGCATCGACGAACTAATGATCGCCGAATTGCGAACGCTTGATGAGTCAAAGCGGAAGGAGTACTACAACGAAGTGCAGGAAATCATGAGTGAACAATGTGCCTTCATTTACCTGATTACTTCAAATTCTTATTCTGGTTTGCGGAATAAGTGGCAAAATATTCAGATTCCTAAACTCGTATATCAACCTCTTACTTGGAACCGGGAACAGATCTGGACGCCATAAGGGTGAAATGAAAACCTTCGTTCTTCGCAGATGTGTGGCAATGATCTTCCTCGTTTTGGGAGTATCGGCCCTGGCTTGGTTGCTCATGTACCTCTCACCCGGGGACTTTTTAACGCCCCTTAAAGCTCAACGCGATGTTAGTCCCCAACTTATCGAAAGCCTCAGACATCAGTTCGGATTGGATCGTCCTTGGTATATACAATATGGACGATGGCTCTGGAATATCGTCCATGGACATTTCGGTGAATCCTTCTCATCTAAAACTCCGGTTATTGAACTCCTGAAACTGAAGCTCCCGAATACGCTTCTTCTCAATCTCACCTCACTAATGTTTGCCTGGGTCATTGCCATCCCTCTGGGAGTATTATCGGCGATTTATCAGGATAGTATCTTCGACAGAATCAGCGCGTTTCTTGCCTACGCTGCCCTTTCCCTTCCTGAGTTCTTCCTCGGCCTGCTGGCGATCTATTTCGCCGCCCAGACTGGCTGGTTTCCGATCGGAGGGATGACCTCCATCGAGTATGACTTCCTATCACCCTGGTCACAATTCTGGGACAAAGCCTATCATCTGATTCTTCCTACCATCGTCCTCGGTATCGGCGGTATTGCCTCAACCATGCGCCTGATGCGCGCCAATTTCCTGGAAAACATCCGAGCCGAATATGTTCTGACCGCGCGTGCCAAAGGATTACCCGAGGGGATCGTCATGTTCCGACACGTCCTTCGCAATGCCATCAATCCCTTTCTCAGTTCTGTCGGTTATGTTTTTGCGGGACTGTTCAGCGGATCGCTCCTAGTCGAAAATGTGATGAATTATCCGGGGATCGGCCAATTGCTATATCAAGCCATAATCAGCAAAGATATGTTTCTTGCCCTCGGCTCCGTCGTCATGGGCAGCGTCGTTCTTATCCTCGGCAATCTCGTCTCCGATCTCCTCCTCGCCTGGTCGGATCCACGGATCAGATTGGGAAATTAGGAGTTTGGGAATAGAGGGAAAGAATGTTTATCCACAGATTACATCGATTTTCACAGATTATTTTGAGCTGGGTCACCATCGCGGCAGTGATAAATACTTTCTGGGGTAGGAAATCTGAACCGTCGGGAGACAACGAATCTCCGTATGCGCCCTAATTGGATCTCGCCCGTTCCCAATTCCTAACTCCTAATTGATAATTATTAATTAACACGTCCCCCCAATGTCCCGACAAGTGGGCGCACATGGAAGTTCGCCCTCCACTTTTCCAGGCATCCCTGTGGGATGCTTGTGAAACATCTTATATAAAAGACAAATGCGGTGTTGGCTCTTGAGTTCTAGGCGATGCGCTGTAAATCATGAATAGAATAATGAAGTGGTATTTTTACTTAGCGGTTGTTTGTTGGTTTTTTCCGATGTGCGGCATGCATGCAGAAGTCCTGTTACGTCCAGGGATGGACATGATGGTGGATCCGCGGGTGGATTTTTACAACTATGCCAACGGGACATGGATGAAAACTGCGGTGATCCCATCCGATAAGCCAGCATGGGGAAGCTTTGTCGAACTAGGCGACACGAATTGGCAGAAAATTAAAGGCATTCTCGAAGAGACCTCTACCCTTAAGAGTCCGACACCCGGGAGTATCGAGCAGAAGGTGGGCGATTTCTATGCCTCGGCGATGGATACGGCACAGATCGAGAAACAGGGTATTAAACCGCTCGATTCTTATTTTCAGCAGATCAACGCCATAGCCAGTCGTACGGATTTGGTGAACGAGATCGTTTCTCTGCAAAAATGCCACATGGACCCCTTATTCGACGGTTCAGTAGCAGTTGATGAGAAGGACAGCGATCATATGGCCTTTTACCTATCTCAAGGTGGGCTTGGATTACCTAGTCGAGAATATTACTTCAGTGATTTATTCGTGAAGGTCCGTCAGGCGTACCAAGAACACATCAAGGCGATGTTTATCCTGCTGGGAGACTCACCCGACATCGCATCACGGAATGCGCAGACGGTTTTTGAAATTGAGACAGAACTGGCCAAAGACTCAAGGAAGATGGTTGATCTTCGGGATGCGATCAAGAATTACAACCCCATGAATCTGGATATCATGATGAAATTGGCTCCGAATTTTCTGTGGAAGGAATACTTTGATTCCATCGGCCTGGGTTCCGATCCTCATGGGGTTGTCGGACAACCGGAGTTTTTCACTGCAGTCGATCATCTCCTACAAGAGCGCTCCCTGGATGATTGGAAGTCTTACCTTCGCTGGAACCTAATTAATAATACGGCCAAGTATCTGGGAAGTGCATTCGAAGATGAACATTTCCATTTTTATTTGACCGTCTTGAATGGCACGAAGCAGAAGGAACCCCGCTGGCAGCGTGTCGCGCGGCAGACGGACTCCTCTTTGGGAGAGGCTCTAGGACAACTCTATGTATCGAAGTATTTCCCACCCGAGGTGAAGAAACGGGCCTCTGAGATGATCTCTAGTATTTTGGAAGTTTTCCATGGTCGCCTGGAGCATGTGGAATGGATGACACCGGAGACCCGGCAAAAAGCTTTGCAAAAATTTGTCGCCTTGCGAGTCAAGGTGGGATATCCGGATAAGTGGATCGATTATTCCAAACTTCAGATCGATCGCGATTCATACGTCACTAATGTTTTGAGAGCGCACGCTTTTGAATTTCATCGTCAGATGGATAAACTGAATAAACCGGTGGATAAAACCGAGTGGCATATGACTCCCTCAACGGTAAACGCCTATAATAATCCCACAGGCAACGAGGTTGTTTTTCCAGCGGGAATTCTTCAACCACCTTTTTTTGATCCCAGTGCGGACGATGCTGTGAACTATGGAGGGATCGGAGCGGTGATTGCCCACGAAATCACGCATGGTTACGATGACCAGGGAAGGAAATACGATGCCAAAGGAAATCTCAAGGAGTGGTGGACCCTCAAGGATGCCGCTCAATTCAAGGAGAGAAGTCAAAAATTGGTTGCCCAATTTAGTAATTACGAAGCTCTACCAGATTTGAAAGTAAACGGTGAGCTATGTCTAGGAGAGGACATTGCAGACCTGGGTGGGGTCTCAATAGCGTATGAAGCACTCCATCACATCAAAGGTCGCGAAAACGAACCCTCACTGATCGAAGACCTGACTCGGGACCAACGATTCTTCCTGGCCTGGGCAAAGATCTGGAGAAGCAAGTATCGTGAGGAGTATCTCAAGAATATGATAACTGTGAATGTTCATGCACCGGGACAATTTCGAGCGATTGGAGCCCCCTCAAATCTCAGCGAATTTTTCACGGCCTTCGGAATCAAGCCAGGGGATCCCATGTGGTTCCCCGTGGAATCACGAGCAAAAATCTGGTGAGAAAACGAAAAACGGGAAGGGGGATTTTTAACCGCAGATTACGCCGATTTTCGCCGATTATTGTTGTGGAGGGCGGATCTCCGTATACGCCCTGATTGGATCCCGTATTTATGGGGAAGAAGGGGGGAGGGGAGGTGTTGGCTTTGGGTTTATACCAGTTATGAAAAGGTTTTTGACTATAGTCAAAAACCTTTTCATAACTGGTATTAGATGTTCCTGGAAAAAAGGGAGGGCGAACTATTTTTCCCACCCAATACCAAATACTCAAAATCCATCCATACCCGAACAAGTGAACTCATCTGGAGTCCGCTCCCCTAGGAAAACAAAAAGCATCTGTGGAAATCTGTGTAATCTGTGGGTAAAAGTTCCCTCCCCCCTGCATCAACCCGCTTCCAGGGTACCATTCTGGAGAATCAGCTTGCGATCTCCCAATCCTGCCAGGTAGGAGTCATGGGTAACGAGAATGAGGGTGGCCTCTCGCTCCCGACAAAGTTCGAATAACAGCGTCATCACTTTCTCCCCAGTGGCTCGATCCAAGTTGCCGGTGGGTTCATCCGCCAATACTAGTCGAGGTCGGTTCCTCAGGGCGCGAGCGATGGCGACCCTTTGTTGTTCTCCTCCCGATAACTCTGAGGGACGATGCTGCATGCGTTCCTCCAAACCGACCTGGCGCAGTAATTCCTCGGCGCGACCTGGCTCAGAGTTTCCACCAATCATCGCGGGGAGTTCCACATTTTCGAGGGCACTCAATTCTGGCAACAGATGATAGGACTGAAAAACCAAACCCACCTGATCGCGTCGCCACTGAGCGAGTTGGCTGCGACTCCAGGAGGAAAACGCCTCTCCCTGCCAGAAGATCTCTCCCTCATCCGGTTGATCCAATCCAGCCAAGAGATGCAATAGAGTGGTCTTCCCGGTACCTGACGCTCCTTGAATAATGACTAATTCCTTAGCCTGAAACTGGGCTTCCAATCCGGCGAACACCTTGATGATACTCTTCCGCAGTGTATAGAGTTTCCCCACTCCCTGAAGCATCAACAATGAATCAGTCATAACGCAATGCCTGAGAGGGTAAAAGTCTGGCAGCTCCCTGCGCGGGGATTAACGCCGCGAGTACACAGAGCAGAATTGCTGAGAAGCTTAAACTTATAATCAACCAGGGCGTGGTTTCGGCGGGGAGATTAATGAACTGATAAACATCCGGAGAGAAAACATTAACGCCAAAATGGTCCAAAAGAAATCGGCGAAAATCATTTCGATAAGCTAAAAATACCATAGCAAGGGCAACTCCAAGAACAGTTCCCACTGAGCCAACGATCAAACCGTGAAGTAAAAAAATCCCTCTTATCTGTCCATCAGTCGCACCCAATGCCTTAAGTACCCCAATCTCCCGGGTTTTCTGAACGGTTATCGTGATCAGCGTACTGCAAAGACCAAAGGCTGCCACGATCATGATAAAAAAAACTATAATAGTCATGGCCACTCGCTCGGTAGCAATCGCTGTGAATAGTGGTTGATTCTGATCCATCCATGTCCGGGCTTGCAAGGGATACACACAAATCGCATTTAATTTCTTTTTCAACAGATCAACTTTCCTTGGATCGGCCACGCGAACTGCAATCCCGTGGACTCCGTCATGTAGATTATAAAGGTACTGGGCGTTTTCGAGCGAGGTAATGACATAGTTCAGATCAAAATCAAACAGCCCCGTCTGAAATACTCCGGTAATCATCATTTCGGTTGGTAAAATAATGACGTGATTTCCCTTCTCCCCCTTCCGTAAACTTTCCAGAACGTCGGCCCTCGGCGCAAAGACATTAATTTTGTCTCCAATGAATACGTTGTTGCGGGCCGCCCACTCCCTCCCCACGATCACCGATTCACCCATCAAGCTAGCATCCCCTGTAATGATATACTTCCGGATGGGAATAACCTTTTCCTCAGCATCGGGATCCACCCCTCGCATGATGGGAGTAGAAATATGGTTCTTGCAGTTGACCATGACTGGGCCGCTCACGAACGGAGCGGCACCAAGAACCTCTGGCTCCTTTTTCAGCTCCTCCAGCCAGGTGGAGGAATCCTCAAGTACCCCTCCATTCGATAGTGTGAGATGTGCATTAAATCCGATCACCTTATCCTGAAGATCTTGTTCAAAACCGGCCATGACCGAAAGCACAACGATCAAAACCATCACCCCAACCGTCACCCCAAGCACTGAAAGCAAAGTGATTGCTGATACAAATGTCCGCCGTGGCTGCAAATGACGAAGACTAAGAAATACCTCAAGTGGAACTCTCATTCTTGTATTATCCTAGAAAGCGCAGGGGTTTTCCCCGCAGATTACACAGATTTACACAGATCGAGAGGTTACGGAAATTCATGTGACATATTGACGCCACCTACTGGGTGAAGCCATTTTGACTCAGTGCCTTTTATAAATACCTCATCGGTGCCAATCTGCGTAATCTGCAGTTAAACTTTTCTTCGGCATTTGGGATTATTCCTCTCACTCTCACTCTTAATCATAGTCTCAGCCCCAATCTAACTCTTCATCAAAATGAGAAATGAGGCCGGAGCCTAAAATCTGTTCCCTCACTATCATACACTAGAACAACTGTTTTTGGATCGGAAAAGTGGAGGGCGAATCTCCGTATGCGCCCACTTGTTAGGGCATGGGGGGCCTTCCCCCTTTGCACCCGGGGAAAGCGGGATCCAATTAGGGCGCATACGGAGATTCGCCCTCCACTCAAACCATTTCACTGAAAATAACAAGGAGCTCATAAGAATACCATTCCATTGAGTTCAGAGAGCCTCTAACTCTTCGCCATCAGCTCTTCTTCCGTCAGGGTGTTGAGGATCTTGAATTCCTCGATATGGAACTTAGGCTCGGAGCGGAAGGAGAGCCGACCATCAAAACGTCGTTCCAACTCCAGTAGATGTTCTTCATCATCTGCTTTAAAGCGTTCGATCAGGGAAGGGTGAACATGGACCCGCAACTCGTGGATATCGGGATGCATCCTCATCACTCGGATAATGGCTCGTTGCACTTCTACGCTCATTGACTCGGAAGACTTGATCCGACCTCTCCCACGACAATGAGGGCACTCGTCATACAATGTCCTGCTGATGCTCTCCTGAACGCGTTGGCGGGTCATTTCGAGGAGACCCAACTCCGAAATCGGTAGAACATTCGTTTTGGCCTTGTCCCGTTTGATCCCCTCTTTGAGTTTCTGGTATACGGCATTGCGATCTCGTCGATCCTTCATGTCGATGAAATCGATCACTACCAGTCCACCAATATTCCTCAAACGCATCTGGCGAGAGATTTCTTCGGCCGCCTCGAGGTTGGTATTCAAAATGGTCTTATCCTGATCCCTCCCGCCCTTGTTGCGACCGGTATTGATATCGATAGCGACAAGCGCTTCGGTTTCGTCAATAACCAGATATCCCCCGCACGCAAGCCATACTTGTCTACGAAATGCATTGTCAATTTGCTTGTCGACGTTGAATCGTTCGAAGATCGGCGTCGGTTCATTGTAATGTCGGATTTTGCGCTGGGAGCGCTTCGAGATGCGTCCGACTAAATCTGACATCCGTTGGGCAGCTTGCTCATCATCGACAATGATTCGATCAACTTCCTCCGTGAGGAAATCGCGCACTGTACGCTCGATCAAATCCGGTTCCTCAAATAGTACGGAAGGAGCCTTCGTCGATTTTATCCTGTCCTCAATCTGGCGCCATTCCTCAAGCAACATCGCCAAATCACGAACAAAGTAGCGCGCCTTCTGTCCTTCACCGACGGTACGGATGATCACTCCCACTCCATCCGGAACATCAAGTTCGTTCAGAATCTTTCGTAGACGTTGACGCTCCTTAGGATCCTCGATCTTGCGGGAGATACCAAACTGATCACTAAAGGGACAAAGAACCAAGTAACGACCCGGCAAACTGAGATTGGTCGAGATACGAGCTCCCTTAGTACCGATTGGTCCCTTGGTGACTTGGACGACAACTTCTGATCCAGGAGGATAGAGTTTGGGGATATCATCAGCAGTGATCCGTTTGTTGCTTTTCTTTTTTCCGGATCGTTCAATAGTCTCAACCCCGGCATCCGCAGCAGGGACAGCATCCCAATAATGGAGGAAAGCATTTTTATCCACGCCAATGTCGACGAACATGGCTTTCAGACCTGCTTCGAGATTTTTGACACGGCCTTTGTAGATGTTCCCTGAGATCTGTCGATCGCTATCTCTTTCAATGGCGAATTCCTCCAGCCGGCCATTTTCCAAAACTGCCACGCGGCGCTCAAGCTTCTCCGAACTGACAATAATCTCTTTCTCTCCGCCCTTTTTTTTCAGGCCCAATACTGAGCGAATTTTATCTAAAATCATAAGAATCCATTTGTCCAATGAGACTTTTAGCCCTTTGGACACCTATCATAATTGTTAAATTGTTCATGTGTTCTACTACACTGGCTATTCATTTTTCCGATGAATCCAGATACTCTGGACTAATCCGATTGAGGCCAGACAAACCACTAAAAAAGTCCCTCCATAACTAACGAATGGTAGGGGAATACCTGTGATGGGCACCACTTTAATTGTCATACCGATATTTACGAATATATGTGTAAACAGCATACCTGCAATCCCTGAAGCAATATATGTTCCCACTGGGTCAGTCGTTGCAAACGCTATGCGAATGATCATGAGCAGCAATACGCCGAGTAAAACGATTAATGTTCCACCTCCGACAAATCCAAATTGTTCGCAGAGAACAGGAAAAATAAAGTCGTTGTGAGCGATAGTTCCAGGTAGGAACCCCAGTAGCACGACACTACCCTGGAGATAGCCTTTTCCGTTAAAACCTCCGGAACCGATGGCATTGAGAGATTGATTAATCGTCCAGCCAGCGCCTTTAGGGTCCAGATTCGGATCTACAAAAGTTCGAATACGATTTTCCATATACGGCTTGAGGAAAGGCACATGGGGCAGACGGGTGGAATCCGGTGGCGGGAAGAGGCACCATGAAATATAGCAAACCAAGGCAATGGCCAGAATAACCGGAGTCAGCAGATACCGTTGACGGACGCCCGCGACGAACATCATCGAGTAGGCTGTGGGCAAGAACACGGCAGCGGAACCTAAGGCAGGCTGTTTGAAGATCAGTACAGATGGTATGATGACGAAGAAAGTGACGGAAAGGAACAGTTTCAGTCCCCGATCTTCAGATTCTATAAACAACCGGGCTAAAAACAAAATGAACGCCAGCTTGCAGAGCTCAGAGGGTTGAAAACCGATGGGGCCAAAGCGAATCCAGCTTTTAGCTCCATATTCTGCCTTCCCTATGAGCAAAACCGCCACGAGCAGGACCACCATGAAAACAAAACCCCAATACGCATAGCGCAACCAAAGCCGATAGTCGGTGAATGCCATGACGAAATACACCCCAAACCCAATCACACCCCAAACCATCTGGTTTATGTAGGTCTTTTGAAATGTGGGGGAATCACTCGCGTAATGAGCGCTGTAGATGATTATCACGCTGACGCAGACCAGGGCTACTAGGAGAAAAAATAGGAACCAGTCCATCCGGATCAGCTTTTGCCAGAGGCGGAGCTGGGGACCGGAAATGGCATCCTGAGTGGTGGGGACAGAGGTCAACATAGTTTTATCGTGAAAATGCCCGATTAGATGACCGTTTCGTTGTGGTGGGTGTCATTCCCTCGCTTTCGTTGACCGGCTCGACCTGGGCATCAGGGTTTACTGTGTCCGTCGCTGCGGAAGTTGCGGGAGCTGTTGGAACTCCGGGTGCTCCCGGTACTCCGGCACTGGAGGCTACCACTGTAGGTAAAGCTTCTGAAGGCGACGGCACGTACTCGCTCACTCCATCAAAATTGCCAATGGCCGGGGTTAGATAGGCAATTTTTGGGCTTTCGCCTGTTTTCTCCATATTGAAGATCTGTTGATAAATGTCATGAACCAGCGGGCCTGCCGTCGAACCTCCAGCGACTCCTCCCTCGACCACAACGACTACGGCGTATCGAGGCTTTTCGTAAGGCGCAAAACTGATGAACCAAGCGGTGGTATCCTTTACCCGTGAGCCATTCAACATCCGGGTATGCTGCGCAGAACCACTCTTTCCGGCAATATCCACCCCGTCCAGCTGAACCTTTCGCCCCGTCCCATTCTTGACCACATCCCACATAGCATCGTGCAGAGCTGCCATGTCATCCGGTTTGAGTCCCAGCTCACCACGGATCTTGGTGGGAAATGGTTTCACTGTATTGCCCGACATGTCGGAAACCCCAATCGTTAACCGGGGATAATAGACCGTTCCACCATTTGCCACCGAAGAGACAAGCACAGCCATTTGCAGGGGAGTCACCTCAACGTACTGTTGTCCAATAGCAGAGTTTGCTGTGTAAGCAGTCGTCCAATTTTCCTTAGGATGATGTGTTTTCAACCACTCCGGCCCAGGTAACTCCCCACTCTGCTCGGCTGGAATCGGAATACCGGACTTCTGACCGAACCCAACGATCGCACCCAGGTCATCAATGGCCTTAATGCCCGTTTTGATTCCCACCTGGTAAAAGAACACGTTACACGATAGTCTTAGCGCATCGTGCATGGTAATGAGACCACCGCCATTGGGCAGCCCTGAATGATCATGAAATAAGTGATTTCCAATCTGGATGGCAAACGGACAGTCGATTACGGTGTTCGGTGTGATCGTTCCTGTCTTCAAAGCTGCCGAGGCTACCAGGACCTTGAAAGTCGACCCCGGAGAATAGGGTGAAATTGCCCGATTAATTAGAGGCGAGGTGGGATCAGTATTCCACTCCTTCCATTTCGCTGCATCGATTTTTGGAATGAAGGCATTCGGATCATAACTTGGAACGGAAACCATGGCCAGAATATCACCATTATTGGGATCCATGACCACCGCAGCTCCCCGCCCTGCGTTCCGCATGATCTCCTCGCAGATGTACTGAATCCGAGCATCGATGGTGAGATAAAGCGAATTTCCAACAGTGGGCGGGGTATAGCTTTGTTCATCGACGATATAGCCCTTGTAGTTAATTCTTGAAACCCGCCCGCCCGGTGTCCCCTGCAACTCAGTATCAAATTCGTTTTCAAGTCCGGCGTGACCAATGCTATCGTACTGATGCCCCTCTCGTTCTGTCGTGTTATCTGTCGGCTTCCCAACATAACCCAAGATGTGCGCGGCCAGTGATCCATAGTTGTAATAGCGAGTTGGACGCACCGCCACATCAATCCCTAGAACCCCTAAATTATGCTCGGAAAAACGCGCCAGTGTTTGGAAATCGATGTTGGTCCGGTACTGGTAGGGAATATTGGGGTTTTGATAGTAGTGATTCTGCAATTCCTTCCCATTTATATCTACCTTTAAACCCGCCACCTCGGAAAGCTGCGCAATGGAATCTTTGACAATTTTCTCGATATCGGGCTCTTCACGGTACACCTCATTTTTTCCCTTTCCATGAGCTACCCCAATCTTCGGAACCACCCCGTGATTCCGACGTTTATAGTCGCGAACCAATTCATCGAGATAGAAATCCACATCGAAACTGGCCCGATTTTCGGCCAGGGATATACCATTCCTATCCAGGATGGCTCCCCGAGCGGAGGACAGGCGGGAGGAGACCGTGGTCTCTTTTTGGATGTTGATGACTGATACCCCATTGTCTCTCATCTCAATATCCCAGAGTCGATCCAACAAAACGAGCATGGCGATAACCACCAGACCGCCCAATGCCACCAATCTCCAGCGCGGAATATAGGCTATCTCGAATCGTTTCATCTCATTAAGCTCCTCGGCTCTTTGCCAGGAAGAAATGCTTTATTGACGACATCGAACAGCCAGAAAAATGGAACACACAGCACGGTATCTAATAATGATTTGCCGAGAATTTCCTCCCAAATTTTAGGATACCAGCGCCAGGTTTGCACCTGGATGCAAAAAAAGAGATAGTCGATCGTCAGATAAAGGAACGTCCCCAACAGAGTCAAAAACATCACGTGAGGAATATAATCAAATTTGAAATCCCCCATCTGGCTCAAAATGAATAGCGTCATGAGGATGCAACATAATGCAGAAACCCCAAGTCTGCCTGCGGAAAATAAATCCAAAAAAAGCCCCAGCCCCACTGCTACTCCCAATGCTCTAACTGGAGTAAACCTCAGGGCTGAATAGGCCACCAGAATCGGCAACAAAAATGGACGGGTATGGATGAGGCCTACCTCGGGCATAAACATCTGAAATACAACAAGCAGCAGACCGAAAATGAGAAGAAACTGCACCATACAAGAAATCTAGGGATTTTAATTCTTTCCAGAAGCTGGCACCGATGGACTGGACTCGGTGACCGGGGCCTCCATGACAACAAACATCTCGTTCAATTGGGAAAGATTCTCCACAGGTTCAACATAAACCTCGCGGTATAAACCAAAATTGATCTGAGGACTCAATGGCGGGACTTCTGAAATAGTCCCCAATAAAAGCCCCGCTGGGAAAACCCCTCCCAACCCACTGGTAAAAACCCGCTCACCAATCGCCACCTGAGCAACCCGCGAAATATACGTCAAACGACAACGAGATTTGCCATTGTCCAGATTTCCATCACCGACTAGCTCAACACCTACCAATATCCCCTGCTCATTCGAACTCTCGATCTTGGCGGAAATTTTACAATTTTGATTGGTCATTAAGATCACCTCGGTCACATCTCTCTTTACCGCGCCGGTCTTACCCACAACACCACGTGCCGTTATCACTGGAAGATCCGAACGCAGCAACTCATCGTCAGCATATCCTCGGTTGATCTGAATGTTGCTCCACCAATTGCCCGGATCACGGGAAACAAGTCGGGCCGCAAGTAATCGGTACTGAGAGGCCTTCTTAAATCCCAGCATCTCTCGCAGACGGGAATTCTCCGCAGCCATGTCCTTGAGAACTGTATTTTCTGTGGTTAGAGCGGCATTTTGGGCCCGGAGATCGGAGGTCTCCTTATCCAGTTCCTCAAGTGTCCCAAGACCCTGCTGAAACCTATGCCAAACCACGGAAGAGCGATCGATTAATTCCATTAAAGGCGAGACCACATTGTACGCAGCCTTGTGCAAAGCTGTCTCCAGTGGACTAGGAAGGATGCACGCAACCACAACCACCGCCAGTAAGGCGACTCCGATTATAATATTGCGTGCCAGATTCAATGCCTTCTCTTCACCCGGGAACGATCTCAGCAATCTTCCCGGAAAATAATGTCAAAAAGACTCGCTCCTTCCGGAGTGAGTCGGTCAGCGAGACAGATCACCCTCGGAGATCTTCCGTAGATAGCCGAATTCCTCCAATACTTTGCCAGTGCCTTCAGCCACTGCGCTCAAAGGATCGTCCGCCACGTGGACAGGCAACCCAGTCTCTTCCATTAACAGGCGATCCAAACCTCGCAGCAAGGCTCCACCGCCTGCAAGAACGATCCCGCGTTCAACCAGATCTGCTGAGAGTTCTGGAGGACAACGCTCTAAGGTGATTCGAACCGATTCCACGATCACTGAAACTGGCTCCAACAAGGCTTCACGCACTTCTTGCGATGTCACCGTCAGGGTCTTCGGCAAGCCAGCAACCAAATCCCGGCCTCGCACCTCCATGTTGGTCTCCTTCTCAGGTGGATAGGCAGATCCAATCTTGATCTTGATCTCTTCTGCTGTCCGTTCACCAATCATTAGATTGTAGGCCCGACGCATGTAGTTGATGATGCTTTCGTCCAATTCATCCCCTGCCACACGTACACTCCGACTGTAAACAATTCCCGCCAAGGAGATAATCGCCACCTCGGTGGTTCCTCCCCCGATGTCAACAATCATGTTCCCCGCAGCTTCCTGAACGGGAAGACCAACACCAATAGCCGCAGCCATCGGCTCTTCAATGAGATGAACCTCACGGGCGCCTGCGTGACGTGCCGAATCCTGAACGGCACGCTTTTCTACTTCGGTAATCCCACTAGGCACCGCAATGACAACACGAGGCCGACGCAACTTGAGACGATTCTGAACCTTCGTGATAAACGCCTTCAACATCGCCTCCGTAATCTCAAAATCCGCGATCACACCATCTTTGAGAGGACGAACCGCAATAATGTTCCCCGGTGTTCTTCCAAGCATCCGCTTGGCTTCGTCTCCAACTGCCAGGACCTTCTTGGTGCCTTGTTGAATCGCGACTACAGAAGGTTCGCGAAGAACGATTCCCCGATCTTTGACGTAAACCAAAGTGTTGGCCGTGCCAAGATCAATGCCTATGTCGTTGGTAAAAAAACTGGATAATGATTTAAACATGAACGTATTTATTATGTGTTTATATAAGTGCTTCTGTGA
>Ga0206919_1109_pt1 | contig 19930 bp, 22 predicted proteins | sample Alteio_BWOrgHeat_67_FD_152962 | JGI IMG/M metagenome (GOLD analysis project Ga0206919, IMG submission 152962) | Enriched cells from forest soil in Barre Woods Harvard Forest LTER site, Petersham, Massachusetts, United States -... | ecosystem: Environmental > Terrestrial > Soil > Temperate forest >... | reverse complement strand
AGAGCAGAAGCAAAACAAGCATTGGTTCAAAAACTTGCAGCCACTGCCGTTGCTACAGCCGCTGCTGCGTAATATTCACTAAGGAGAAAGCTCACATGAAATACAAAATAATCATTTTGATGTTAATATCCATCACTTTACATGCCGCCGATGATGATGCACGGGCGTTACGCATTGAAGAACTTAAAATCACTCGCTTTGCAAAGATAACAGAGGCAGCGGCGATGGGTAGTCGCATTTTACAGGAAACAAATTTACATTTTGAATACGAAACTATTGCTTTACATTATTGGCAACCTTTAGGTGAAATAGAAAAATCAAAGTCTTTTAAAAAATTCATTGTTGAACTATACGAAGCGTTTAATACAGGCGGGGACATTCATTCTATTTTAGATAAAGCGCCTTTAGTGAGTGATGATAGTGGCACGAACCTTGATTTAGTAGTGTTACGTGTCGTTCTTCAAAGAACATTGATATCTGAACTGACTATACAATACAAACGACTTATCACAGAAGTAGCTGAAATTAATAAGAAATTACAAAGCCTTATCAATTAAAAAGAATGGAATGCCATGAAACTAACAAACATCTCCATATAAAGAAGCTACACATTGATGATGATTAATAATGAATTAACAATCTTAAAATTATAGGATATAAACATGATTATCTATTTATTTTTAATCGCTTTACTACAACCTATGTCTTTAAAAGCTTATAAAGGAGCAGGAGCTCAAGCGGGGCAAGCTGCCGCTCAAATATTTCAAGAAACTGCTAGAACAACTCTTCCTATAGTTGCATTAACATCAGAGAATCTCGGAATAAATGCTGCTCAAATTACTAGCGTAACCATTAGAGAAGCTCTTCCACAACTTATTGCTATATCAGAAAAATTGGGACTAAATTCTGTCCAGATAATTGATAACACGGCAAGAACAGTAGCCCCTTTACTAGCTACTGCTTCAATAGATTTTGGCAGTAAGTTTGGTTATGACACTGTGCTTTTAATCGGTAATGGTATAAGTAAAGCCGGCTCCGCCATTGCATCTGGTGCTACACAAGCCGCAACCGTTTTACAATCCGGTGTAACTACAATTATTGCATCACCAGCAACACCATATATCGTTGTTGGTGTCGGTGTTGTGGGAACGGGATTTATCGCATATAAAGTTTATTATTATTATAATTCCGAAACTGGCCAAAAAATAGCAATTGCTAAAGAAAAAATTGAACTTTGCAAGATACAAACTGAAGCTGAAGCAGCAGAAGCTAATCTTTATAATGCGAGAATGAAGACCATAGATGCAAAACAAGCATTGGTTCAAAAACTTGCAGCCACCACAGTCGCTGCTGCAGCATAATATATTCACTTGAGTTATCATAAAGTTACTCTATACTTAGTGCCGATATTTTTACTTAAGGGAAGGTGCAATATGCACATTATACCAGTCTTAAGAAGATAAAAAAGCGTTACGAGGTCCACATGAAAGCATTCTTTACCATTCTTTTGCTATGCACACTACATAGTAATACAGCTGATCATATCAACAAACAGTTGCGAGCATGTCTTGATATAATAGCCCACGAACAAAGTGTCAAGCAATTGCAGCAAGGTTGGGCAGCTCAAACATTAGAATGGATCACTTCATGGTGCATACAAAAAGATCCCATTGAAGTAAAAATTCATTACCTGCAACATGCAATCCATCTTATCGAACAAGGCGCTGATCCTAATACATCGAGCAACAATGGCAATCTTCGGCTTCTTCATCTTATGAGCGCCGCTGGCAATATAAGAATTATTCAGATGTTACTGGAACGTAATGCTGACCCTAGACTGTGTGATAGCAGAGGATGGAATGCGTATGATTATGCACGGCTTGATTATGGACGGCCGCCTAGTACCGATCCCGATAATCAAAAAGCTGTTATAGCTTTACTGGCCACATCCAAGGTAGCGGCCCCTCAAGGAAGATTTTGTAAATGCAAAGATTATTGTAAGGCAACATTGAAATAAAACAACGCAAATTAGACTCGCTATTTCAATTTTTAGTCATTTTTTGAAATAAGGAAGGCAAAGCAGCCTCCTTGTTTCAATTTTTTGATAATTATTGAAATAAGAGGGGTCTCTATGGTATAGTTATCTCAAATGCTTTATACCAAAGAAAGTACACTATGCGTAAAACCGGCACATATGAACGACTAGGATCAATTAACTATTTTATACCCGATGCCTTGCCACCAACAGAACCTCCTTTAATCATGCATGAACAGATAGGCATGCTTTACGGTGAAGCCATGCATGAACTAGGCAAACTCAATGAAATGGCACATCGTTTACCAGACGCTCATCGCTTTATCAAAGCTTATATTATCAAAGAAGCTCTGCTTACTTCAGCAATCGAAGGTGTGCATACTACATTAATCGATGTGTTTACGCAACCATTGCTTGGATCAAAGCCAGAAAAAGATCTGCAACTTGTTATGAACTACACAAAGGCTTTAGATGCTGCTCTTTCAATGATCCGAGTAGAAGTTCTGCCCATTGTGACTCAAGTTATGTGTAAAGCTCATGAAATCCTTATGCACTATGGAGCAGGAGACAAATCTGATCCAGGTAATTTCCGCAGACAATCGGTCATGGTAGGTAATTTAGTTCCACCTCCTGCTATGAAGATTCCCGACCTTATGAGCGATCTTGAACGCTATATAAATCTTGATGAGACGATGCCTCCTTTAATTAAAGCTGGACTGGCACACGTACAGTTTGAAACTATTCATCCATTTTTAGACGGTAATGGAAGAATGGGTCGATTATTAATAGTGCTCATGCTCATTGATAATGGGCTGCTATTAGAACCGATTTTATACCTCTCTTATTATTTTAAAAAGCATCACTTTGATTATTATCATGCATTAGATCGCGTTCGTACTCATGGAGATTTTGAAGGGTGGATTACCTTTTATTTACATGCAATCAAAGAAACAAGCATAGATGCTTATAGACGAGCTAAGGATATCGAACAACTTACGCAAAACCTTACTGCAAAAATTAATAACAGCACATGGTCACAGAATAAAAAGGAATCACGCTTGCTTGCATTATCCATCTTGTTCTCTTACCCAGTTATAGACGCATCTATGTTAAGTAGGCAACTTAAAGTTGCCTACAACACAGCACGTAACATCATAGATGATCTTATCGAGCTTAATATTCTTGTTGCACAGCCAGAGCAAAAGCGTGGGCAACTATTTAGATTTGTAGCTTATCTTGAAGCACTTGAATTTGAGTATGATGATGTATAATTGAGCTATAACAAAGCTGAGCGTAAGCCATCTTCTATTTCTTGAGCTGTTGTGCATGAAACAAGTGTTTGGCGTAGTTGTGAAGCATCATTGAGGCCACGAATATAAAATGGCACGTGTTTTCTGAACACATAGACCGCATGATCACCATAATACTCAAGCATATATTTGAAATGTTTAAGCGCACAGGATATAACAAACTGATTATCGACTACAAACGGCTGCCCTTGAGCATGTGCCGCCATTTCTTGCAACTTCCACGGTTTTGCCCAAATGCCACGGCCGATCAGGAAACCATCAACACCAGTCTGTTCATAGACTATCTGAGCGGTCTTGAAGTTAATCACACCACCTGAAAAGATTACGGGGATATTCAATGCTTTCTTTACCTGCGCTGCAAGTGCATAATCAGGTCGCCCTTGAAACATCATGGGTTGCAGCCTTGGATGAATTGCAAGTGCATCAACACCACAATCTTGAGACAGCAGTGCAACATCAACGGCATTAGCTATCTTAAATCCAGCACGAATTTTGATAGTAAATGGTATTGAAAGCTTTTTGCGAAAGAGTGTAAGAATTTGCTGCAATCGAGGCAGATCTGCCATGAGCGCAGAACCTGAGCCCGAGCTGATTACATTACGTGCAGGACAGCCAATATTCAGGTCAAGGATATCAACACCCTTTTGCATGATTTTTTCACACGCTTGTTCGATGAACTTCTCATAGTTTGCAGCAACCTGATAGTTAAGAGGCCGCTCTAGTTGATCAAAGTTAAGCGCTTTGGTGCTCCCCTTATCATTTGCCACACAGGCAACATGGCGCATCTCGGTGTAAAGCAGCTCCTCTTTGGAGAATTCACGCACGAGCTTGCGGAACGGTGCATCGGTGATGCCGTCAAGCGGTCCACCGATAAATCGAGGAAATGATAGATTGCCTATACGTATTTTTTCTTGCCAAAATGTCTGCATAAAATCAAAAGTCTCCATCTTACAAAGTGGTATGGCATTAGTATAGCATATTCGTGATTAAGTGCCATTTCTACTCATTAAAATCATACAATTTCAATACAATTATTGCAGATTAAATCGCCACTGAAGTATATCTATAAAACCCTGGTCATTAACAGTGTAACGAGGATGTGATGTATTATAAACGTACGGTAACACTTATGGTTATCGTTATTGGGTGCCTAACTCTCTTAACTTTTTCAAGGAGTAATCAGATGACAACATTAAGGCTGAGAAGCCCTGCTTTTAAAAATGATGAAGCAATACCTCGTGACTATACCTGCACAGGAAGAAATATTTCTCCTCAGCTTGAATGGCAGAAGTTGGACGGCGTAAAAGGTTATATGTTGATCGTTGATGACCCTGACGCACAGCGTGTTGCAGGCAAAACATTTGTACATTGGATCTTGTCTTTGCCAATAAGCGTAACGCATCTGGGTGAGGCGAGCTCATATGAAGGTCATGCATCACCGGTTGGAACCGAATATGAAAACGATTTTAATAACACCTATTATGGCGGTCCTTGCCCACCCAAAGACAGCGGTATGCATAATTATCATTTTACACTCTTTGCATTATCAATAGCTGAAGAAGAGCTCAAAGACAACCCGACTATCAAAAAAGGCCATCTGACTGCTGATCAGTTCAGAAAAGTATTTAAAGATAAGATCATTGCTGAGGATTATATTATTGGCAAGTTTGGCGTTGAGTAATTATTACCTTATATAAGAAAATCGATAATTATCAGTCGCGGCGCGTATTAATTTGTAATCTTTAAAATTAGTACAATATAATCCCCCAAAAATACTGCCTATAGTCACTACATAAGGAAATGCGTAGCTGATAGCAGGATGCACACACTTGTCATTAGCTATATTTTTTCTTTGATAATACTGTATAACATTTGTCAAAATCGGCGCTACTAGAGCGGCCATTGCTTTATGAGATTCTATTTTCTCAAAAAGTTCATGATTTTGACAAAAAGTGCAAGTAGCAGAACAAATCATATGCCCCATTGGATATACAGCTAATCTATTGATAGCTTTTACTCCTAATGCCAAGAGTGCTACTGGTACTAGGTATGCAAGATTACTGGTGAGATATGAATTGCCATTAACTACTTCATCAATTATCTGATTGCTATCTCCAGCATCTAGCTGACACATTGCATTCAGCGCACATAGCATTACAATCATACATCTTATATTTTTTCTTTGTATCATACTATTTGCCACCAGATACTTTTGGATCTTGCCAACATGAGCAAGGAAGATATGCAGCAAAAATAGGATCTTGAACACCCGGGCGCATGATCCACAACAAGAATGGTTTATCTATGATAAAATCATAGTGCATCTTACCCATTTCTTCCTCTATTATAGCAGCAACCGCAGATTGAGCATGAGCTCCAACCTCATCCATGCTAAACTTCGTTTGCTGTACCGCTTGATCGATAAGATGATAATCTCCAATACGCAAGCCTTTTAACCAGCCAAGTGCAACAGTTGATTCATATTTGATCATTGGGAAAATAAGGCGATCATATCTTAGCAATACTTTATTAATCGTTGTGCAGTTATTGATCTTATCAATGAGTTCAAGCATCGCTGATGCATCGAGTTGTTGATCAACCTCATTAAGCATAGCCATACATACGACATCGTCCGTTGTTGTACGGCAATAGACAATTGGGCAGTAATGCGCAGATTTATATTCAAAATGAAAGTTGCGTTTATATGGTTCCATAATGACCATTGGATATGTTCTGTTATCTTGCGCTGAGGTAAGAGCAGCTGGCTCACCTTTACATGGCCATTGAACAGCTATGTCTAATATAGAAACAACCCCAAATGCAGTATCAGGAGTCTCTTGCAAACAAATGTCATAACCTTCTTCTTTGAGAACATCATTTAAATAACCAATATCAGTTGATGCCCATGAGCGTAGTTCATGTGGCTTGAAGTGATCCAAGACGTCTTGCTTGATCACATATCTGTTAATAAATGCCTGCTGTACAGGATTAATTGACAACAATGAAACATCGTGACCTACAAACCCTATTGCAGCCCATAATGCTGAAACTATCGGCCATACCACCATACTGTTAAACATAATAACCTCTTTCAAATAGGTTTTTGATACCATTAATACATAATTAGTATGATAGTATCATAAAAAACAGCTATTATAAACTGGCATTGACCTCAGGCAGGCACTTTGTTACAGATAGAAATTCAAAATAGGTATGCCATCTTGAATGCTGGCTGTCCACGGCTATCAGTGTCATAACCGCATTGAAAATGTTTATTGTATATCTTTGCTAACCGATTATCGATCACTTTGTCTGCTGCAAGCGCAAAGAGTGTTCCTAAACCAACCCCTGCTATTAGCTGCGAAAGGTAATGACGATTACAGTTTAAAAAGGTCACGCCTAAAAAGGTGCCGAATATACCTATCGGAGCAGCTGCCTTAAGACCATAACGCAGGCCATAAAGCACCGTCATATAACTAATTTCAGCCATGTGCCCAGAAGGAAATCCACCATATGCTCGATTAAAGCAAGAAAATTTGTCACACCACGGTCTTATATTTGCATCAAAACGGAACTTCTTAATGATATCTTTACCTGAAAGGACAAATGGCATACCGATTAAAAAAATACGCCCTGTCGTGCGAAATTCAGCACTCTGGCTAACTAAAGCCATAAGTCCTAATGTTGCCATAGGCACGCCAAGACCATACTTTGAAAGTACATAACACCAGTGTGGTGCTTGATTGATATCTTTGTGACAGCACGTGCGATGAAACGCCTTTTGCAAATCTTCATCAAACATGCGCGCACCTACATATAATGGAAATGTTGTAGCAATGACTTTAAACGTATCCGCGCTGAATAATGCATATTTATTCAAATCAACAATATCACGCCACAAACCACCAAGAATATTCTCGTGCTGTGTTGGTTTGCGCGGAAAACAATAACGCCCATCCTTACTGAGCGTTATATACTGATTTACTTTTTTTTGCTGAGCAACTTCATTACCCGTTATACAGCATAACAAAATTGCTATGACCAATTGCTTTCTTTTATTCACAAGTATCACTTTCTTTACGTCTATGACACTTATGATCCTAGTATAGCTCTAGAAAAAATTGCAATGATCAGGGCGCTCTCATTACTTAAAATTCATCGGATGCTGCATATGCCAATCGGTCACAACTTGGTATGCATGAGCTACTTTAAACATAAGCTCTTCTGCTACATGTGGAGCAATCAATTGCACCCCAATGGGTAAACCTTGCTTTGACATGCCGCATGGCAGTGAAAGGGCAGGATTGCCAGACATATTCATTGGACAGGTAAAATAATCTTGTAAATCCATCTGCAGCTTATTTTTGTCAAAAGCACCTATTTTAAATGCTGGCGCTGGATGCGTTGGCATTAAGAGTATATCAACATCGTTAAAGGTGCTTGCAAGCTCTGCACGAATTAACCGTTGTACCTTCTTTGCATTGTTGTAAAATTCATCTGCATGCCCTGCAGAAAGCACATAATTACCCAGCATAATACGAGCCTTTACCTCATCACCAAAGCCCTCGTAACGTGTTTTGTTATAGAGTTCTTTAAGATTTTTTGCTCCTACTGCGCGTGCGCCATAACGAATACCATCAAAACGTGCTAAGTTAGAAGCAGCCTCTGCACGACTAATAATAAAATATGCAGCTGCTGAATAATCAAGACTGGGCAAATCAATATAACTAATCTTTGCACCAAGCTTTTCGTATTGAGCAATGGTTTGCTCAACGGCACCAATAACTTCTTGATCCATGCCTTGTGCATAGAGCGCGCTCTTGATAACACCTATGCGTAATCCATCTGGCAAACGACCATCTAAGCTTTGTGTATAATCTTTTTGCGCAGTGCTTAAACTAGTACTGTCACGTTCATCATGACCCGCAATGACAGAGCAGATAGTCGCAACATCATACACAGTATGCGCAAAAATCCCAATCTGATCAAGTGATGAACCATACGCAACAAGTCCGTAACGTGAAATTAATCCGTAGGTTGGTTTAAAGCCAACAATACCACAAAACGCCGCTGGTTGTCGCACTGAACCACCTGTTTCTGAACCTAATGCCCACGGCACAAGCCCAGCTGCAACCGCTGCTGCTGATCCGCCACTTGAACCACCTGGTACATGCTCAAGGTTCCACGGATTTCTCGTTTTGAAAAAAGCTGAAGTTTCAGTTGAACTTCCCATCGCAAATTCGTCCATGTTGGCACGACCAAGCAAAGGAGCTCCAACTTGTTTTAAACGCTTTATAGCAGTTGCGTCATAAGGAACATTGAAATCTTGCAATATACGTGATGCACAAGTGAGCATGCGATCATTTTGCGCAATATTATCTTTTATAATACCAGGGATGCCTGCTAGCTGACCAACTGCGCTGGAAGCCTGCTGTATTGAATCTTGTTCAAATATCTCTAGTGCAGACTGTATCTGATTATCATATGTTTTAAAGCGATTAATGTAATAAGAGAGCAACTCTTGTGCGCTAATCTTTTTAGCTTCCAACTGTTGTTTAAGTTCTTGAATAGTAGCAAATGGTTTCATGCGTTTCCTTTATTCCTTATTCTGCTGTTCTGACATCAGGGGTAGTTTTTAACTAGCTTTCAGAGCTCGTTGAAGAATCGATAATTGATGGTACTACAAAAAAATTATCCTGCTGCTCAGGAGCACGCTTTAAGATAGCCCGATAATCTACAGGGATAACGGTATCTTCTCGAAAAACATTAACAGCAGCGTTAGATTGAAGCTCCTCGTGCTCAGCTGCAACTTGTTTGACACATTCTGCATAGGTGAGCACCTCTTCAAGACGCTGCATCATGGGCTCAATCTCATGTTCAGGCAATTCAAGTGCTGACATGCGAGCAATTTTTATAACTTCTTCTTTAGTAATCTTAGCCATTAACACATCCCTAATCATTAAGATACATCCATTGATCTGTACGAAATTTTTTTATATATATAACGGTTATCATCGCATTGCCTATGTAAAATGCTCCATAAATAAGTATAAATTTAAGTACCATATTTTCTATAGGAACATAATTGGCAATGATATATGAGACTGGCACAAAATACCCTAAACATATTGATACCCGAGCAAAAAGCACTGTCTTTACATTGCCAGCACCACGCAATGCTCCAGAAAGAATTATCTGTAAAAGATCAAAAAACATAAAGACACTCAATATAGGAAATGTCATTGCAGCTAAATCGATAAAATCACCCTTCTTATCAAAATATTGCATAAAGACCTTTGGCCACATAGATATAATAAACAGCATAGTAAACACCAGCACAGAGGCCAAAAATGTGACTTTCTTAATATTGGTTTTAACGTTTTGCCAATTACCTTGCCCTATATCATTACTCACCAAACAGGTAATGATCTGAGCACAAGCAATCGCTGGCAAAAAAGCAAATCGTTCTAAATCTTTGACCAAACAGAATGCTGCAATACCACATTCACCCATTGGCTTCATCATACGCAACAACCATATGTATGCTAAAGCCATAGTAGCCTTATCAAGCATAACCATCCACGAGAGTGACAGCAAGCGCATGATCTCATTTTTGTCAGTAAAAATAGAGAAAAAGTTAATAAAATATTTATGATTCTTCTTGTTCCACACAATATAGTTTATCACAACAATAAGCATAAAAAGATATTGGATTACCGAAGCAAGTGCAGAACCTTGCAGACCCATTGCAGGAAAGCCATATTTTCCAAAGATTAATACATAATCAAGAAATAAAAAAAGAATAGTCCCAGATATAAATATCTTCATAGGTGCACGCGTATTTTTGATACCACGTAAAAAACCAATAAATGCCATGAAGATAAACATGCAAAAAATGCCTATTGCTCTCAACCGTAAAAATGGAACCCCTAATGGAACAAGCTCAATAGGAACGTACCAGGTGTATATTCTATATGCTCCGATATATAATATCCCTGCTATTAAAGCCCCGGCAATGAGGGTTGTCCAAAAAGCATCACGTAAGGTATTGCCAACACTTTTAAAATCTCCACGGCCATTATGGTATCCAACAAGCACAGCTGTTCCTACAGGAAGTGCTTCAGAAAGCTTAATAATAAAATGCATCAGGTTATTGGTAGCCCCTAACGTGCTATACATAGCTGTTGATTTAAGACTTCCAATAAAATATGCATCAAGAATGATTGGCATTGAATAGAGTAATAATGAAGTAACAAATTCGGGCAGAAAGAACCGTATAATCCTACCATACCCTTCTCCACGATCTGTATTTACAAGGCCCGCTATATAACTGTGAATAATATTTTTTTTCATAATAACCCTTTTATTTATGGGGCCTTTAACTTATTGCTTATGTTCAAAGAAGATATATTGCCTTCGCTTTTGGCCAACCTCATACCATTGATCATTGCTTATATAAGGTTTAACTGCATCATCCGGCTGCCAATGCTGTGATGCCCAATAGACTAAGGTTGCTTGCTTATAAGGACTTTGCATTTTAAATATACGTAACAATTCAACCGGTTGTAACGAAGCTCGCGCCAAAAACAGCTCGATTGGAAGATCAATGTGCCGCAAAAATGTTCGCCAGTCAAGATCATGTAGTTGGACATTCTCAAGTTTAAGCTCATCAATAACAGCCTGTAAAAACTGTAATTTCTTATGATTTACTTCGATAATAACAAGTTGAAGGTGTGGAAAAAGAATCTTGAGCGGAAATCCAGGAAATCCTCCCCCGCTACCAATATCAGCAATCATCTGTATAGCTGAAAAATCAACATACTGAGAAAGCATTAATGAGTCTTGGAAATGAAACAGAATGATCTCTTGGGTATCTTCTATAGCTGTCACATTTATCTTCTTGTTCCACTCTTGAAGCATACGAGCATATGTTTCAAATGCCTCTAACTGAGTCGACGATAAGTTAAATTGATGCTTTAACCCCGTCCAGCCTTGGTCTTTTTTTTCATCATTCACGCGCTAAATTCCCCAAATGTTAGAAACAATAGACTCTTTAATTTCAACTTTGATATGCTTGTTAGTATGAAGAATAAAATATGCATATACCTCATTTTATCATTTTTTTGTCTTATTGAAAACCTCTGGGCTAATCCAGTGATTACTCTCTTTTTTAAACCATATAACACGCACATATCCCATGATGATAGTAAAAAATTAACAGATAAGCTCAAAAAGCCTGGTAAAATAGCCAAAATAAACGTAAAAGCACTTAACCTTAATCCGATTATAAAGGGCATTCTTGCCACCTATGCTGGTTATATTGCATCATCTAACAATGATGGGCAAATCAGTTTCCCTAAAAAACATATCTTGCCAATCGTTTATTTACTGATTACCGATAAAATCACCCCTATCTTAATCGCAGGTAACACGATACATCATTGGGAGATTGCTCAACCCCATAAAGCAAAAATGTACAAAGTTGAACGCATACACAATGAAGCAGAACAGGTATACTATTGGGATATCGCTGAAGTTTCATTACCAACAAATAACCGTGTGCCTCTAGAATCGATAACTATTTTGAAAAAACCTAGCCACATACATGTTGAAGAAGGAATAACATTAACTGATGATAATATTAACTTAATATTACCAACGATTTTTGTAAAAAAAGGGACCAATGTTCATTCAGCGTTATACATACTCAATGTAAGGCAGTTCTTTGGTCACAGTAGTCCTCTTTATAAAAAGGGCACTAAACGTTATTTAACATTAACACCATAATCTTTATATCATATATGCAGCATATCATAAAACACAGAGGCTTTTTCCAAATGCTACAAAATACTATATATTGCTCCATATGTTATATGAGCAAGTAGGAGTAAACATGAAATTACAAATATCATTTGATATGGCAGATCTTGATCAAGCTCTTATTGTTGCCCAGCAGGTTGTTGATCAGTGTGACAGTTTTGCAATTGGCAACACATTACTATGTACCTATGGGATCGAATTACTGCGCGTTTTTCGCACCAAATTTCCGCAAAAAACACTCCTTCTTGATACAAAACTTGCTTGTAATACGGATATTATTCCCCTTATTGCGCAAACAGATATGCAATGGATCACCATACTTGCCGGATCTCCTAATGAAACCATTCGCGCATTATGTAAAGAGGCACATAAACATAACTTAAAAGTAATGTTAGATTTGTTTGATAGCTCATATAAAGCACAATCTGCCATGGAGGCAAAAAATTTAGGCGCTGATGCACTTTTATTTTATCAGCCCTACCAGCAAGACCTTGTTTTAAATTTTCAAGACACTTGGGATATGATTAAAAGCAACGCATCTTTGCCGCTCTACATATCAGCCGAAATCAATCGAGAAAATTTAGACAGTATCATTCCTTTAAAACCACATGGCATGATCATCGGCACAAGTATCACACAAGCTAAAGATCCAAGCTCAGAAGCTCAATATTATTATAACATACTCAAGGGTTAAGAATTACTCTTGGTCGCTTGAAGAATATAAGTATTCAAGTGAATGCTTACCAGCTTTCTTATGCTTCATCACAATGGGAGTAACTTTTAGGAAATGTTTACCAGTTATTGATCTATTATGCAAACGAGAAACAGAAGATTTTTTTAAATAACCATCTATCATTCCTTCAACCAAGTGCGGGCAGAATTTCCCATCATCTTCTGCAATTCTTTTTGCAAAAGCATTCTTAGCATCATAATGACCAAACTGAAGCAATAATTTAATTTTCTCTCGATAGATTGATATATTATAAGCGTAGCGATGCGTATAAAGTGCAGATTTTAATTTTTCAAGCCATAGAGTACCAAAATTATTCTTTTCATTACAAAGCTCCCTACCTAACCTTAAGTAAAATCGCATAAGCGCAATCTCTCTTTCATCACTAGGCGGCGTTGTGCATAAGGCCTCTATTAAATCATTATGCTGGTGTTGCGCAATAACATCTGCTTTATAAGCAATCAACAGCTCTGCTTCTAACGGGCGCTTGCACCACCACAATGTTGAATATCCGTCTTTAAATCCGTTTGCGTTAGCTCCTTGCGCAAGCAACTGATTTGCTAAGCTAGTATCCTCATGATCCAGCGCTGCACACAACATATAATCACCGTATATGCCATCATTTATGGTATGTACATCAATTGCATGAGAAAGACCCGCAAAAAACAACCGTAACAATGCATAATGCAAGTTCAATTTTTCTTGGACAAAACTATTCAATATAGCAATCTGTTCTTCTTCACTTTTTTCATGCATCCTAATGAAAAAAGGAATCATAACAAACTTAGGAGTTATCTTGATCTCATCTGAAATTTTTGAAATCGATAATGCATTAAAATATGCAAAATACATTGCCGTATTATGATCCTTCATACATTGAGATATAAAATGAGAACCGATAGAAGTAGCTCCCCCATAACATCTTTCTTTTTTACGAGGTAAAATTTTTGTAATTTGCGCTTCATCTGCTCTTAACCGTGCCATACACCCTTCTGGACTTAGATCAACCGTATCTGCTGCATATAGTGGCAATAAGATGATAATGGCTGTAATTAAAAATAATATACTATCGTTGTTCTTCATGTTATTCATACACACTATCGTAATTCTATGATGTATTTATATTTCGGATTGAAAATGTACGTTGCCGTAACGACACCTATTGTGCCAGATTTTTAATGCTTATGCTACACATTTAACCTGTTTTTTAGTGCACAATGGCCAACTGCTTATGAGGCGCTGCTTATGCATAGTAGACGGAATATACTTTGATCTTCCCGTAATCGCTCTCTGCTGTAGCGCATGCACCATGTTACGCTGCGGCAGCATGGGATGTCTTTTAAATAATGCTGTAAGTTTTTGCTGGACAGACTTTCTAATTGCTTCTTTTCTTTGTCGTCGCTCCTCTTTGGTAAAACTATCAGGATGCCAGCCGGTTCCTTTAGGGAGTGTTGTATACCACGGGATTTTACGAGCTGACGCACGTAACATATTGAAATCACGTTCATCATAACGGCATCCATGCTTAAGGAGTAGCTCAACCTTTGCAATCATATTAAATGTTAATACCTGTTCAAGGTCTGACATCAGGCAAAGTTTGTGAAGATACTCTGCATCAGCACTTTTTTTGAGGTCAACATAACGCAGAAAGAAATCCAATACTTTACTATCCATGTCATCGTTATAAACTGCAGAATTAACCAAGTCATCTTCTTCATGCTGTTTTTTGACATCAGCCCCATAAGAACGCAATAGCTCGACTGCTTTTAATGACTCACATAAGTGCAAAGTATTACGTTGATTTGGATCAGCCCCATCTTTTAATAACTGTTTTGCCAGTACCATATCTTTGCGTATTAAAGCATCATACAGAGGAACGTCATGCCAGTCATACTCTTTATTTACGTCAATACCCGATTGGTACAATATTGCATATAATAATCGACCAATAGGATAGTTTGTATCATGTATAATCTTATGTAAGTTAACAGATATCCTTTCTTTTTCTTGTTTTGACTGTTGCAATAATTGTTTCATAGCAGCACTGGCACTATACGCATGATGTAATTTTTGCCCGTCACTCAACTTGTTACTTGATGCCACTGCAACAAAATAGTCCGTATATTTCTCAAGCCCTTGCTCTTTCATCCACGCTCTTACACTTTCTGTACCATCATCAGCAAAAGTTCCACCATATAATCGGTGTATACATGGATAAAACACAAACTTGCTCTTCCCCTTATAGACACTTCGTTTTTCAGCTTTACGCAGTTTGTGCATATATATTGCTGAACAGTTGGGATAATAGTCAGGAAATACAGGAACGTTACGTGAATCAATTTTTTGTATCACTGCTTCATCTAAAGAGTGATTACTCTGCTTTTGCTCATCATCTTTGAACGGACCAAACTTGACTTTTGGAATATCCTCAGGGCAATAAGAAGAAAATACCAGTGTCTTGCATGAAGCAACAGTTTGCATTTGCGCTGCTTGTGCATGCAATGTTGCCAAACAAACCAATATGCATATAGATATGAAAAAACTATTCATATTTCATCACACTATTTTGCGCCCACCTGCCGTGCCCATCATAGCTCACGAAGCCTGGGAGCTTGTTCCTTTTGTTTTTTGTATCGTATAGAGATGTTGAACCTCATCTATGGTTGTTGCATCTTGCGCTTTTTTGTCAAAACGATAACCCATAAAGCGTGGAAACCTTAAAGCAAAGCCTAAGCTTTTTTCCGTTTTATGCGCTGTATGCAGTGGCGATAAGGTAATTTCATCTGCACGGATCAAGCAGACCTTTTCAGGTAACACCCACACATCAGGGATCAGTTCCTTTGCACATGAAACATTAAGTGGTTGCACATCAAGCTTCATCTCATCACACATGCGCTTTAAATCACGCCAATCTTGATCTTTAAGACCTGTGCCAACCTTTGCAATTGTTTCAAACACATCTTGTGCTTTGTTATAGACGCCAACTAAAAATGCACCAATGCCAAATGCAGCACGCTTGCCTTCACCATAATAGTAGCCTAAGATAACGCAATCAAGGGTATCATCAAGGTGGCCCTCTTCTTGACGCTTTAATTTAATCCAATTAAAGTTGCGCTTGCCAGGTGTATAAACAGAATCAGGTCGTTTGACCACCAGGCCTTCGAGACCTGATGCAATGTTTTCTTGAAAGTAGAGCAATAATTGATCGCCGCTTGTTATAAATCGCTCATCAATGATGGCAATCGCGTCATGTTTCTGCTCTTGCATAATGCTTAACAATGCAGTGCGACGCTGCTCATGTGTCTCTTGCATCAAGCTTTGACCATTCAAATACAATAGATCAAATAGATACACACGCAGGGGCAACCCCTCCATCACCTCCTCAATATCGTGCTTGCGTTTACGTTTGACCGTTTCTTGAAAGGGTGAAAACTGATTTGTATTTGGATCATACACAATGGCTTCACCTTCACAAATGAGTGTTTTAACTGGTAACTGAGCAACAGCAGCAGTCAAGTCAGGGAACATATGTGACATATCAATGAGATTGCGTGAAAAGAACCAAATTTTTGGTGTATCGCCAGTCTTATCAAGATGCACTTGCAAACGGAACCCATCAAGCTTTGGCTGCGCAACGCAATGCCCAAGCTTTTCAACAACTGCTTGAGCTGTAGACAATCTTTCTGCCGCTGCAGGCCGAATAGGAATGCCAACGTGCACTTGCATAGCTTCAATACCTGCAATGCCCTGCTCTTTTAATGTTTTTGCAATAAGCCCAATATCAGCACACACGTTATATGCGTGTTCAAGCGCTGCTTTTAATGATTTGTCTTTTTTATGCATCCATGAGAGCGCATCGATCAACGTCATGTCAGAAAAACCTAGACGCAATTTGCCCAACACAATACGCACAATATATTTTGCAGATGTCGCATCACAATGCTGTAAAAGCTCTACTAGTAATCTGCTTTTTTGATCCGATGAACCAGTACCATGTATATGCTCGATAGCATTAAGCTTGTGATATACATCCAACACAGATAATGCATCTTGCATCTGCCATATGCCTGCTGCAGCAATAAGCCCCAAATCACCTACTGTTTTAAGCTGTTCGCTGACCTGATCTTCAGTAGTCTCATGCAATACGGCTATAATTTTGATCATATTTTTGACTGCAATATTGAATTGCGTGCCAATATAAGGTGGTTCCAACTGCCCCAATAAAAGATGGGAAATGATTTCAGCCTCTTGCGGTGTTGCCTGTTCAAGCAATTCTGCAAGCAAATAGGTCATGTCAAGGCGTGAGCTGGTACTGTCAATACGCTGAAAATAATCTGCTACAACATTAAATTGCACAATACAATCCTTTATGGAAAGAAGAAGTTATGATATATAAAAATATATCACGTAAAATCTTTAAGGTGAACCTAAAGGAATGGCGAGGATATTATGTTATTTTTATCCTTTGCAACTAATCAAGATTTTTTAAGTTAGGCTTGAAACCAAATTACCTAATTTGAACAAACACGATGTTTGAAGAATTCAATTACACTATCTTTAGTAATGCGTGATGCGGCAATATCCATAGCAAAGGCGTAGAGCTCCTCATTATTAGTGATCAAGTCAAGATTATTAATTCGCAAAAATACAAGCCCCGCTAAAATACCCGTTCTTTTATTGCCATCAATGAATGGGTGATTTTTGATTATATGATAAACATACATAGCAGCTATTTCATAAGCATTTTTATATACCAATTCACCAAAAAGAAACAGCTCTGCTTGTCCTAACGCTGACAGAAGTAATCCATTATCACGAACGCCTGAGGATCCTCCAAATCTAGCAATTTCCTTTTTATGTAACAGCAGTACTTCATCTAATGACAAGTATAACCAGCGATCGTGCTTCATTGAGCCAATTTTTTAAACGCTTTGTGATAAGTATCCATCACTTCATCTGCGACCTTTTCAACGAGAGCTATTCTTTCTTTTTTTGATAATTCTTTTCTTGTAGGTTTTGATTTTGAGGAACGAATAATGAGCGTGCCGTCTTCTATGGTTAATTCCAACTTTGAATCACTCGTTATATTCAGTAATTCCAAAATAGGCTTATCTATGATAAGAGCAAGGCTATTGCCATGTTTTGTAAGTTTTTTATACATAACGGGTCCTTTTATTTTGCAGCTGTATATACATTATACTAACATTGTATATACGCACTTGTCAATATAGCGATCATAAGAAGAATCCAGACCACTTGTACTCTAGGTTATCCTTGGTATAATTAATACATATAGACACTTAAAATAGAGGTTATATGTACAAAAAAATTACCCTGTTTTTCAGCTTTGCATTGCTAATAGTTTTAATAACATTATGCACAACCTACTTAAGCCATGCCTATGATAATGCTTTGAGTAATAATATTATTCTTCTTGATCCTCGGATCATAGATAAGATGATCGATAGCATACATTGCATATATCCTCCTGAAATGCAAAAAGCTCTCCATGCTTTGCACAATCGGAATATATCTAATATGAGCATGGACCAAGTATGGGAACAGATACAATCTGATGAAGCAAAGATTAAAGTTTTTAAACTAATCAGTGAAGACCTAAACACTTATATCAATGGAAAACAGCAACTCATACATACCATCACCGCAGATCCCCAAGAGTTTAAAAAAAGATTTGGTACACTTCCTGAAGAAACACAACAATGCTTAAAAAAACTTTTATATGCCGCTTCTTAGACAATAATAAACTTGTATATAATACTTACAAATCAGGTAAGAATTGTTAATAAAACCTTTATGTGCTACTTTAAAACATAATTTTTTAGATAAAGGATTTCTATGATCAAAAAACTACTCTTCATATTCAAATTGTTATTCAGCATTGCTTCAACGTGCCCAACACCCTATGACACCTTAAGATCAAACTTCAAAGAAAATATGTACAAAAAGCAATCAGGCTTAATGAACCATAAAACATATATGAAATTCCTTGAAGAACATCTGATTGAAGGTGAAAAGTCACTGATTATTCCACGTACAGCGCTAGAACTAAAAAAAAGAGATTCATCGGACCTTGAAGCCTATTTTGATCTTTTGGTTAAGATTAATACTACTCTATTTTTCCATTACATAAAACCAAGCAATCGCACAGAACAATCACTGAAAAAACGGCAAGAAGAGTTGCTTGATGTCATCCAAGATATCAAAACTAAATGGCGCCTCAATAACCTTGACCCTGAGATTGAACTACACAACACTATCGATTTTTTTAGTAAAGCAAATCGAGATTTTTATAACAAATTGGGCATTGGTGCTCGACTCAAAATCAGCGTGGCATCTGCAGCAAGCAAACTGCTTCCAACGCGCAAATAGGCGCAAACCTATACCAGATGCCTGCTACACCTGTTGCCTTTATATACAAACCTGTTAAACTTAAGACTAATAGAAAACTATTTTATTTTTTTAAAGGATATAGATGAAAAATATACTAATAACACTCTCTTTGCTCTGTTTGAGCTCTTATGGCCTTACACAAGACATTCCTAGCTTTGAATCTATGGGTAAAGGATATGTTGGATGCGCTAAAGAAGAGATTACCTATTTTATACTTCGTAACAACTTGATCTTCAATGAAAATATGCCAATCGAACAGATAGAGCCTACGCTTAATCAATGGTATAAGGAAAATCCTGAGCCCTTTCACCACACAGAACAAGCGATCAAACTTTGCGATGCCGTGAACACTGACCTTAAACATGATCCCAATCTGCTTAATGCGTTCATTCAAGCTGCCCAGCAGGCTACAAAACTAGTTTCAAACCTATCTTATACTGATATATTTATTATGCTTGCAAAAATAGCCGCACCTCACGCTGAACAACCACCTTTCATATTAGAACGATCTCAAGAAGTTACACGATGCTTAAAGCAACTTAACATTCAACAGACATTATCTGACGAGCAATTAGATCTTTTTGCACAATTAGCGATAATTGAGATGTATGGTGGTCATAACAA
>Ga0206919_1108_pt1 | contig 19945 bp, 19 predicted proteins | sample Alteio_BWOrgHeat_67_FD_152962 | JGI IMG/M metagenome (GOLD analysis project Ga0206919, IMG submission 152962) | Enriched cells from forest soil in Barre Woods Harvard Forest LTER site, Petersham, Massachusetts, United States -... | ecosystem: Environmental > Terrestrial > Soil > Temperate forest >... | reverse complement strand
ATTCCATTTCAAAAATACCGATGCAATTTTCAATAGCACATTTGGATTCAGTCCCGAGGAATGTTCTCGGGGAATTGTTGATTTGGTTAACGTGCGAAATTTAATCCAGAAGAACTCAGCGCGATGGCCGGTCAGCTCCGTTGTCGGCTATCTTGAAATCGGTGGCCCAAAAATCGGTCGCGACTACTCCGATCCGCTTTTGGGTGAAGCCCTGCGAACCTCGCTTCGTGCAATCAAAACCGTTTTCGCCTAGTAAAAGTGGAGGGCGAATCTCCGTATGCGCCCTAATTCGATCCTACTTATTCCTAATTCTCAATGACAATTGTTAATTACAACAGCCCCCCCATGCCCCGACAAGTGGGTGCATACGGAGATTTGCCCTCCACTTTTCCAAGCACTCCTGAGGGATGCTTGTGAATTCAAAAGTCTGCTGTAGAGTCTGTGAGCATGACCCCATGTTACGCGAAGTTGAGTACGCGGATTCTGCCAATCCTCTTCTTTGGTTATCTCATTAACTATCTCGATCGGGTGAACATTAGCTTCGCCCGATTAACGATGTCCTCCTCTCTCGGAATCGGTGATGCGGCCTATGGCCTGGGAGCCGGACTCTTCTTTCTGGGCTACGTAATCTTCCAGGTACCGAGCAACCTGATCCTGGAACGAGTCGGAGCGAGACGATGGCTGGCCCTCATTATTCTGATCTGGGGAATTATCTCGGCCTCGACATGCTTGATCCGACATGAGTGGCAATTTTTCACCATTCGGCTCCTGCTCGGAGCGGCCGAGTCGGGATTTTTCCCGGGTGCCATCCTATTCCTCAGTGAATGGTATCCCTCCGCGCTGCGAGGCCGCATCCTGAGTGGTTTCCTCGTCGCAATCCCCATTTCAGGAATCTTGGGTGGATCGCTTTCCGGGTGGATTCTCGCAACTTGCCACGGAGGTGGCTTGGAGAGTTGGCAATGGCTTTTCTTACTGGAGGGAGCACCCTGCCTGCTCGCAGCACTTTGGATTTTCGTCGCGTTACCCGACTCTCCCTCCACCGTCTCATGGCTTACGGAAGAGGAGAGAGGCCGCCTCGCCGATACTCTGCGACGGGAGTCGGAGGAGCGAATGCAGGCTGGAGCTCCGACTTGTGTCGGAGCAGCTCTACGCTTGCCTGAAGTATGGAAGCTTTGCCTGATTTATTTTTGTACGGCCATGGGATTGTACGGATTCTCATTTTGGCTGCCTGTCTTACTAAAAGACTTGGGATGGCAAAATCCATTGGAGATTGGCCTATTCAGCGCGATTCCCTGGGGGGTGGCGGCGATCGGAATGATTGCTTGGGGATACTTGGCCGACCAACAACGGGCCTGGCGAATATTCGCCGCTTGGGCCGCACTGATCGGGGGCGTGGGGTTCATCGGATGTGGATTGGCGCCCTCTGCTGGAGTCGGCCTCCTCACCCTTTCGCTTGCTGCCGCCGGAGTGATGGGAATGATGACCACGTTGTGGGTAATTCCTGGCAACCTCCTGAACGGTACAGCAGCTGCGGCGGGTATCGCAGTGATCAATGCTTGCGGCAATCTCGGCGGATTCGTAAGCCCAACATTGATCGGATGGACTACTCAGCGGACTGGCAGCCACGCAGCCGGCCTCTATTTAACGTCAGCGATTCTCTTCGCAGCAAGCGTCGCCCTGTTCCTGCTCCGATCGCTTGATTCACCTAATAAAAGTGGAGGAGCGAACGCCGTAGCATCCCTGCAAGGGGCTGGAAGGCGAGAGCGACAAAGTTAGTGGCCTTTTGTTGTTCGCGCCTAAAGTGTTGCGGTTCTTTTTGGCCAAGGTCTCGTCGTCTCTCCCGTTCTGTATTTGCTCAATACCGTCCAGTCGAGTCTTCTCACCTTGACCAAAAATTCCTCGCAATGAACCATACGCCAGTTAATAGATGTGCCCTTAAACGCGCTTCAAGATCCTATCTGGTATAAGGTGTTACCCTACGGCGGGTTTCGCCCTATGGGCGAAATTCAATAAGGTGTGCACCTTGGAGTTATGAATGTACTCCATCTAGAAAAGGGCAAGTTTAGTAGCCTGAACGAACTTTTTATTGGTCAGCACCGTGAACTTCATGATCCTGAAAGACAGCCCGTCAAAGGGGGATACACGGTGGCCCTGGCGATTGGATTAATGTTGCTTGCGGCAGGCAGCGTCTATTTTGTCGAACAAGCCAGACTGACAAGTTCTGAAGCCTATTATCAAACTCAATTAGACGAAAAGACAACGGCAATTGAGTCCATCATCAAAAACCAGCAACCTGTCTCAATTCAGTTAGCTGAAGTACATGATGCATTGGGAGAGGCTCTTGGATCCGTAACCACACTCCAAAATAAGCTAACTGAAGCAACCAGCGAAAGGGATGTAGCTCTAGGCTATATTAGCTTACTCCAAAATAAACTGAGTGAAGTGGACCATAAAAAGGATAAAGCGCTCGGCCATCAGAAAGGAACCCAAGATGAGTTTGGCCTAAACCCGTAAACAGCCAGGGGTCAGTAAACAGCCAGGGGTCAGTCATCAAGTCGCAATAAGCAGCTCGACGAAGGAGGAAAAATATCCCACCACTTGAGAATTGATGACTGACCCCTGGCTGTTTACTGACTGACCCCTGGCTGTTTAATTTAAGGAGGGGAGCGGGCCGAGTCAGGTATTTTACCTTGAATTTATCACCCTTCGGTATAGGGTCTCTTCATGTACACGGGGCGTTCACGTAATTCGGTGAATCTGTTTCGGTATTTCCCCCATGATCTGCTTGCCTTGTCGATGTTACCAATGGCGGCGATTGGCTTGCTCTTCTCATTACTTTTCTGTCTACAAGGAAGGGATTGGATTGTGGTATTTATAATTGCCTTTGCGGTTGCCGCAGCGGGTGCTACATCGCTTTTCTATGCCAAACTTCCATTGTATAGGCAGGGACAGTTTTTTGCTTTCGGTAAAAGGAATCTTCCTCAAGCCTCTCACCGACTCTACTCATTCGGATGCTGGCTAAGCGGAGTGGGCTGTCTTGTTATACTCCTACTGATTATAGTTTCAACCCAGTGGAGATGAACGCGAGTGTTGGGTGAGGTGAGGAATAATCCTACCCCCCGATCACACACGCCAGATTACCAACTCCATCGCGCGTCACAAAAATTCATTGATTCTCACCTTTTCCAGTCGCCAGCGGTTATGGGGACTGTAAGAAAGTATAGCTCAACATTTTTCTCTTAAGAACATGTTGAAAACTAACGTACACATCGACTATTTCCATTCCACTTATGATCTCGCAAACGGATTCGTTTATCCTCCGAACCCATGGCAAAGGAACATATCCCATTACCAAAGAGATAAAACGATTCGTTGGTCAGGCGGGCATTAAGGATGGCGTCGCCACCGTTTTTGTCAGTCATACCAGCGCCAGTCTGGTTATCTACGAAAATGCCGACCCAACTGCCCGGGAGGATCTCCATGCCTACTTTGAGAAAATCGTTCCGGAAGATAATCCCGATTACCACCATACACTGGAGGGACCCGATGACACCACCAGCCACCTTCGCATGGCCCTCACACGAACCTCCGAGGTGATCCCGATCAAAGCCGGTGTGCTCTGTCTGGGAACCTGGCAGGGGATCTATCTTTTTGAACACCGCAGAGAACCCCATGAAAGGACAATTTGGGTTAATGTGATGGGGCAATGAAGGATATCGACCTTAAATCAAACGCTATTGGCAGGGCTGCCAAGGAGCTAATGAAGGCAAATCCGCCCTGCTGGGTTCCTTCTTACCACAGCTTGAGCTTCCCTGTTTTAGGTCGATTAGTCGGGTCCACTTTACTCAGCTCTGCTTCCAACGGGCAACGGGCCTTTTCGCTAGCCTGGATGTTCATTACATCTCGCTTAACACTCATATTGATGAGGTGCTGCAACATATCTTTGTATTTCATAAGACTCCAATCTTTGCTTCGATCACTGAACAAAAATGACGGTGAAGTGAATGGGTGATTGAAAGATAGAAGAGCATGTTTCTTTAAGGAAGCTTCTCTGGGGATGAGCTTTCCCCCTCCGATTTAAAGCTACGCCACACTCATGCACTGTCAAACGGTGTGACTTGATCCTCATTGCCCGGAGTCCCATCATTGAGACTAATTGACCCATTTGAAGGTGAATTCCCCTGAAACTATTCCCACGTACCTCCAGTTTTAACCCGAAATCCGAGATTAACCACGTTGAATCTTCATAAGATCTTGGGCAGCAAACCGTTCGTGGACGAAGAAAACCGCCAATTGTAGGGTTTTACCCCATTAGTAAAGTCTGATTAGTCGCGTATATTGCTTCTTATGGAGAATAGCATTATCAGCGCAACCCGGCATTCGTCGCGGTACCAAGATGAGTGTCTGCCGTCAGAAACTTATGATCCCGATCTGTATCGTGACATGCATCCATATTTACCATTGGAAAGTATTTCCCACCATGCCATGAAATCGTCTCATCGGTCTGACTCCAACCAGTCGGACGATTTTGCGTCACCCAACCAGAACCATTTTACTTATCTTCAGCATCCATACCTTGATGAAACACATGGCCATAAAGAGTGGCTAAGGCCACAAGGCAAACTAGGGTTTCTCGTCAGTCGCTTTTTCCGCAGGATGCGTCATGGCATGCACCGTCTGTGACTGGTGGACGGTTTGACCGTCTCCCCACCAGACATAATCTCTTGGAAAGTTTGGCATTCTGGGAAGAACCATGGTAGATCCATGTAACTCACTATGGAAACAGGAAACCCCGTATTTGGATTTTTGGATAAAGCTCAGTCCGTCAGCAGGTCGGAGTCAATGACCGTCAATGGAGCACTGCTGAAGACCATGTTCCTTCTGATGCTGCTCATCGTAGCGATGGCCTGGGTCTGGCCACAACACCTGACTGGAGTACCCCTGACTATCTTTTGTATTGGAGGCTTGGTGGCTGCATTGGTCACCTCTTTTGTACCCGGCATTGCCTGGATCACTGCACCAGTCTATGCCCTGCTTGAAGGGGCGGCTCTTGGGGTGATTTCCTGGATGATAGAGTCCAGTTATCCTGGCATTGCCACACAAGCAGTTGGTTTAACTCTGGCCGTTCTTTTTGCGATGGCTGGACTTTATTTAACCAAGATCATCGTGGTAACGGATCGGCTTCGGAGCTGTATCGTTGCCGCCACCGGCGGGATCTTTCTTTTTTACATGGTGACCATGGTACTGGGTTTCTTTGGGGTACACGTTCCGGGCATGGGCCTAAATGGAGGCCGGGTGGGAATTTGCATTAGTTTAGTTGTTGTTGGGGTGGCTGCCTTCAATTTGTTGCTAGATTTCGATGCCATTGAGAGAGGTGCTCGTGATAGTGCTCCTCGTTCCTACGAGTGGGTCTGTGCTTTTGGATTACTGGTTACGCTGGTCTGGCTGTATATCGAGATACTGAGGCTTCTGTCCCGTTTTCGCCAGAGTCGGTGAGTAGACTTCTCCAATTTTTACTTGTGCGTCGGATTTCGGGTTTAATCTGCTTGTCGTTAATCTTGATTCCGGCGTAGCATTTTCCATTCGAAGTTACCAAATATAAGGGGGTTTAGCTCAGTTGGTAGAGCGTCTCGTTCGCAATGAGAAGGTCAGGGGTTCGAATCCCCTAATCTCCATTTCATTTTCACCGGATTTTTAAGGTGTTTCCCAGGCTTTTGAAACAGCTCTCCGTTTCTTGAATAAGTTCTGGTATACCTACAGACGAATTTACGGCACGAGTAATCATGGTGTCTATACCCTGTGCGATCTGACTCCAGTCTGAGCGCCGGGGAAGTTCACGGGCATTCCCGTGGAGAGAGGCGAGGCGATGGTAGAAAGGAATAACAAGGTTGACCTCTGGATCAGCCCAAGTGGATTTGCGACAGCCTATCGCTCCTTCCAAGGCAAGAAGCTTGTCCATATCGGGACGCAAGCAATGGCGGATAAACTCATAGGCCAAACCAGGGTTTTTGCAACCTGCACCGATGGCCAACAGCCAATACACATTGAGGGAGGCACTGGCTACGCCGATCACGCTAGGGATGGGAGCGATTTCAACTTTTCCTCGGAGAGGAGAGTCTGTAAGTGTTTCACACATCGCGGCAAAGCCAAACCAGTTGACCATCATGGCCACTTCGCCTCGCGCGAATGCTAGCCCAGATTGTACCGAATCAAATTCATGACTGCGGGGATGGACTGCCGTAGGATCGCTTAAAATCATGCGGTAGTATTCCAATGCCTCCCTGACTTCAGGAGTATTCAGCATCAGAGCACCACGGGAATCAAAGAGTTCGCCTCCTCGTGTCCAAAGCTGGATACAAAAATCATAGAGCGTATTATGACCATCCGGAAACCCCGCAAATACGGTGCCAAACAAGTTTTTTTCGGGATGATGGAGGCGCCTCGCCGTCTCATGGAACTCCAGCCAAGTCCGGGGGATGGCTGCACCGGTCTTTTCAAAAATATCTTTTCGGTAAATGAGGCACTCCGGGCCATCGTGATAGGGAAGAGCAAGCACCCTTCCAGAAAAATCTTGCATCTGCAATAGGGAGGGTGACCAACCATCCGGAAAATTGTCTGGAGGATTTTTGGAAATATAGGGGGTTAAATCGTGAAGAGCACCTGTTTCGTCAGCCTCCGCCAGCCAGTCTGTCACGATCAAAGCCACATCCCAATCGCCCCGTTTCATTCCCTCTTTTTCCAGCAGGGTCTCATGAAGCGGGTGCAAATCGAACGACTCAACTTCGAGCTTCGCCGTACAGCCGCTCGCTTGAGAAAACGAGTTCCACTGTTTTTTGATGGCAGCTTCAAAAGGGTCGAACCTGCGAATGGCGACACGGAAAGGGCGTTGGTGGATAGTGGGCATAATGATTTGTTGCTGGAAAGGGACTGGATTACCTATCGAAAATAGTGCCATGAACCCTACGCCAGTTAATAGATGTGCCCTTAAAAAAAGAAAGCCCATATTTCTGGCAAAGTGTAGGCAATTAAGATGAGGCAACTTCACCCTCGAATCGGATTATTGAGACGTTCCAAGATGGACTACTTGACGGAGTCTGTTCGAAACATCAGGATGAAGCGAAAGCATAAATCTACTCATGATATCCAACCCTCTTGTCGGCACGATGCTCCATGCTATTGGAGCATGGAATGCGGCGCTAATCTACACGCCTCAAAAAAAGACGCGGGGCTGGTCTTGGCAAACGTACTGGCTGGCACAGGCCTCCGTTTGCTGGCTCATCCTACCATTCGTTGGCGCATATTTTACCACCCCTCATTTGGGAGCTGTGCTGGCTGAGGCCTCACCTGGAGTGATGCTTAAGACGTTTCTACTGGGCGCACTCTACGGTATCGGCGGGACGTCCTTTGGGATCGCCATCATGTACATCGGTTTTTCCGTTACCTATGCCATTGCCATCGGCATTTCCTGCGTCCTAGGCACATTGATTGGACCGATCCTCTCGGGTGAACTAGCCTCGCTATTCGGAAAAACTGGGGCGGACTGGGTACTGGCAGGTCTGGCCATCGCGGCCAGTGGTATTCTCCTTTCCGGATTGGCTGGCTGGCTCAAGGATACCGATCTGAGAAAAGCATCTCGACTCCCAGAAGGTTTCCATCTCGGTAAAGGACTCTTCTTTTCGGTCCTTGCAGGAATACTTTCGGCGGTATTCAGTGTTTCACTCGACGCCGGGAAACCTATTGCCGCGATTGCGGCCGCCCATGGTGCGGGACAGTTTGAAGGAAATGTTGTCTATATTTTTTCCTGCGGAGGCGCCTTCGTTACGACAGCGCTTTACAGCCTCTTCCTTCACTTCCGGCACGACACAATGGGCGAATATGTTGAACTGCCCGCAGGTGAGGAAAAGTCGTCGCTTCCTATTAATTTTTCCATGGCCGTGCTGACCGGCATGCTCTGGTACGGACAATTTTTCTTCTATGGCATGGGCCATGTGAGGATGGGCGAATACAAGTTCAGCAGTTGGGCCATTCACATGAGCATGCTTGTCCTGTTCAGCACTCTGACCGGCATTGTGCTGTGCGAATGGACCGGTTGTCGACGCCGTACATGGGCCGCACTTTTCACGTCCATCGCGGTGCTCTTGCTCGCGGTGGGGTTGCTGACCTATGGCAATTATCTCGGCTCCGTGTCAAATAACTAATCATAACGCCTTCGATAAACTCATAATCTGTGGATAAATCGTCTGCGGTTTTGAGTTGAACGGCCTTCGTAAGTTCAGTGGCCGGAGACGCTAGTTTTTCAACAGACTCCTATCTTCTCCACTGAGGAGGAGGTCTGAAAGGGGGGGCTGGGAGGGGTCCTGTTTCCAATTCAAATTGATGACGCGGTGTCCCTGTGTGCCCCAGAGTTCAAGGCGAGCGGTGCTATCAGGAATCTGGTAATGAGCCGTCACCTGCGCCCGTGAGTAAGAATAATCTTCGAACGAGGATACCGTTGCGATAAGTCCGACCCGTTGAACTCCACTGAAGCTTGCGGACAGTTTTTCCAGAAATCGATCAAGCTCCTGGAGCTTTAGTTGACCTGGAGGTTGCAGTTGTAATTCGACTGAGGTACCTAGGATTTTTGTGGAAAGTGCACTGATCTCAACACGCCCGCTGGCACGTCCAGAGAGTTCCAAGTCAATTCGTCCCCGAGTCAGTTTTTCGACAACTGGCTGTGCGTTGACTCCGGATACGTATCCCCATGCCCGCCATGGATAACCAGCATCGAATCGGATGGCAAATCCCCCGTTCAGATAACCATCATATGCCTCGCCTCCAACTCGGCCAAAAATTCCCTGTTCATTGAAGGTGAACGAGGCCCAGGCATTCGTCGCCTCAATCTCACGCCAGGCTAATCGTTTGAAGTATACGACTTGGACCAGATTGTTGGCATCGCTCTGGTCTGGTGGCAGATTGAAATTGAGGGTGCCTTTCTCCGGTTCGAGAGAGATGTTGTAACTTGGATATTCGATCGGTTCAGGGAGAATCGAGATCTCATTCTTTAAACTCAAATCCTGAATATGATCCAGATGTACATCTGTTGCGGTTGAAGCAAAGAGAAATGGCAAGGTTACCCCTGTGTCACCAAACCCACTGATGACAAGATGGCCTCCATTCAAATTTAATTGATGAACCACCCATCCGGGCTGATCCACAACCAGATGCGAATTATCTTTGGCCGAGCTTTTCGCGCGGATCTGGTCGGCAAACCAAAAAAGATCGGGACCAATGTAAACCGTTGGAGACTTCAATTCCAATTTTTCGATTCGGTTATTTGTCAGTCCATTCCACGTGAAATACAGATTGATGGTTTCAAAACTTAGAACTTTGACCAATGGGTCATAGGGTGAGGTGATGGAAACATTCTCCGCAGTTGCCTTCTGAATCAGGTTGGGGTTCAGAGTGGAGCTCTGTTCCAGGGGAAGATGACGAAATTCCACAGGATGGTCCTCTCCAAAGTGGACAGGAATCGAGGGTAAACCCGGTACCAGATCGTCGAGATTCAGAATTCCATGGGCGATTACCACATGGTCAACCTCAAAAGGATGTTGAGATAATGAGGATGGGTCGGTGCTTTCTCGTTCGAGACTGCGGAGCAAATTTCCCATTCCGCCCGTCCAAATTTCGGGGCCATCGAACGAAAGACTGGTGATCTTTCTATGCTGGAGAAGCGATCTCCAACGCCATTGAACCATCACCCGATCGATGCGGGCCGCCTCCCCCTTTTGTCCAATCCGCACGTTATCGAGTTGAACAGCATGCCATCCAAACCATTTGGCCGAACCGATGACCATGGGAAAACCGTGCCTGGTGGCATAATTTTCAACCAGTCTTGACGTGTGCTTTCGGCAATAATGAGCGACCCGCCAGACGGCTACTCCTGCAAGCACCGGAAGCAGAAGCAATCCTGCCACGATCAGATGCCTGCTGGAGATTTTCATCGGGGATCGGGGAATTTATCGCCACGAAAGAACACAAAGAGCACAAAGGAAAATCTTTTTGTTTTAGGAGAGTTCGCTCGGCGTGGAGTCTATATGAAAGGCCATTTGCATTTAAACCAGCAATGTCCCCCCTGTTTTTCCATGAGTTCTTTGCGATCTTTTGCGGTTAAAAAGTCCCCGATCTCTGATTTTCGCCCCGTTAATAAGAACTTTTATCAGGCACCCAAAGTCGCCCGGACGGTGCGGCCAAATCCGGCCAGGGAGCTGAAGGTGTCGTCCACCGAGGAGGCCTCGAATCCGCAGTGCACCATGCAGTCGGCACACTTTTCATTGCCGCTTTTCTGGCCATAATCTTCCCACTTGGTCAGCTCGATAAGCTCCTTGAATGTCCGCACATATCCCTCTTGCAAGAGGTAACAGGGTTTCTGCCATCCGAATATATTGTAGGTCGGATTGCCCCAGGGCGTGCACTCATAGTGGAGCTTGCCCTGAAGGAACTCAAGGAACAGTGGCGATTGATTAAACTTCCAACTCTTCTTTCGGTCTTTGAAAATCTCATGAAACAGTTCCTTGGTTTTTTCCCGTTTAAGAAAGTGCTCCTGATCCGGTGCCTTTTGATAGCTGTAGCCGGGCGACAACATCATCCCTTCAACATTTAGCTTCATCATTTCGTCAAAGAACTTTCGGACCCGCTCTGGATTAGCCCCATCAAAAAGCGTCGTGTTTGTGGTGACGCGGAAACCACGTTTGACGGCCTCTTTGATACCCTCCACTGCGACCTCATATACCCCGTCACGACACACTGCCTCATCATGGTCCTCTTTCCCACCATCCATGTGAACACTGAAGGTGAGGTATTTGGAGGGCTTGAAGAGATCGATTTTCTTTTTGAGCAGGAGCGCGTTCGTGCAAAGATAAATGTATTTTTTTCGTTCCACCAGGCCTTCGACGATTTTATCGATCTCGTTATGAATCAGCGGTTCTCCTCCTGGGATGCTGACCATCGGGGCACCGCATTCGTCCGCTGCCGCCCAGCATTGTTCAGGGGTTAGACGCTTATTGAGGATGTGATCGGGATATTGAATCTTTCCGCAACCGGCGCAGGCCAGATTGCAGCGGAAAAGGGGTTCGAGCATCAGAACGAGGGGATAATATTTATTGCCCTTGAGCTTTTGTGATAAAACGTACGAAGCGACAGTCCAGGCTTGGGAAATGGGAACCATAGGAATTAATCTCCGGTTTGAACATCAAACTGGCGTGCGCAGACAGTCTCCTGCCTCCGATTCATCGCTGGTTTGAACACTTTCATGGCGGGTATAAATGACTGAGCAGTCAGTTATTGTCAAGTGCCGATTTTTTGCCGCAGATGAGGTCGAAAGGTATCTTTCTTTTTGTCACATAATTCGACGTAGCCGGTACCAAGGGAAATAGGAATGGGGACATCATGGCCACAAAGAACACATAGAAGTGCATACAAAGACGGGGGCATTCTTTGATTTAACATCAGGGGTGTCCGGTTAACGGACACCCCTGGTAAAATCTATAAAAATGAGCTTAGGGATTTTGATGTGGAGGGCGCATCTCCGTATGCGCCCTAATTCGATCCCGCTTTCCTTGGGCGCAAGGGGAAAGCCCCCCCATGCCCCGACAAGTGGGCGCATACGGAGATGCGCCCTCCACTTTCCTACCGAGTGATTCCATCTAGAATCAGCTGCATGGTTGCCAAATAGTCCTCTTCCACTTGAACTATGGTTTTGTCGGCATAATCCCGGATGAGAAGGCCTTCAAGGACGCTCGTAAAGGAGGCCGCAACGGCCCGCTTATTGATCTCCGGACGGAATTCGCCAGCTGCAATTCCCCGATCGAGGATGCCCTCGAGATATGAGGAATGTCCGGAATAATTATTCGCGAGGATCCGTTTGATGGTGTCCCGCATTTGGGGGGAGGAGCTGAGAGCGAGAAATTGAAACCACAGTCCGAACGTACGCCGATAACGCAAAGCTTCCTTGAGAAAATTCCGACAGACCATTTCCAGAAGTTTGCGTGCCGGAATGTTCTCAGCTTTGGCGATAAATTCTTTCTGCGATTTGAGCATTCTGGTGGTGTAATGCTCATACATAACTACCATCAGTTGTTCCTTGCTCTTAAAGTAAAGGTAGGTGGTACCCTTGGCGATGCTGGCCTCCCGGGCCACATCTTCCATGGTGCATTCCCCTAGCCCCTTTCTGGAGAAGGCCGCCATGGCGGCATTCATTAGCCTGGACTTCATCCCCTCTTCGTCGCGTTTTCTAGCCATAGTCGAACGAGGTTTCGCCTCAGATCCAAAATCGGGTATTATCCACAGATTTCGGGGATTTACACAGATTGATGAATTTTAACATATCATACCGCAGGTTGGAACGGAGCGCGGACATTCCTGTCCACACTCCGTTTGGAATTCTTAGTGGAGGTGATTTTTATGCATCATGTTTTCATTTTCAATGAACCTGGTGACAAGTACACCCACAGCCTGAGGCCGAGGATTCCCATGGTTAGAAGGGATAATCCGGTCAGCATGTGCCAGAGTACCGACTGGGTGTGAATCGCACGCACCAGTTGATCATGGTCCACGGAGATGAGTCGATCCTGTTCCTCCAGAATCATCGTCGTGAGACGCAGACTGTCCCGTAGTTGATTTTTAGATTGAACATCGAGAGTCTTTCCGGGCGGTTCTAGGTGATTAAGAGCCTGTTGGAAAGCAACGAGTTCCTGCTCGAGGATGGGACCTAATTGAGCGACATAGAATCGTTGACGGGGAGATTGATCGATAAGACTTCGAACATTTTCGAGCTTTTCCGGGATTTTTATGGATTCTGCTAATAATGCTTGATTAGGAGTGGGATGAGGGAGGGCAATGGTTTCTAGATACTGAATATTCAAATCCTTCAGAGCTCCCAACAACTCATCGATAGCGATTCTGGAGTCATGTGCGCGGTAAATATTATGGGACGAGAGATTGGCTGGTTTTTTCGAGGCGCGAAAGAGTATGCTGACAACCGTCAATGCAAGAAGACAAGCCACCAAAGCATAGCGAGAGAACTTTTCCAGTGACATGATCGGGAACCTCCCTTTACTAAAAAACGCCCTTTAAAATGATGTACAAATCAGTGTTGTTCAGGAAACCCGCAAGCTGGATGGATCCCGGACCGCGGGATGCAAGCCAGGCTGGGGCAGTGGTCAATTGTGCCTGTTGAGAAAAATACACGGCCAATCCAGGGTTGGTCAAATCGCCACGAACACTCGAAAACTTTCCAGACTGATAGGCCTCCTGCAACCATGCTTTGTCTTCAGGAGTCAGGGGAATCCCACCTGGGCCGGACAACCATTCGTAAGTAACTTGAGGGATCGCTCCCGGTGCTGGAGGATAGACTTGAATCGAGTCACGATACGATTCCATGGCACTGAGGTTGTAATTATTGGTTACGATCACCAAGGCATTTGTCCCTGCATAATCGAGCGCAGTACCAATCGCAGAATCCAATTCGGCCACTTCATCCAGGGCTGGTTGAGTCCAATTGTTCTTGGCGGCTGTTGCGACTAAACCATGTTCGACCACCAGAAAATAGCCGCCGTAGTTATATTGCAGGCTTCGAATAGCCTGACGTGTCATCACTGACAGGGTTGGCATAATGGTTCGTTGATCCCTTAAACTGGAAAAAATAAACTGTTGCTGGGCAAACAATCCAAATATCCGCTGTCGCCAGACTGGTACCTGCTCGAGATCCTGAGTATTTCGAACCGATTTATAGCCCATTTTTTCCGCATCGGAAAATAGATTGCGACTATCCCGTCTTCCATGTTCATTCAGAACATCTGCTGGGACAAAATACTCTCCACCCCCTCCCAAAACCACGTTGATCTTGCCGCTGTCTACGAGATCGGCAGCATTTTGCAACTCTTCACCGGGCAATCCCTTCCCGTGACCATAAAAAGAGGCCGGAGTCGGCATCGTTAACTCGCTTGTGGTAACCAGTCCGGTGGCTCGACCAGCTGCCTGGGCCGCGTAGATCAGGGTGTCCAACCGTTGACCCAGCGCATTTTCACCGAAAAAACCGTTATGCACTCGGGTACCCGTGGCAAGAGCTGTGCTTGCCGCCGCCTCATCCGGAAGAGGTTGCCCCACACCCTTGACTTCGAGACTGGCAATCTCATTGAGGCGATCGATTTGCATGGATGTGCCTCGAGCCAAAGCCTGTTGTCTGGCCTTCTGAAGCAGATTAAGATCAAGTCCATTCGCAACAAAGAGAATGATGCCATGTGGTTTGTGATGGACAAACTTTTGGACATAAACAAACGACAGTGTTCCAAAGACTAACAGAACCAGCATAGCCAAGAGCAAAACCCACCATTTCATCGCTTGTTATTATTACGCACTGGTTCCGATGAAAGTCGAGGGAACATTCACTACAAGAGTCTTATGGGTAACCAGCTCCAAAAGATCCTTCTTTTTTTCGATCGCCTGGAGTTCCATTGGACAGGGCCGGTTGACAATGAGGTCAAGAACCACTTCCTTATTGCCCAGAGTCACCGTCATGGATTGTACAACTGAAGTATGGGTTCGATCCAGCGCATCAGCCACTCGCAACATGCCGCCTAAAATTCCGACAACCCTTTGATTTTCAGGTTTGAGGGCACAGTAATCAAGATGAGTGGGTTTGGGGATAGCTTTGCGATGATACCGGGCCACGAGGGAGACAGTCTTGACGGCATGAGGCGCAAATACCTCCCAAGGATGGTCTCGAATCAATCGAGCAGAGTGTTTATGATGTCCGGAACCGGTTGGAGTTTGCGACCACCCAATATCATGAAGTAGGCTTGCGACCTGCAAAAGCTCATGATACTCTTCACCCAGCTGGTGCCAGTCCTGCAATCCTACGAAAAGGAGATCTGCCAGTCTGGATACCTGTCGTACGTGTTCAGGCTCGGACTCGTAGCACTGAAGGAGATTCTCCACCTGTCTGCGAATTTCCGTTCTCATTCTACTTCACAAGCATCCGACGAGGATGTTTGGTTTTTTGGAATGTGATGGCCATGACCGTTATTAATTAATAGAGAGTAGAGAATAGAGAATAATTTGGGATATTTTGGAGTGCGATGGCCATGACACCGCTTTGCCCCCCGCGTTCGGCAGCTTGCCAGATGCATCTGAAAAGCCTCTCAATTTCATTGCCCTGAAAGGTGATATTCCCTAATTGAGAATCCATGAGCGACTTCTGCCTGCATTTTTCCTTTCTGGCCCAAACCCCCCAGGATGGTCAAGCCTACACGCCAAGCTCGCTTCTAGTACTCCTCGTAAACCCGTTCATCACATGGATCCTGGCAATCCTGATTTGTACAATCGGCGTTTTCTTCTGGTACCGATTCTCTGTCCATGGCGTCGCCAAGGCGATCAATGGTTTAACGGAGGCAACGAGGAGTCTCAGACGGCTCTCCGCCGGAGGACAATTCGCCAAGAATCTGGATGACATTAATAAGTCTATGATGACCAACTCCATCGTTAAGGAGGCTTGGAATCACTATACTGACAGTCTGTTGATTACCTCGGATCGCACTACGGTGCGTAGTGGTCGAGACCCGCACTTCTACTTCAATGAAAATCTGCTTTCGTCGGCCCGGATTAACATGCGATTCTATTATGCGGTTCCCAGTTATCTCGTGGGTCTGGGCCTTATCTGCACCTTTATCGGCCTTGTCGCGGCCCTGTTCATTGCGAGTATGGCGCTTGATCAGGATCCAAAAACCATCCAAGTAGCCCTACAAAATCTGCTAAAGGCAGCGGCTTTCAAGTTCACCACCTCCATTGCTGGTCTAGGTTCCTCCCTCTTTTTCTCGTACGGGACCAAGGTCAAATTGATGGAATGGCAGGATTCACTGGACGCTTTCTGCAACGCCTTGCTTGAGGTCGCCCCCGTAATTACTGCGGAGACCCTGGCTTACGAGGCGTTGGCTGAGCAGCAAAGACAGACCCATCATCTATCCGAAATTCAGAACGATCTCGCTGGACAGTTTGCTACGGCACTGGACGCAAAACTCCAAACGAATCTTGTCAGGCTGGTCGATCCGCTGACAAAACAGATTGATCAGGTTGTCCATCGCATGGCAATCATCTCACAGGAGACGGTTGTCCGCATGGTGCAAGAATTCCGGGAACAGCTCTTCGCCGCCACTCAGGATCAGATGCAGCATCTCCTCCAGGGCCTCAGTGGAACCAATGTGGCCATGGAGAAAATGAACTCCTCCATCTCCCGATCCGCTGATCATTTTTCCAGCGAAATCGGAAAGGCCACGGAGGAGGTCTTTCAGAAGATCACCGCCGCCTCACTCACCTTTGAGACGGCCCTTCACCCCCTGCATAAGGAAGTTCGGGCACTCACCGAGACTTTTGCGAAAGTAGACGATCGTTTCAAATCCCAGCTGGATTTATTCACTGCGGCAATCCAGGGTATGCACTCCTCTCTGGAAGAATTCCGGAAAACAGCCAAAGTCCTTGAAGGCGTCAGCACTCCCATTCATAATGCCACCCAGGAACTCGATGCTGTGGCGCGCCGCATGCATGAAAGCAATGTAGCTTCCATGCACGCTCTGGAACAATTAGCCAAGTTCAGTGACAGCCTCAATAAAACCGCTCAACAAACCCGGGAGACCTGGGATATCTATCGACAACGCTTTGAGAAGGTGGATGAAGACCTTAAAGGGGTGGTCGACCAACTTGGACGTGGGTTCCGCAGCTATCACGATATCGTTGAAAATTTCATGAAACAGCTCGACCAAAGCCTCTCCCATTCCACCAGCGTCCTTAGCTCCTCCGTCCAGGAACTCGCCGAGACAATGGAGAATATCGAGGCCAGAAATAAACGCGCTCCGAAACAATAATCTGAAATCAGCCTTTTCCCCGTCATGCCTCATAACCTTCGACTCCCCCGGCATCATCCTCCCCAGACGGACCTCGAAAGTGCTGGAGATAATTACTATATCGCACTTTCCGACCTCATGGTTGGAATGCTCTTCATCTTCCTGATCCTCCTCACTTACTTTGCTCTCCAGAGTCGGGTTTATGAGCAGGAAAACGAATGGTTGAAGAAGTTGAAGGTGACCTCAGAGGACGATCGAAGTGCTCTTGTTCAGGCAGCCCTGACGAATATTCAATTGGAAAAAAGCCTTCACCAAATTGAGGAGAAATTGACAGATACCGATCAAGTGCGTGCAAATTTGCTCGCACGACTCCAAAAGGCACTTTCTGACCGAGGGGTTGCTGCGGAAATTGATTCCGAGCGTGGTGTGCTTCGACTCCCTCAGGATATGCTATTTGATGAGGGGAGCGCCGCTCTCAGGACCAGAGGAAGAGAGGCTCTACACCAGATGGCAGATGTATTCCATACCGTCATCGCCGACCCGGCTTACTCGAATCGCCTCGAATCTATCTATATCGAAGGGCACACGGACAATGCCCCCATTCGCACCTCCCAATTCCGCGATAATTTGAGCCTCTCAGCTGCACGGGCAATGAATACATATCAGGCACTTATTCAATTTGTTCCGGCACTGCAGACTTTCAATAACACTCAAAATCAGTCACTCTTTGGGATCAGCGGCTATGGCGAACTCCGTCCCATTGCAGACAACAACACCAATCAGGGAAAAGAACTCAACCGGCGCATTGATTTTCGTTTTGTTATGGTGGCACCCAAAATGCAACCTTCTGCCGCAAAGCCCTGATATTTCCAACGGTCTGTCTTTATGAGCGTCCGCGAAGCAATTATCGACATGGCCTCGTTTCTAAAGGCAGCGCCTCCCGCCTGGCGACCGCCGAAGATGGAGGATATGTCAATCGAGCTCTCCCGACGGGCGGCAATGATTCGGGCGCCCATTCCACATGCTGACTTTGATGCACTGCATCAGAAGTTTCTTGAGGCGTTGGATTCGAATGATTGGTCGAACATCGATCCATTGGATTGGATTGATATCACCTACCTTTTATGGACCCGAACTCCAAACTTGTTAACCATAAATAAATTTCAGATCAACTACCGACGCTTTCTCGAGGCCAGCAAAACCGCTCGGCCATTTAAACGGTTGATTTATGCCTATCTGGAGGCCTTTGATCCACAACTGGAGGGCATAGAGTGGGCAGGGAACTTGATCCGTAAAATACTTCTGCAGAAACGCTATTGTATTCTTGATTACTGGCGTAACATTGAACTTCAGCTGCAGATTTTTTCCATATCCCGTGGACCCATATCCTTTGCCACTCACTGCCTCGATCATTCCAAGTCTGTCTTCGATCTACATAGGGATTTGGGGCTAACCGGTATTCTTTCCACTGGTGGCTATGTGCGACACTCCTATCTCCACGCAGCTCGAGCAACGATCTCAAATAAGATGGAATCTGCGACTGATCTTATTCGTCTTCAACGGTTTCTGGAATGGACTATTCGCGATAATGCCAGCCCACTGTTGAGATTTCCAGCACATCGGACAGAAACATTTCGAGCCCTCTTACCCTCTCGGATTCCGCCACGGGGTGCCTGTGAACTATTGGGCAAGTTTTTCACCTATTATGCGGAAGCATGGCGTCGGGGCGACCCCTCCTGTCTGGAACCCGGCAAGGAGGAGATAGAGATTATGGGCCAAATTTTGACCCATGCGATATCGACATGATTCCGGTCTGATGAAATTAAATTAATTTCTTAATGCTTCAGCGTTGACTTGCCATGAAATGGCTCTAATTGATGAATAACCCGAAAACCATGCGAGAAAAAAGAATGCATGGAAATCGGTAAACATTGCAACTGACTATGGAAAATACATCAATCACGACGATCGGAAAATCGGTAACTATTAAAGGAGAAATCACGGGTGACGAATCCCTGACAATCGAAGGAAAGGTTGAAGGCAAAATTCACCTCCAGAACAGCGTTTACGTTAAGGACACCGGTGTGGTGAATGCGGATATTGAATCCAAAAGCATCACGATCGAAGGTTCTGTCTCCGGCAACATTACCGCCACCGAGAAGGTTGAAATCCTTCCCGAAGGTGTGATGGTCGGCGATATCAAGGCGCCACGCGTGGTTCTGAATGATGGAGCATTACTCAAAGGCCAGATCGAAATGGAAGTTACCGACGAGAAAATCCGCGCCAAACGCGAAGCTGCCGATGCAGCCGCCAGCAAACGTACTGTTGAATCAGACGAGCCTTCCACACCGTCCGTTAATCTGTTCCGCCGTTGATCCACAATTCGCAGAATCGAATCAAATAAAAAAGCCCGGTGTTCCCGGGCTTTCTTATTCACAAGTAATCCCATGGGAGTGGGAGGCCAGTTAGTCTCCCCATATTTTGCAGTGCGCTCGTACGCAGGCGTATTGTGGCGATATGTTCCCGTATTCGCACCGGCTATGCCGGATTAGGATAATCAGACCTTCAACAATTCCGCTTCTTTCAAAGCCAAAGCTTTGTCGATTTCGCCACTATACTGGTCGGTAAGTTTCTGAATCTCGGTTTCGGCACCTTTCAACTCGTCCTCGGTGACTTTTCCTTCTTTGTGAAGTTTCTTTAGGTCGTCCATTGACGTTCGTCGAACCCCGCGGATGGTTACCCGACCCTCTTCAGCCATTTTTTTAGCGGCCTTGGTCATCTCCAACCGACGCTCAGTAGACAGCTCCGGGATGGGAAGACGGATCAATTTTCCGTCAATAAGTGGATTAATTCCCAACTTCGACTCCTCAATGGCCTTGCGGATGGGGTCGACATTGGCCGCGTCCCAGGGCTGAATCAGGATGAGTCGGGTATCGGGGGTGGTAATGGCCGCCACTTCCTTCAATCGCATATGCCCACCGTAGGCTTCAATTTGCAGGTGACTGACTAAATCAGGAGAAGCTTTTCCTGTTCGAATTGAGCCAAACTCAGATTTGGTGAAAGCGGCACTTTTC
>Ga0206919_1107_pt1 | contig 20058 bp, 25 predicted proteins | sample Alteio_BWOrgHeat_67_FD_152962 | JGI IMG/M metagenome (GOLD analysis project Ga0206919, IMG submission 152962) | Enriched cells from forest soil in Barre Woods Harvard Forest LTER site, Petersham, Massachusetts, United States -... | ecosystem: Environmental > Terrestrial > Soil > Temperate forest >... | reverse complement strand
GGCGCCGGCTACCACCCAAACGCTCAGCAACAGGAGCGGCGATCCCAACTGCCCGGCCATCAGTGCCGGCTTCATGAAGATGCCCGAACCAATGACACCGCCTACGACCAGTGCTATGGCCGTGTTCAGCGAAAGACTTCTTTTAAAAGGGATGGAAATGGGATTGATTTCCCAACAAGTTAGCAGAATTCGCCGATCAGCGGTTGATGAGGAACATAAAGTCGTTGAACAGCTGGGAAGCCTTATATGTTACCGAGATGGCAGACAGGTAAAGCCTGCTTTCGAGGACCTTTTTTACCAGTGGGCCGCTATCTCTTGCTTCAATGTTCATAGGATATTATTTAAAAGCTCTTTCATCATTCATATAAAAAATCCATGCCAATGTTGTGGAATGGCATGTTTTATGTTTTAAAAAACTATTGCTCATGGTAAAACATTGTTTATGTTACGGTTAGCGGTTATTTTCCTGGTCATTGCGGTATTGGCCGCCATTTTTGGCTACACAGGCCTCGCAGCAGGCGCAGCAGGCATTGCCAAGTTCATATTCTTTGTCTGTGCAGTCTTCTTCATCGTTTCGTACCTGTTTGGAAGGCACAAGGAACTGCGGGGAGACGACCTCCAGCTCTGATAGATCTTCCGGGGAGGGATCGGATTTGCCTGTCGGCCTGGGCCGGCATGTTCTATCTTTGCCGTTAGATTAAATAATTTCCCTATATGGCCTGTGAATTTTCCATTCCCTTCCCGGGTGACCCAACGCCCGTGCTCGACAAGGTGAGGTCTGGCATTGAAAAGAGCGGCGGCAACTTTACAGGCGACGCTCAGTCAGGCGAATTCAGCATCAAGGTCTTCGGCAGTACTATCGCGGGGTCCTATACGATCAGCGGGCAAGACCTGCAACTGGTGATTACCGGTAAACCCGTCTTTATTTCCTGCAGCCAGATGGAGAGCTACCTGAAAAGCGCTGTCGCATCGTATGGCTCCTGACCGATGAGGTTATCCAACCTTATAGGTTGCACCCGTATTCGGTCAATAAGGAATATCTTGTTCAAAGAACATGCGCCAACTCATCCGCTCCCTGCTGTTACGCCCGGTCAACTGGATTGCCAATCACCTCACATCGGACCCCGACAAATCGCGCGTGTTCGAAGCCCTTACCAATCTCTACACACACATCCATGACCACAACGGTGAAAAAGGCCTCGTAATCCCGTTTGACCTTTCATCAGGAAAGTTCATTGTGCTGTCTGACCTGCACAAAGGTGTGAAGAACGGCGCCGATAATTTCATGGGCTGCGAGGATTCGTATACCGCTGCACTTGACCACTACGATCAGCAGGGCTTTCACTATATCTGCCTGGGCGATAGCGAAGAACTCTGGGGAAATAACATTTTCACCGTACAGAAGAAAAATACAGCCTCCATCGAAAAAGAAAAAGCATTCATCCGCAGGAACGCGTTTACAAAAGTATTCGGCAACCACGACCTGTTCTGGGACCAGGCTCCTTTTGCATCAGCCATCCTTACCAATATGTACGGGCAGGCGGTACCCATCTACGAAGCACTGGTGCTCACTACGCAGGCGAATGGAAAGAAACTGGATATTTTCATGACACATGGGCACCAGGGCGATCGCCAGGCCGATGGCAACTGGTTCAGCAAATTTTTTATCTCCGTCATCTGGGGGCCGCTGGAGGCATACCTGCGCATCAATCCAAATACACCGGCATACGACAGCCAGTTGAAAACCCTCCACAATAGCATGATGTACGAATGGAGTTCAGGACAGAAAGACCTGTTGCTGATCACAGGGCATACACATCAACCCGTATTTGAATCGCTTACATTGCTGGAACGCCTTTTTGTTCAGCTCGACCAGGCTCACGCAAAAAATGATGCGCAACAGGCGGCGGCACTGCAGCAACAGATCGAAGACCGCAAATGGGAACAGCCCGTTGTTGCCAATGCATATGAAAAAATTATTCCCTCTTACTTCAACTCAGGATGCTGCTGCTTCAGCGACGGGGATATCACAGGCATCGAAATAGACGATGGCAGTATCCGGCTGGTCCGCTGGAAATCGCAGCAGCGGGATGTACTGGAAGAAAGAAAACTGGCAGACCTACTGGCAACACCACTCGGTTGATCGTCCCGGCATCCTGATCCGGAATGGCAGGCGCACGGTCTGCAGCGACCTGCGGCGGTTCTCTGCCGAATAGTGATGCACCAGTTCCAGGACATCATCCTCCAGCCATTCCGGGCTGCGCGCCCAGCAACCCAGCTTCTCCATGAATTCGTTTTTCCATTCGGTATCCACGAGCAGCACATCGCGCATAACCTGCCATGCGTACCGGTCAGAAAGGAAATATACCAGCCGGTAATGCAGGTGCGGGTTTGAATACAGGAAACAGTCTATCTCCTCGTCTGCAATCACCTGGTCGGGTAGCTGCAGGCCCTTGCTGTGTTTGGACAGGCGGTGCTGGCGGATCGTGGGTCCGATCGCGTCCCTCACCATTTCGCGGAGCATATATGCGGTTATCTCTTTCATGGAAATATATTTTGAATGAATTTTAAAATAAACGGCCCTGTTCGCCCGGGCGCCGGAAGCGGCTGCAATCCAATTCCCAGCGTTCGGCATTCAACCCATATATTTTATTGTATTTGATGAACTGCTGACGAACCAGGTCCGAGATCGGACCCTCGCCCCGCATGCGCACGCCCCACCTAGAATCGTTCACTTTTCCCCCGTGCCCCGTTTCGATCAGGTGCCATACTTTATCGGCACGGTCGGGAAAATTTTTATAGAGCCAGTCATGGAACAGCAGCTTGATGGCGCCATTGAGCCGGATAAATGTATAGGCGGAAAAACTCGCCCCGTTCTCGCTGGCAGCTTCCATGATCCGCTGCATTTCGTGTTCGTTCAGGCCGGGTATCATCGGGCCGAGCATCACTCCCACACGAACACCCGCCTCACTGAGTTCCTTCATCACGCGAAGCCGCTGCCTGCCGGTAGTAGTACGCGGTTCCATCAGCCGGCGCAGGTCTTCATTAAAGGAAGTGGTGCTGACCAGAACGCTCACGATCTTTTTTTCCGCCATCTCCGAGAGCAGGTCCTTATCACGCAAGATTCCCGCATTCTTTGTAATAATGCCCACGGGCTGGTTGAATTCGTTGCATATTTCCAACAGCTGCCTGGTAATGCGGAATTTTTTTTCTGCCGGCTGATAACAGTCCGTATTGCCACTCAACCCGATCGGAACGCATTCCCATTTGGGGTTCATCAGAAATTTCCGGAACAGCTCGGGCGCATTCTTTTTAACGATGATCTTTCTTTCGAAATCGAGGCCGGCGCTGTATCCCCAGTATTCGAACGAATTGCGTGCATAACAGTAGATGCAACCGTGTTCGCAGCCCTGGTAGGGGTTCATGCTGTACCACATGCCCACGTCAGGACTGTCAACCTTATTGACAAAGCCTTTTGCCTGGTCTTCGAGGTATTGCGTTTCCACATGCGATTCCACCCAGTCATCGATCCCCTCGATATGTTCCTTTACACGTTCATTGGTGAGGAACCGGTTGCGGGTATTGATCTGCGCGCCCCTTCCCTTTTTGTAGGTGTTTGGCTGTTCTTCGTTCTTTTCTTCCTGCATGTCTTTTTTTTATTTGTCCTCCATTCAGTACAGCGATCCCTGCCGCAATTCTGTTTTCCTGTTCAAAAATGCCATTGGCAGTGGTGGCTGGTATTTTTTTTCGCCTGCCTTTTTTTTCAGCAGCAGCAGCCTGTCGGCCACGAATGTTCCGGTAAATGGGGTGTTGCTGAGTTCCAGCCATCCCTTTTCATACTGCCAGGGAAGGAGTTTCCGTGCAATGGTGAGATGGGGTTCCGTAATAAAATGAGGCGCATGTTCTTTGTCGGGTTTCAGCATTGCCTGCATCGTCCTGAGCTCTTTCACCAGCGCCACAATAGCATTTCGCGTAGCGACCTCCAGGTAAATGGTATGCGAAGGGAAGCTGCCAAAATCCCGGAGCTCCACTGTAAAAGGTGCGTGCCGGGATACGATCCGTTTCAGCCGGTGCACGATCTTTTCTTCCATCAGCTGGTACTGGCTGAAATTCACCAGGGTGACATGGGGCTTGGTGGCTGATGCCAGCGGGCAGTCGTAGGATTCGGCAAACCTTTTTTTAACCGCCATAATCCGCTGGCGGAGGTCTTCATGCGGTTGCAATACCAGCAGGTATCCATTCAACTGCCATCCTGCACTGTTTCCTGGGATTTCCATAAAATATTATACTCGTTAATTATTTTAGCATAAATTTACTAAAATATTTAGTACAAGAATAATATTTTTTTATGGGAGATGAAATTTTTTATGGTGCAGCTTACAAGGGTTCCAAAAGGTTTTCCCAGTGGGACGTGCCGACGGCCAATGCCACCGGTTTCGGCGCCGCGGCGGACGATTACATGGAAAGAGGGATCGACCTGAACGAACAGCTCATCCGCAACAAACCCGCGACTTTCTTTTTTCGCATGAACAGCGATGCGATGATCGGCGCGGGCATACATGCCGGTGATATCCTTATCGTGGATCGCAGCCTCGCCCCCGTATCGGGCCGCATTATTGTGGCCATTCTCGAAGCCGAGCTCGTTGTACGCCGCCTGCAGCGAAGCATGAACAGCGCCACGCTGATCGCTGAGAACAAAAAATTTTCAGACATCCCGTTGTCTGTATTCGATGAAAGATCCAATGTCTGGGGCGTGGTCACCTACGTAATCCATCCAGCCTGTTAACCGCATCCGTATGAATCTCGCCGACCCCACCGAACAGGGCTTTTATGCGATCGTCGACTGCAACAGTTTCTATTGTTCCTGCGAGCGCGTATTCCGTCCGGATCTCGATAAACGCCCCGTCGTGGTGCTGAGCAATAACGATGGCTGCATCATATCGCGCAGCGATGAAGCAAAAAAAATGGGTGTGGAAATGGCGGGGCCCTATTTCAAGGCCAGGCCGCTGATCGAGCAGTACGGGGTCACCACCTTCTCATCGAACTACCATCTCTATGGCGACCTGAGCTGGCGCGTCATGGAAACATTGCGCCAGCTGGCGGGAAAAGAAAATGTAGAGGTCTATTCGGTGGACGAGGCGTTCCTGTTCCTGCCCCATCTTCCGCCCGGTGGCTGGTACCAGGCCGCACTCGATATCCGCGAAACGGTAGAAAGATGGACCGGCATCAAAGTGTCCGTCGGAGTTGCGCGCACAAAAGTACTGGCAAAGCTGGCGAACCGCCTCGCCAAAAAAAATAAAGATGCCACGCAATGCGTGGTGGTACTGGATACGGAGGAGAAGCTGGCGGATGCGCTGATCAAAACACCCGTGGATTCCATCTGGGGCATCGGGCACCGGCACGCGGAGAACCTGCACCGCTTCCAGCTGCATACCGCCAAAGACCTGCAAAGGATGAGCGTGGAATGGGCAAGGAGAAACCTCGGAGGCATTACCGGTGAACGGTTGATCAGGGAACTCAACGGCCTGCCATCGATAAAAATGGAAGATGAGCTGGTGTCGAAGAAGATGATCGCCACCACGCGCATGTTTGGCCAACCCGTGCACGATATCCGGGATATCCGGGAAGCGATCGCTACCTATACTTCGAGGGCCGCTGAAAAGTTAAGGCGCCAGAACAGCGCTGCCGCCACGATCAGCGTGTTCATCGTTCCCAAAGAATCCGTTCCGGGCGCGCATTACCGTCATGGCCCCTCCATCAGCTCCTATACCACGCTCTCCTCCGCCACTTCGGTCACGAACCGGTTGATCAAACCGGCTATTGCGCTGGTAGACGAACTCTATGAGAGCGGCCGGGTTTATAAAAAAGCAGGGGTGATGCTGAGCGGCCTGGTGCCCGACAACTCCGTACAGGGAAATCTTTTTGATCCTGCCGCGGATACTTCCGGCCGCCGCCTGATGAACATACTCGACAATGTAAATTTTGCGATGCGGGATGATGTCTTGAAGTTCGCTTCTTCGGGCACCAAACGAAACTGGAAGATGCAGCAGAACCATCGCTCTCCCCGGTATTCCACCCGCTGGGATGAAATGTACGCGGCACGCTGACCATTACGCGAAAAAAAACTCAGGCACCCAGCCGCTGCGCCAGGAACCGCGTTGTCAGTGCCCAGGCATCCTTCGCGGCGCGCTCATTGTAGGCTGCTTTTTCATCGCAGTTAAATCCATGGTCCGCATCGGAGATCACCACATTGGTATACGACTTTCCTGCATGCTTAACAGCCTGGATTACCTCATCGATCTGGTCCTGCGGAATGTGCTTGTCCAGCCCTCCCCAGAAAAATAACTGTTCGCCATGCAGGTCGCCCGCCCGGTCTGCCAGCGCCTTGATCCCACCCCCATAATAAGATACCGCTGCAGACAATGGCAGGATGGTATTGGCCAGGAAAGATACCCGGCCACCCAAACAAAATCCAACTGCAGCCATGCGGTCTTTATTTACACTGTCCTGGCCCTGCAGCCACTGGTAAACGGCACGGAGGTCTGCCGACAATCCTTCCACGGTCAGTGCCTGCATGTGCGGCTGTGCCGAAGGAAAATCGGTGTAGCCGATCTCTACATTCCGCCCCGTACGATGGAACAGTTCCGGGGCGATGGCCACGTAACCCATGTTCGCCACGCGATCGGCGACCGAACGGATATGATGGTTCACGCCAAAAGCCTCCTGCAGGATGATCACGGCCGCGGCCGTGCCATGGCTACCAGGGTAAGCAACATACGAGTCCATACTGCCGCCATCGGGTAGCGTGAGCGTAACATAACCAGGCTTTGACATAGTTGATATTTTTTAGGATAATACGATGGATCAAAAAAGAGGTTGGGTCAGGAATACCGGTTTTTCAAGGTGCAGCCCGTATGCCGTATTCAGTTTGTCTACCAGGTACACGGTCAGTTCGGGGGAAAATGCTTCGTTGTGCATATGCATAAAAAAGTACAGTTCCTGCAGGCCGTTGTCCAGCCACTTTCCAATGCGCTTCACCCAATCGTCTATCCGTTTGTAGTCCGTGGGATGAAGGCTGTTGCCTACGAACCTGACAAAGGTTTTGGGGACGCTGAGGTACATATGCGCCACATCCCGGCGGCCACTGGTATCGGTGATCACCGCACCGGTTCCCAATTCATGCAATGCACCGAAAAGTTCATCGCGCTGCGCCTTGCTGCTGAACCAGTCAGGGTGCCGCAGTTCCAGGAAAAACTGGAGGTCGGTTGGCAGCGAACGCAGGTAGCCGAGCAGCAATTCTTTTCGTTCGGGCCCGAACTTATCGCTCACCTGCAGGAAGATGGGGCCGAGGTGTTCGCCAAATGCCATGATCCCGTCCAGGAAAGAAGTGGTGAGTTCCTCTACATTCCGGAAGCCGCTGTAATGGCTGATGCGTTGCGGCACCTTGGGGCAGAAAAGAAATTTTTTGGACCCGGCTTTTTCCGACCATTTTGCGATCTCCGCCGGTTTGTAGATCTTGTAGTGCGTGGCATTCAGCTCGATGCTGTTATAGTGGTGCACATATTGTTCGAGGAAATCCTTTTCTTTTGTTTTGGGTGGATATATCTTGCCCAGCCATTCTTTGCGCCCCCATTTGGCGCAGCCGATAAATACCTGCGGCTTTTTTGCCGGTTTGCCTGTCAGTATTTTTTTGTTGAAAGAGGGATCGGCGGGCAGCCTGAAGTCGATCGTATCCAGTTCAGCCGCGGGGACCTGACCAAATTCCATACATTATTGTTTTGCCTCGTAAGACCTGAGTACGATAAATGTAAGCCGTCCCTCCTTGTTCACCAGGCGGTACTGGACTACGCGTTTGCCGATGGGTCCCTGGTTGGTGCTGTCGGTATCGGAATAAATGGGAAACTTTCGCATCAGTGTTGTCTCCAGCAAAGAAAATTCATCGTGGCCCCTGTATCCTTTGCTCAGCTTGGCATCATCCGTAATATCCGGGAATGCGATGGGACGGAACGACCGGTTCTCTTCCGATGATATTGCATAGAGATACCCTTTTTCATTCGGTGCACTGCTTTTGGCATACATCACCACATCAGGGAATCCATCATTGTTCAGGTCATCCACCTCGGCCAGTACCAGTCGCCCTTTAATGATAAAGCTCATCTCACGGGCGCCATTATCAAACCCTATCGGTGAAATGGTCACTTCATTGTTATCGTCCAGCTTGTTATTGGAGTACAGGTGATACCCGGCTTTGTTGAGTTTCAGGGTACTGTCGTACCGCCGGTATTTTTTGGTTTGGGCGGATAGGGTTGCGGTGCTCCCGAGAAAAAAGCAAAGCACCAACAGGCAAAAAGTATTTATATAACAACGGTGGAGGGTCATCTGCATTATTTAATTCTTCCCGGGATACCGGGATTGTCAAAGCTATATCAAATATGCATTCGTGCGGTTACCCTTTCCAGAAGAATTCAGACTGCTGCCTTTTTAATTAAGCGAAGAACTATTTAACTTTATGCAATGAAAAAAATGCTAAAAATAAATAGCAGTTTCTTTGACAAGGAAATTGCTCCTACCATCGACGAAAAGCTAAACAGTCTGAAAGGCAAAATATTGGCTCCAAAAAAATTGGAGGAGGCAAACAAGCAGCTAAGTAAGATCAAATCATTTCCCAAATAGTCATTCCCCTTAGAACCAAAGACACTGCTTTTCCGGGATCGTCAAGGCTATATAAAATACGGATTGAACTTTATGCAATGAAAAAGGTAATCAAAACACATAGTACTTTGTTTAACACGGAAATTACTATTACCATCGACGAAAAACTAAAAAGTTTAAAAGGCAAAATATTAGCTCCGAAAAAATTGGCAGAGACAAACAAACAGCTGAGCAAGCTCAAATCACTTCCAAAATAGCTATCGCCTTCCCATTCCGGATAAACCTAAGCCGCTCTTTTTGATAGCCAAATAAAATCGGCGTTCTACTATCCCCCACTAAATGAAGATGTTAGCGCATTTCGCTGCATGGCGGATGAACCTTGGCATGGTTTTTAACACTTTTTTGGAAAATCACTACCATGAGAAGTATTCTTTACCTGATCGCCGTTATTCTTGTCATCGGATGGCTGTTCGGCTTTTTCTATTACAGCGCCGGGGGCATCATCCACATCCTGCTGGTCCTTGCTGTTATTTCCCTGCTGATCGGGCTGATCGGCGGGCGATCCGACGTCTAGAAAATATACCGGTTCAACTTTTTGCAGGAATACGGGCTTGTCCCGTATTCCTTTTCTTATTTTATCGATCCCCACTCATCCATCATGCCCGAAGGTCCTTCCATCGTTATCCTGAGAGAATCGGTTCAGCTGTTCCGCGGGAAAAAGATCACCGGTGTCAGTGGCAACAGCAAAGTGGATATTCAACGCCTCGATGGTAAAAAAATACTCGACTTCAGAACCTGGGGAAAGCATTTCCTGATCTGTTTCAAAGGATTTACCGTTCGCATACACCTGATGTTGTTTGGCTCGTACCGGATCAACGAACGGAAAGATGCCCCGGCGCGGCTGAGCCTGCAGTTCACGAACGGAGAACTGAACTTTTACGCCTGCTCCATCAAGTTCATTGAAGAACCGCTCAGCGAGGTATACGACTGGGGTGCCGATGTGATGAGCGATCAGTGGGACCCGCGTGCTGCCATGAAACGGCTGGCCGATATTCCCGATACGATGGTGTGCGATGCCTTGCTCGACCAGCATATTTTCGCCGGAGTAGGCAATATTATCAAGAACGAGGTGCTGTTCCGGATAAAAGTACATCCCGAGAGCAGGGTTGGCGCCCTGCCGGCCGCCCGGAAAAAGGCATTGGTAAAGCAGGCTGTCGTCTATAGTTTTGAGTTCCTTGCGTGGAAAAAGGCCTTTGTGCTGAAAAAACACTTCCTGGCGCACACCAAAAAGATCTGCCCCCGCGATCACATCCCTTTTATCAAAAAACACCTTGGGAAAACCCACCGCCGCAGTTTCTTCTGTACCGAATGCCAGGAACTATTCCAATAGCCGGTTCCGGGCAATAGGGCATGTGTTTTGCATCCTTTCTATCAAAAAACCATGGAAAAACGAATTTTTGGTATCATCCTCACCATCCTGGGCATCATCGGCCTGGTGATTGCCGGCGCCCAGTTCCTGAACGGCCGTGGCGGCACCTATAACGTTAAGGAAATATGCCTTTTTGGTATCCTGGGCCTGATCTTCTTCTTCGCGGGTATCGGCCTGATCCGGACCACCAACGACAAGCCGGAATAATTTCACCAGGGATTCTGTTAAATTGCTGGTACACAATAAACTTTGGATGTTACTTTTCATCTTATCCATCGTTCAACAACAATTCCTCAAAGCGATTAAACTCTACAACATGAAACGTATCGGCATTTTTCTATCCATGCTGCTGTTGACCACCCTGTTTTTTGCAGGCACCACGCAAGCGCAGGAAGAATGGCCCAAAACCATCACCGCGCAGAATGGCACCGTGATCAAGGTATATGAACCTCAGCCGGAGTCGTTCACCGGCAATGTCCTGAAAACCCGTTCCGCCGTGTCGGTCATGCAGCCAGGCCAGGACGACCGTATTTTTGGAACCATGTGGGCCGTATCTACCGTAGAAACGGACCGTGATAACCGCCAGGTTAATATCGTATCCACCAAAGTCCCCAATCTCAAGTTCGCCAGCCAGGTGGATGCAGACCAGATCGGTTACCTCAAAACCACGCTCGAATCTGAATTTCCCAGGCAGGACATCAGTTTTCACCTCGACCAGCTGCTTGCCTCTCTCGACATCAGCACCGAAGAGAAGAAACTATCAAAAGACCTCAACAACACGCCTCCGCGTATTATTTACGCCAGCCGCCCTTCCATCCTCGTTACGATCGATGGCACGCCCAAACTGCAATTGAATAACGACTGGGGTGTGGAAGCCGTTGTAAACTCTCCCTTTACGATCGTAAAGAACAGCGATGGAAATTTTTACCTGTACGGAGGCAAGCACTGGTATATCGCACCATCGGCTACCGGGCCTTACACCAACGTTTCCAGTGTACCACCGAACCTGTCCAAAGTGCAGACGGCGGTAGACAACGCCAACAATGCCGATCCCGGCTTTACCAGCAGCACCGACGCAGGCAATGCAGCCACTGTTTCGGATATCATTGTAAGCACGCAACCGGCGGAACTGGTGCAGGCCAATGGCGAACCCCAACTTTCGGCGATCGATGGCACCAATCTGTCTTATGTAAGCAATTCGCAGAACGATATTTTCTTTGACCAGGCCGGCCGCAGGTATTATGTACTTCTGTCGGGCCGCTGGTACCAGTCCACCGGTCTGAATGGTCCGTGGCAATACACTGCATCCAATTCACTTCCGGCTGATTTCGCAAAGATCCCAGAAGGGTCTCCGAAAGACAATGTACTGGCCAGCGTCGCAGGTACAAATGCTTCTAAAGAAGCCGTTATGGATGCGCAGATCCCGCAGACCGCCAAGGTAGACCGCAAAACGGCTACTGCTTCCATCAGTTATGATGGCAGCCCGCGGTTTGACAATATACCAGGCACTCACCTGCAGTACGGTGTCAATACACAGAGCTCCGTGATCAGGTCCAATGGACGGTACTACGCAGTAGAGAATGGCGTTTGGTTCGAAGCCGGCAGTCCGAACGGACCCTGGGCCGTGGCCACAGACCGCCCCGATGAAGTGGACATTATCCCACCCAGTTCACCGGTATATAACATGAAGTATGTCTATATCTATGATGTGGACCCCGACTGGGTATACATGGGTTATACACCCGGCTACCTAAATGCCTATATCTACGGACCGACCGTTGTGTACGGCACGGGGTATTACTATGCGCCCTGGTATGGTTCCTATTATTAACCACGGCCTTATACCTGGGGTTTCAATATGAACTATAATCCATGGTATGGATGGACGTTCGGCTATAACTATGGTTTCAGCTGGTTCAATGTAGGCTTCGGGTTCAATACCTGGGGTGGATGGAGAGGCGGCTGGTGGGGTCCTTCCATTTATCGCCCGCCCTTCTATCGCGGTTTTGCCGCGACGCGGTTTGGTTTCTATGGACGCATCAACGGTGGCTTTGCTACCCGCACGGGCGTCCGCATCAACGGCAGTAACATTTACAATTCCCGCAGGGGCATTATCACCAATAGCAACGGTTCTCTCCAGGGGCGCACCGGCATCAACAACAGCGGTAACCGCTTTGTGAACAGGCCGGGCGGTGCACCCACCCGTATGAACGGCACCGCCGTCAACGGGGCGCCTTCCACGGGCCGGGCAAATGCCAACGAACGCGTTACTACCGATCGCGAGGGTAATGTATACCAGCGCAACCAGGGTACCAATGGAGCACAATGGCAGCAGCGTCAGCAGCAGCAATGGAGACCGGTAGACAACAGCCACAGCAATGTGATCCAGAACCTTAACCGCCAGGAACAGCAACGCGACCGCGGGGAAATGCGTACACAGAACTTCCAGCGCAGTGCGCCTGTCAGCAGGCCTTCTGCCCCGGCAAGCAGGCAGTCTGCGCCGGCGAGCCGTCCTTCATCATCCGGCGGAAGACCCTCCGGTGGACGTTCAGGCAGGGGTTAAAAAAATAAAAATCCAATACATAAAAAAGGCATCCATGTAAAAGTGGATGCCTTTTTCTATTCTTTTACTTATTTACATGTTTCTCCGGTATTGCCCGCCCACTTCATACAGTGCATGGGTGATCTGCCCCAGTGAGCAATGCTTCACTGTTTCCATCAGTTCCTCAAAAATATTTTTGTTTTCGATGGCTGCCTTTTTCAGGCGTTCGAGGCTGGATGCCGCCTGGCCGGTATTGCGATGATGGAAGGCACGGAGGTTCTGTATCTGCTGCTCTTTTTCTTCCGTTGTGGAACGGATCACTTCATTGGGTAGTATCGTGGGGCTTCCTTTTTTGTTGAGAAAGGTGTTCACGCCGATCAGCGGCAGTTCGCCCGTGTGCTTGAGCGTTTCGTAGTGCAGGCTTTCTTCCTGGATCTTGTTCCGCTGGTACATTCTTTCCATGGCGCCCAGCACACCGCCGCGCTCATTGATGCGGTCGAATTCCGTAAGAACTGCCTCTTCTACCAGGTCGGTGAGCTCCTCCACGGCAAAACTGCCCTGGATGAAATTCTCTGTGTTGGCCGTTCCCAGTTCGCGGTTGATGATCAGCTGGATGGCCATCGCACGCCGTACGCTTTCTTCCGTAGGTGTTGTGATCGCCTCATCATATGCATTTGTATGAAGCGAGTTGCAGTTGTCGTAGATCGCATACAGTGCCTGGAGTGTGGTGCGTATATCATTGAAATCAATTTCCTGCGCGTGCAGGTTGCGTCCACTGGTCTGTATATGGTATTTCAGTTTTTGAGAACGGTCATTGCCCTTGTATTTCAGTTTCACTGCCTTGGCCCAGATCCTTCTTGCCACACGGCCGATCACGCTGTATTCGGGATCCATTCCATTGCTGAAAAAGAAAGAAAGGTTCGGGGCAAAATCATCGATGTTCATTCCCCGGCTCAGGTAATATTCTACATAAGTGAAGCCGTTCGACAGCGTAAATGCCAATTGGGTAATGGGATTGGCTCCCGCCTCCGCAATATGATAGCCGCTGATACTGACGCTGTAAAAATTGCGCACTTTTTCTGTAATAAAATACTGCTGCACATCCCCCATCAGCTTCAGCGCAAACTCCGTAGAGAAAATACAGGTATTCTGTGCCTGGTCTTCCTTGAGTATGTCTGCCTGCACGGTCCCGCGAACCTGTGTCAGGGCCTGTGCACGCACCTGTGCATATACATCCGGCGGCAATACCTCGTCGCCGCTGAGTCCCAGCAGCTGCAGGCCGAGCCCATTGTTTCCCTCCGGCAATCTTTCGGGTGAGGAAGGGTCATAATATAAAGGTGTGGGCAGGTGAGCGTATTTATTTTTGAATATCTCCTTTACCCGGTTCCATTGCTGGTGCTCAGTGATCCATTTTTCGCATTGCTGGTCTATTGCAGCATTCATAAAAAATGCCAGGAGCATGGGTGCAGGACCATTAATCGTCATCGAAACCGAGGTTTTCGGATCGCACAGGTCGAAGCCGCTGTATAATTTTTTTGCATCGTCTACCGTGGCAATACTTACACCGCTGTTGCCGATCTTTCCATAGATATCCGGTCTCTTATCGGGGTCTTCCCCGTAAAGCGTTACACTGTCAAACGCGGTTGACAATCGGATCGCAGGCTGACCCAGCGATACATAATGGAACCGCTTGTTCGTACGTTCGGGGCCGCCCTCACCCGCAAACATCCGCGTGGGATCTTCGCCGGTACGTTTCATCGGGAATACACCGGAAGTGAACGGGAATTCGCCAGGGAGGTTCTCCTGCAACTGCCAGCGAAGAATATCGCCCCAGTCCTTGTATTTCGGCAACAGCACTTTCGGAATACGGGTACCGCTGAGCGACCGGGTCACCAGTTCCTGGCGGATCACTTTGTCCCGTACGGGATATTCAAAAAAATCCTGCCGGTACTTCTGCACGATACCCGGCCAGTTTTGCACCAGCTGAAAACAGAAGGGATCCAATTGCGATTCGTATTTCTTTTTCAGTTCTTCCAGCATGGGTGCGGTCACTTGCCCGGAGGAGAGTACGCCATCTACCTGGTACAGGCGGGAAGCAATGCCGCATTGTTCATTGACCCATTGATCGTAGGACCTGTTATTTTCCGATATCTCGGACAAATAGCGGACACGCCTGGGTGGAATGATGGAAGGCTTGCTCATCTTCCCCTCTTCAGTGGTGATGGGAACCTTGTTTTGGTTGTTGAAATCCGTTCCTGTTTTCCTCGCCAGGATTTCCATCAGCATAGCAAACAGCTGGTTGATCCCCTGGTCATTGAACTGCGCGGCGATGGCGCCGATGATGGGCAGTTCTTCGTCGGTAGCGCTCCATAGCTGGTGATTCCGTTTGTATTGCTTGCGCACATCGTGCAGGGCATCGAGCGCACCGGCCTTGTCGAACTTGTTGATGCATACCAGGTCGGCATAGTCGAGCATATTGATCTTCTCAAGCTGTGATGCCGCGCCATATTCAGGTGTCATCACATACATGCTAACATCACAGTAGTCCAGTACCGATACATCGCTCTGGCCGACACCTGCACTTTCCAGTACAATGAGATCAAAAGCAGCATCCCGGCAGATATCGATGGCTTCCTGTACGGAGGCACTCAGCGCGGTATTGTCATCCCGCGTCGCAAGGCTGCGCATATAGGCGCGGGGATGCGAAATAGAATTCATGCGGATCCGGTCGCCCAGTAGCGCGCCCCCGGTTTTTTTCTTGGAAGGGTCTACCGAGATCACCGCGATCGTGTGATCGGGATAGTTGTGGAGAAACCGCCGCACCAGTTCATCAGTGACCGATGACTTGCCCGCGCCTCCCGTGCCCGTGATGCCGACCACAGGCGTTTTTTTTATTTCCGGATTTTTGAGGGGGATTCCGCTTTCCGGTACACCGTTTTCCGCATTGGTGATCATCCGGGCGATCTTTCTTACATCTTTTACTTCGCCAAGGGTCATGGGCAAAGCATATTCGCCATTGCCATTCAGTGTGAAATCGCAGCGCGTGACCACGTCTTCGATCATGCCCTCAAGGCCCATGTGCCTTCCATCGTCGGGAGAATATATCCGGGTAATGCCGTACAGCTGCAGTTCACGTATCTCTTCCGGCAGGATGGTGCCACCTCCACCACCGAATATTTTTATGTGGCCACAACCGTTCTGGTCGAGCAGGTCCTTCATGTACTTGAAGAATTCCACGTGACCGCCCTGGTAAGATGTAATGGCGATCCCCTGGGCATCTTCTTCGATCGCACATTCCACGATCTCATGTACGCTGCGGTTATGGCCCAGGTGAATGATCTCTGCGCCCTTGCTCTGCATGATCCGGCGCATCACGTTGATCGCTGCGTCATGCCCGTCGAAGAGGCTGGCTGCCGTAACGATCCTTACTTTATTCTTTAGAACAACAGACATGGCATCGGTGCGCATATGGCGCCCGGCAAAATTAAGCTATTATATTAACGATTGTTAGTTTTAGCGGCTGCCGCCGTTCCGCGGGAGGATGCTCAGAGGTGCACCACCGCAATCATACTGATCTCCACATTTACCGCCTTGGGCAACCCCTTTACGGCTACCGTTTCCCGGGCGGGATAATCGCTGTTGAAATAGGAGCCATACACTTCATTCACATCGGCAAACAGCGACATATCGCTCAGGAAAATGGTCGTCTTTGCCACGTGCTCGAAGGTCAGTTTGGCTTCACTGAGAATGGCTGCCAGGTTTTTCATCACCTGGTGTGCCTCCATTTTTACATCGCCCTGGCCCATCAGTTCTCCGCTGGCAGGATCGATCGCCACCTGTCCGCTGATGAACAGCAGGCCCCCCGCCTTTACCGCCTGGTTGTAAGGACCAATGGGTGCCGGTGCCTTCTCAGTATGAATGATCTGTTTTGCCATGGGTTTGATTTTCAGGAGCAAATAACTGCATTTCCATCAATCAACCAACCTAAATTTGCCCGAAAACAAGGCCAGTATGCGTATTGCAGTGAGAGCTAACCCAATGCAGAAAGAGGAATTTCTCTCGCGCGCCATTCCAGGCTCCACTGAACTGGTCTGGATCGGCGCCGAGCCCGTGGAAGCCGACGCCTGGTTCGACCTTGATTTTGAAACAGGGCACCAGCCACCCCTGCCGGCGACGGACCGTCCTGTATTTGCCGATGCGGTTGTTACACCCGGCTCCGGCTTGCCCGGGAATTTTATCCGCATCAATGCCTGGCCGGGGTTCCTGAAAAAAAATGTACTGGAGATCGCTGCCGTACAGCCCGAAACGCGGAAGGCCGCGGAACAGGTGCTGCTGGCACTTGGCTGGCAGTTCCAGTGGGTGCCTGACACCGTGGGAATGATCTCCCCCCGTGTGATCAGCATGATCGTAAATGAAGCCTATTTCGGACTGGCCGACAACATCAGTACGCGCGACGAAATCGATGTTGCTATGAAGCTCGGAGCCAACTATCCATACGGTCCGTTTGAATGGAGCCGTATGATCGGACTGCACCGGATATACCTGCTGCTGAAACAGTTGAGCCGGCAGGATGAACGTTACCGTGTGGCGCCGCTCATGGAAGAAGAGATTACTGCCCTTGCATCCTGACCGCCTATGCCGCTGCTGCTTCATATAGATACCGCCACTGAACACGCGGGCGTATGCCTGAGCCGGGATGGAATCGTCATCGGCATCCGTGAAAACACAACGCTGCAGCAGCATGCTTCCTTTTTACAACCTGCCATCAGGGACATCAGCAAGGAAACAGGAATATCATTGCACCAACTCGATGCTGTCTGCGTAACGGCAGGACCGGGAAGCTACACGGGGCTGCGCGTTGGTCTCTCTTCTGCAAAGGGATTATGTTATGCGTTGAACAAGCCCCTGATATTGCTGGGTACGCTGGAAGTAATGGCCTATGCCTCGATTCGTGCCGGGGCGGCGGGCAACCTGCTCCCCAATACCCTGTTCTGCCCCATGATCGATGCACGACGCATGGAAGTATTCACGGCAGCCTATGACAGCCGGTTGCAAGCGGTGCTGGCACCGGGTCCCATGGTGCTGACAACCAGCAGTTTCGATGCCCTTGCCGCCACCCATCACCTGGTGTTCAGCGGCAGCGGAAGCCGTAAATTTCAAGAACTGGCACACTTCATGCTGCCTTCATTCCCAAATATTCAACATCACGCATCCGATATGATCATGTTGGCGGAGCAGGCGTATGCGGGCAGGAAGTTTGCGGACCTTGCATATAGTGAGCCTTTCTATATGAAAGAATTTTTCACGCCCGTCCCGCCGGCAGAACGTAGTCGCCAATTGTAGTCATTAAAGAAGCGAGGGCTCCCATTGAAACATTTTTAATAACTTTAGGGCTCACCCCCGGTATTGTTATACATTCCAATTGTTATGCTATGAACAGTGTTCCACATTCTCTCAATTTAAACAATGGGAAGGTTCTTGTCAAGATCGATTTTCTTCAGACAAAGAAGGCGGCGCTGATATTGAGGGCAATGAACCACAAGCTCAGGCAGCAGATGCTGAGGCTGCTCGATGAGAACAAGAAAATGACCGTCACCGAACTTTACATCAAACTTCGTCTTGAACAATCCGTGGCATCACAGCACCTCGCCATCCTTCGCCGCGCCGGGATCGTGAGCACACAGCGTACCGGAAAATTCATCTTCTACTTCCCGAATTATGCGCGCATTACCGAGGTAATGAATTTTGTGGGCGAACTGCTGACCTGATCACCTCGTCTTCCTTCTCTTTTAACACCTGCCGCAACAACCGCTCTTTGTGGTATTGCTTATCTTTGCCGTAAATGCAGGGTATGTTCGTACAACAGTTATATACAGGCTGTCTCAGTGAAGCTGCCTACTACGTAGAAAGTGATGGCGAAGCTGCGGTGATCGACCCGCTGCGCGACATCGAGGAATACATTCACCTGGCTAAAAAAAGAAATGCAACGATCCGGTATATTTTCGAAACGCATTTTCATGCCGATTTCGTCAGCGGACACATCGACCTGTCCCAGGCTACCGGCGCAAAGATCATCTACGGTCCAGGCACCGTTACGTCATTTCCCGTACACGTGGCAAAAGACGGGGAGGTATTCCCGCTGGGAGAGGTGTCACTGGAAGTATTGCACACACCGGGTCATACGCTCGAAAGCAGCTGCTACCTGCTAAAGAACGAACAGGGAAAGGACTACGCCGTTTTCACGGGCGATACATTATTCGTGGGCGATGTGGGCAGACCCGATCTGTCACAAAAGGGCGAGGAGCTTACGATGCAGGACCTCGCGGGCATGTTGTACGACAGTCTTCAGCAAAAGATCGTTCCGCTTGCCGACGATGTGATCCTGTACCCCGCACATGGCGCGGGCAGCAGTTGCGGCAAGAACATGGGCCCCGAAACACACAGCACCATTGGCGAGCAAAAGGCATCCAATTATGCATTAAGACAGCCGACCCGTGAAGATTTTATCGAATCCGTCACGGAGGGATTGACCGCGCCGCCGCAGTATTTTCCCGTCAATGCACGCATCAATAAGGAAGGGTATGCCAACCTGCAAACAATCATGGAGCAGGCGCTCCGGCCACTTCCCGTGCCCGATTTTAAAAAGAGAGCAGCAGACGGCGAGGTGATCATACTTGATACGCGCAGGGCAGATGAGTTTACACAGGGCTATGTTCCCGGTTCCATTTTTATAGGGTTGGAGGGCCGCTTTGCAGAATGGGCGGGCAGTCTGCTCCCGTTTAACAAGAGCATATTACTGGTTACGGAGCCCGGCAAGGAAAAGGAAACGGTTACGCGGATGGCCCGCGTGGGTTTTGAAAAAATAGAAGGATTTCTCGATGGCGGCTTTGAAGCCTGGCGGGTGGCGGGCGAACCGGTAGACCTGATCGTGGATGTGGAAGCCGATGAACTGGCCATGGATATCCCGTTTGACGACAGGCTGATGGTAGTGGATGTGCGCCGCGAGGCAGAATATGCCGAAGGCCATATAAAAGACTCATACAATATCCCATTGGATGAACTCATCGATCCGGCCAGCATGGCCAATATGGACGATACACACAATATTTATGTACACTGCGCCGGCGGCTACCGGAGCGTGATTGCCAGTTCACTCATCAAACGGCAGGGAATCCACAACCTGCGCAATGTGGTAGGCGGCTGGAAAGAGATCAGTGCGCTGCCCGATAAATTCACGATTGAAAAAAGTGTAGAAGCATTGAACTAGTACCCTGCATGTGCTCCATCAGTGAAGCACCATCTTCCCGTGTTTTTCCGGGTCGAAACTGTGTTTCCACCTGCGGTGACTCCAGAGATAATTGGCGGGCCTTCTCCTGATACACGCTTCGATAAATTGAATCAGTTCCTTTGTGATAGCGCCTTCGGGCAATTCGTT